>SL_3KL_010_SEDDRAFT_10003136_pt1 | contig 15055 bp, 10 predicted proteins | sample SodLakKL_010_SED_2_FD_10381 | JGI IMG/M metagenome (IMG submission 10381)
TCTGATTCATTTCCTCTTGTTTGTCTTTTATCCGGTTGAACGGAAAAATCTTTACTTCTCGCTGTTTGCCGGGGGACTGGTTGTTTTGTCGTATCTCTTTTACAGGATTGAACTGGCCAGCTTTACATTCGATACCCTGCATATGATGCGGTATATGATTGTTGCGGAAACGCTGGTTATTGTGTTTGCTGCCCGTTTTACACACAGCCTAGATACTGAACATTCTCGATTCCTAGTGAATGGTATGTTTACTGCCGGAATTGTGATTGCAGTGCTGGTCGGTTTTTATACGGTTGATCTGCTTTTTCTCCGAGACCTCGTGATCCTTATTTATCTGGTGGAAATTCTCCGCTGCCTCTTTCTAATGGTTTATAAGAAAAGAAGCGGGATTTGGGTTCTTGGGGGCGGAGTGCTCCTGTTTATCATTGGGCTGGTAGTTGCCATAATGATCAACTTCGGGCTGATTGAGGGGAGTGTGAGTACGGTGAACATGGCCTCATCAAGCGCTTTGATTTTCTCAATGTCTATCTTTTTATCGCGAGAATTTGCCACGACTCAGAGAAATCTCGAAAGTAAGATAGTTGAGATCAGCGAGCTCTCAGACCGCGCCATAGAGCAGGAGCGAATCAGCAAAGAGCGTGAAATTGAGCGACGGCTTCTGGAAGCTGAAAACGAAAGGAAAAGCGCGGAACTTGAAGAGGCAAGGGCTCTTCAGCTGTCAATGCTTCCGAAAAAAATGCCGTCTACACAGGGGCTTGATATTGCAGTTTACATGCAAACCGCTACCGAGGTGGGAGGCGACTACTACGACTACAGCATTGAACAGGACGGTACCCTGGTTCTGGCACTGGGTGATGCCACGGGCCACGGCATGAAAGCCGGCATTGTGGTAGCAGCTGCAAAAAGCTATTTCCACACACTGGTTCATGAAACCGATATCCTTTCGATGCTGCGCCGTATCTCTTACGGACTGCGGAACCTAAATATGCACCTGATGTACATGGGCCTGATTCTCGCAGAAAACAAGGGGGGTGAGCTGACCATTGCCATTGCAGGGATGCCCCCGGTACTGCACTTTAGCCGCCGTGAAGGCCGCGTAAACAGCATTCGCTTGAAAGGGCTGCCGCTTGGCGGCAAAGCGAGTTTTCCCTATCAGAAAGAGACGGTGAAGATGAATAGAGGAGATGTGGTTTTGTTGATGAGCGACGGGCTTATGGAGCTTTTTAACCTAAACCGGGAGATGCTCGGAGAAGAGCGAATCATGAATGTACTTGAAAACTCGAACGGGTACTCTGCCTCCGATATCATCAATGACCTTAAACAACTGGCTGAATCCTGGAGCGGAGGCAGTACACCCCACGACGACATCACCATTATGGTTCTTAAAGTGCCTGAAAAGTGAAACCATTTGAAACGCTATTCGTAGATCACAATATGCAAAAAGCAATACTGATACTAACCCTTTTCTTGATACCCGCAGCTCCGCTGTTTGCCCAGCAAAATGATGATGATCCATTCAGACGCGATCCTATCTTTACACGTCCGCTTGAGGATTTTTTTGGTATCCAGGATGAGAGGGATGAGCGGGAGAAAGAAGCCCGCGACCGGAAGCAGTAATAAGGCATTTATCAGTCTCGGGCATCGATCTTGGCGGAAGCCTCGAAGCAGGCCCATACTACAGTAATCCCCTCTACAATCAGTATCCTAACCTGCCCATGATTCACTACAACCGCGTGAATGGTCTTTTTCTAGGTATAAGGAAAGAGCGCATGCAGTGGCACAGGTTTGGGAGCTTTCTCAACATTGAGCAGATTGAGCCGCATGGGTTTTTCGGATATGGCACTGCTTCAAAATCGTGGGAGTATGCTGCCGGCCTTGAAAAGAAAATCGGGCAGTACGAGCGGCTTATGATCGGTGGGGAGGTACATCGAGCAACATCCACGGAAGACTATCTGCGAACAGGGCTCACGGAAAACTCGATCACATCATTTTTCGCAGCATACGATTTCATGGATTATCACCAAATGGAAGGATTCGGGCTTTATGCCGCTTATCGCACCCAAAAATGGGTGGAAGCTGCCTTTTCCTACAACAGAGACACGTTCAGGTCGCTTGAGCAGAACACCGATTTTACACTCTTTGGCCGTCCGTCCGTTTTCCGGCCGAATCCACCCATCGATGCTTTTGCGGATGAAATTGATCTGGACCGGTACAGTATTGCTTTTACATTTAATCCAAGGAAAATTCTTGTGGCCGACCGGTTCACATTTTCGGCCGCGTTTGGAGCAGAATTGGCTGATAACAGCTCAAGCGACGAAGATTACCGGTACAACAAATACTGGTCGTCATTTCAGTTTCACTACAGTTTTGAACCCGGTTCTGTTTTGAGATGGCGGCTGAATGCAGGAGGCATTACCGGAAACGCTCCCGATTTTAAAGATTTTTATCTTGGTGGAATTGGCACACTACGAGGTTCACCCTATAAATTCTTCCAGGGAAACCAGATGCTGCTCAGCAATATCGAAATACAGTTTGGCAGGCCATCAGGCAGGGCAGGAGAGTGGATCAGGGATTATGAACTTCATATTCTTCTATTCCTCGATTCGGGATGGGCGCGCCAGATTGATACTCTCATCGATTCAAGCTACCCTTTTGCAGGCTTTAATCAATTCAGCTTTTCAGACTTACAGCATGATGCCGGTTTTGGAATTGGCACAGGAGCCTTTCGATTTGAATTAGCCTGGCCGCTGAAAGAGTTCGGAAACAGACCCGGCTTGTGGCTCAGATTTAATCCCACCTTTTGATACATCCAAAAAAAGAGCCTCAGACCTTTCAAAGCCTGAGGCTGTTCTTTAGGGCATTTGGTACCTTTCGGTTACCAAAAGTCTTAATACATAATCTACGAAAATCTTTGGAAAATGTTGCGACTCAATAGAGTAGTCAAAACGAATCAAGGTTAAACGCTGTAAAAAGGCGTGTAAACTCTTTTACTTGTTACGTGAACACCTAAGTTAGCAAATAAACGTTATATTTGCTCTCTACTTGTCAACCCGCAATCATTTGCTGTACTATCGTTTTGAAAGGAGCTTTTTCAACCAAAGAGATTCTCTTGCTGATACTCATTGCTGTTCTCTCGGCACTTGCAGTATTCGGATCCCGAAGCTATCGTCTCTACAACTCAGATTCAATCACGGCTGAATTCAGGACAGACCTGTATCTGAAGGAAAGAATTGGCCTCGCCGAGTTGGCCGAAAAGCTGGATTCACTCAATGTAGATGTAAACAAGGATGAAATGATCTGGGCTGGCAGAACCCTTGGCTGGCGATTTTTCAGGCCCGGACTGTATCACATAGAAGGCGGCAGTTCCTACCCCGATTTTCTTTCTAAACTGGCGCGTGGTATACAAGACGCAGTTAACGTAACCGTTCACTCAGGTATCGATAAGGATAGGCTATCTCAGCGGCTTTCAGTTCAGCTCAGAGCCGATAGCATTGAATTCAGGGAGATATTTACCGACTCATCAGATCTTGCACTTGAACTGGGACTAACCGGAAGTGAGCTTTTTTCAAGAATGCTGCCCAATACTTACCAGATATACTGGACCTCAAGCCCTGAAAATGTGGTGCGGCGAATTTACAATGAGTTCAACCGTTTGGTTACAAACCGCTACAGCAGTGAGATTGAATCAAGCGGATTTTCGGTAGGCGAAATTGTAACCCTTGCATCGATTGTTGAGTGGGAAGCGAGGGTAGCGGATGAAAAGCCGAAAATTGCCGGCCTGTATCTGAACCGCCTGAACCGGGGCATGCTGCTGCAGGCCGATCCAACCGTAATCTACGCGCTGGGTGAACGCAGAAGGCTTCTTTTTGAAGATTATCAGGTCGATCATCCCTACAACACCTACATTCACCGCGGATTGCCACCCGGCCCACTCACCAATCCTGATCAGGCGTCAATCAGGGCTGTTCTGTCGCCTCAAAATCACAACTACCTTTTTATGGTAGCGACACCCGAAGGTTCTCATCGATTTTCAAGAACGTTTGAAGAACACAGGCAAGCAAGTGCCGAATGGCGCCGGTGGATTCAGCAGCAATACAGAATTCGAGCACAGAGAGAAAGGGAAGAGGCAGCACAGCGAAATTCAGAGTAAGAGTTAAGCCTGAAAAACTACAGCTCTCTGCTACCGTCTGTTTCGCTGAACCGTGTCGGTCTCAGTTTCCAAGTCGTTTTCACCTGTCTCAGGCTGTGGATGAAGGCGCTGCAGGGCACGAGGTGTAAGCCCATGAACAAACACATGCTGGTTAATTCTTCTGCCGCTGAACTCAACTTTTAGTGCCATTCCGTTTAATGTATCCTGTTCCCGCAGAGCTCTTCCCAGGTAGACAGGATTTCCTGCTGTTTCAAGTGCCTGGAACAGGAAGGTTCCTGCGTCGTAGCCGATTTTTGCAAAACGGTCGGCTTCAGATCCAAAACGGGTTTCAAAATCATCTGTGAAAAAGTCTACGGCGGCAGTATCGGCAGTGGCTCCAAAAGCCTGACTGTAATAAATTTCAAAGAGCCTGCGCTGGAATGCCGAAAGATTCGCATTGGCCCACTCCTCCAAACCAAGAATAATTACTTCACTGCGCATTGCTTCAAGATCATTAAGGAGAAGATTGGTGAGCGTAGGCGCCACCTGACCGGTAAAGGGGGCATAAAGTGCCTGCGAAGGAATATAGTTGAGCGAGTCGACCAGAATGCTATCTGGGGTAAAAACCTCCGTAAATTGTGAGAGATCGTATCCAACGGATGCAAAGTCTTCATCAATAAAGTAGGAAATAAATGCCCCGAGCCGTTCCGCTTCTCTTCTGAATCCATTGGCAGCTGCTCTACCCAAAGAACCTCTTTCCGTGATTACGGCCAAAGTGTCGAGCCCCAGCTCCTGAACTGCAAAACGCGCCATGTTTTTACCGTGAACCTCAAATGTAGGATTCAGCTGAAATGTGAAGTTATAGTCAAGGTTTATTTCATCCGAATTTGCAAGCGGGGCAAGCATCGGAATTCTGAACTCTTCGGCGAGCTGAGCCATTCTCATGGCAGGTTCGGAAAAAAGGGGGCCTATAATGGCATCGGCCTGCAGTGCCCATTTCAGTTCAGTTAATGCTGCAGCTGCAGAATCGGGATTTTCGGCTGAATTTTTAAAAAAGAGACGCACTTTTTTATCCGGGTTGCGGATGTTGAAATCATCGGCCGCCAAAAGCATTCCACGGTATAAATTCCTTGGGATTAATACGTCCGGATCGTTTTCATCAAGAAGCGGGAGTACCACTCCAACGTGATATACCATGCCGGTTGGAGCAGACGGATATCTGTCAAAGAATTGTGTGATGTCTGTTTCTACCAACAGTGTATCTTTCAGTTCGGCTCTGAGTGTAGAGTCGGGCTCCATTCTTAGCAATTGCGATACAAGTGCGTGATAAGTGCCCTCATCAACAAACGTTTTCGACTGATTCACGAGATCGTAGCGAATTGATGCCGATTCCAGTCGTACAAGGGTTTCAAACCTTTCTCCTGAGCTCAGGTAGTTTAAGATTTGTCGATACAGCCTCTGTGCATCAAAACGTACACCTGTTCGTTCATCACTGCTGAGAATATGGTAGAGCTCGCTCAGGGCGCGGTCGAACTTTCTGAGCCGAAACTGAGCCATTGCTTTAGAATATCCGGCTTCGTGCCTCACGGCAACCCTGTCGCTCTCCACTGCCTTGTCGAAAAAATGGATTGCATTGTGGTAATCGGCCAGCGCCAGATAGCTTTTGCCGGCAAACAGGAGTGACTGATCGTCATCCAGCTCTTTGAACATTTCGAGCGCTTCGGCATACTGTTCGGCCCGGTAGAGCTCCATGGCCTCGCTGAATGTCTGTGAATGAGCAACGGCTGTTGAAAATAAAAGTATGGCGGTAAGTGAAAGAATTTTTTTCATGTTCTGCTGATTGAAATATGTACAAACTCATAAATCGGAAACGGCTTTCTTTGTTCCGGGATTACTCCCATTCGATGGTCGCCGGTGGTTTTGAACTGATGTCATAAACGACACGATTAATTCCGCGTACTTCGTTGATGATACGGTTGCTTACTTCAGATAGAAAATCGTAGGGGAGGTGTGCCCAGTCGGCTGTCATGCCGTCGACGCTGGTAACTGCCCTCAGGGCAACGGTAAATTCGTATGTACGCTCATCACCCATCACACCCACCGATTGTACCGGTAAGAGTACGGCAAGTGCCTGCCATGTTTGGTTGTAAAGGCCATGCCGTCGGAGTGAAGAAATGAAGATATCATCAGCATTGCGAAGCAAATCGAGCTTTTCACGGCTGAGTTCGCCAAGCACGCGTATGCCAAGGCCGGGACCCGGGAAGGGATGCCTGGCGATAAAGTTTTCCGGTATCCCAAGCTCACGGCCCACGTTTCGCACTTCATCCTTGAATAGTTCACGGACAGGCTCAATCAGATCCATTTTCATTTTCTCCGGCAAGCCGCCTACGTTGTGGTGCGACTTGATAGTGGCCGAAGGGCCTTTAAAAGAGACGCTCTCAATCACATCAGGATAAAGCGTGCCCTGAGCCAGAAATTTGAAGTCATTTTCATCAGAAATAGCATCTTCAAATACTTCGATGAACGTGTTTCCGATGATCTTACGTTTCTCTTCCGGATCGGATACTCCTGTAAGTTTGGTTATAAACAACTCTGAGGCGTCAACGCCTTTTACCGGGAGCTTTAGATGTTCTTTGTAGGTGGCGAGTACGTTTCGGAATTCGTTTTTTCTCAGAAGGCCATTGTCCACAAAAATGCAGAGCAGCTGATCTCCGATGGCCTTGTGCAGCAGGGTAGCAACAACGGTTGAATCGACGCCGCCCGAAAGAGCGCAAAGTACCTTGTCAGTCCCAACTTTTTTTTGGATTTCTTCAATTTCCGTTTCAATAAAGGATGCCGCCGTCCAATCGCCCCGGCAGTCACAAATACTGATCACGAAGTTTTGCAAAATTGCCTCACCCTCATCTGTGTGCACCACTTCGGGATGGAACTGAACGCCGAATATTGGCTTGGTATCGTGCCGTACAGCTGCCACGGGCGCATTTTCTGTATGTGCAATCACCCTGTATGGTGAAGGGAGTTCATGAATGTGATCGCCATGACTCATCCATACCGACGACTCTTCTGAGATATTTTTGAAAAGGTCGGAGCTGTCGTCGATCAGCAGTTTGGCACGGCCAAATTCCCGTTTTTCGGCTTTATCGACACTGTTGGGCGCGATGGCGTGAGCAAGAGACTGCAGTCCGTAACAGATCCCCAATATTGGCACATCAAAATCGAGATAATCCAGGTTCAGCTCAGGTGCATCACTGTCATAAACGCTTTTAGGGCCACCGGAAAGAATAATTCCCTTTGGTGGTTTTTCTCTGAAGTCAGAGGGATCAGCATTGAAGGGGTGAATTTCACAGTAAACGTGCAGCTCTCTAAGACGGCGGGCGATTAACTGGGTATACTGTGAACCGAAATCAAGGATGAGTACCCACTCATCGTGATGAGTTTGCATGTGCGGGAAAATCTAAATGAATTTGCTCTGAAAATTTGATCGGTGAAAATACAAAATCCGCGACACTTTATTTGATTTTACTCCATAAGCTGCTTCGGATTTTTGAAAAACCGGAGACTCGTTTTCTCCGGATTTCAAACTATCAATCGGTGAGTTCGGCGTAGTTTTCAGCTGAGAGAAGGTTGTCGAGCTCTGATGAATCGGAGAGTTTTATCTTAACCATCCAGCCGCCGCCATACGGTTCATTGTTCACAATTTCAGGATCATCTTCCAGGGCTTCATTAATTTCAATGATTTCACCGGAAACGGGAGAATAGAGCTCGGATACGGTTTTTACTGCCTCCACAGTACCAAAGACTTCATCCTGATCAAATTCCGATCCTTCGGGCTCCAGTTCTACAAATACAATATCACCAAGTTCACCCTGGGCAAAATCGGTAATTCCAACGGTTACGGTTCCGTCTCCGTTGTCGCGTACCCATTCGTGTTCTCGCGTGTATTTAAGGTCGTCAGGTATGTTCATGTCAGGATTTGTTAATTAGTTAGTTTCCGGATTGAATTTGAAAGATTTTTCGAGGTATTGCGTGTTGAAGTTGCCACTCTGGAAGTTTGGATCATCCATAAGCTGAAGGTGGTAGGGAATGGTAGTTTTGATTCCCTCAATGATGAACTCTTCGAGAGCACGCCTCATTCGATTGATTGCTTCCTCACGCGTAGGAGCGCTCACAATTAGCTTGGCGATCATCGAGTCGTAGTGAGGCGGAATCACATAGCCTGAATAGGCGTGAGTGTCAACGCGCGTGCTGTGTCCGCCAGGAATATTGAACGCGGTGATTTTACCGGCACTGGGCCTGAAATTGTGGGCAGGGTCTTCGGCGTTGATCCGGCATTCAATGGCATGACCGCGCATCTTCAGCGGTTTGTCATCAATTTTCTCACCTGCAGCCACGCGAATTTGCTCCTTCACAAGGTCGCACCAGGTAATCTCTTCTGTAACCGGATGCTCTACCTGGATGCGTGTATTCATTTCCATGAAGTAAAAGTTCAGATCTTTGTCGGCAATAAACTCGACAGTTCCCGCCCCTTCATAGTTGATCGCCTTCCCGGCATTAACGGCAGCCTGCCCCATCTTCTCACGAACTTCCGGAGTCATGACAGGAGAGGGAGCCTCTTCAAGAATTTTCTGATGCCTTCGCTGGAGTGAACATTCACGCTCACCGAGGTGAATAACGTTACCGTGCTGATCGCCAAGAATTTGGATTTCAATGTGACGCGGGTCAATAATAAACTTCTCGATGTAAACGGCAGGATTGTTGAAAGCCGTCTCCGCCTCGCTTCTACAGGTTTTAAACGCTTTTTCAAAACCGGAGGCCTCATTCACCACGCGCATTCCGCGGCCACCTCCACCGGCAGTGGCTTTTATTATTAGTGGGTACCCAATCTCATCCGCAATTTTTTTGGCTTCTTGCAGAGAATCAACAACGCCTCCCGAGCCCGGAACCACGGGCACATTATTATTCATCATGGTGGCTTTGGCCGTAGCCTTATCGCCCATGGTACTGATCATTTCGGGCGATGGTCCGATAAATTTCAAATTATGTTCAGCGCATATACGGCTGAATTCGGCATTCTCGGCCAGAAACCCATATCCGGGATGAATGGCTTCAGCATTTGTGATTTCTGCAGCTGCGAGAATAGATGGAATCTTCAGGTAGCTTTCTTTTCCGGCGGGAGGCCCGATGCAGACTGCTTCATCGGCAAATTTAACATGTAGACTGTCTTGATCTGCCGTTGAATAGACTGCAACCGTTTTAATGCCCATTTCCTTACACGTACGTATAACACGAAGTGCAATTTCGCCTCTGTTGGCAATCAGAATTTTATTAAACATGAGTAAGAGGCTTAACCTTTTTTGATTATAAAGAGCGGCTGATCGAATTCAACCGGTTGAGCGTCACTTACCAGAACTTTTTGAATGGTGCCTGCAAACTCGGCCTCAATTTCATTCATAATCTTCATCGCTTCAACGATGCAAAGTGTTTGACCTTTTTCAACACGGTCGCCCACACTCACAAATGGATCTGAGTCGGGTGAAGCTGCCACATAAAAGGTGCCTACAATTGGCGATTTTACAATCTCACCGTCGGCAGTTTCCGGTTCCGACTCTTTCGCCGGCGATGTGGCGGTCGCCGGTGCCGGTGCTGCAGTAGGCTGCGGTGCCGGGTTTGATACCTGTGGGGGCATATGATACTGAACGGGTTGAGAGACTGATGCTGACTCAGAATTGCGTTTCACTTTCAGTTTGAAATCTCCTTCTTCAATCGATACCTCATTTAGCTCTGTTTCCGAGATCAGGTCTAGTAAATTCTTTACAAGTTTTAAATCCATAGCAATGTCCTTTTATTTTGATTTAGCTCGTTCTAGGTAATCACCGGTGCGTGTATCAACGCGTATCATTTCACCTCTGTTTATGAACAGTGGAACCTGCACAACCGCTCCTCCGGTAATAGTGGCCGGTTTGCTGCCGCCCTGGGCAGTGTCACCCTTAACACCGGGGTCAGTATCAACTACTTCTGCTTCAATCTGATCGGGCGGTTCGGCATAAAGTACTTTATCGTTTTCCACATCCACTACGAGAGTACAAATTTGTCCATCGGTTACAAATGTCGGGTTTTCGACCCGCGACTTCTCCAGAGGAATTTGCTCGTAGGTTTCCTGATGCATGAAAAAATACATATCGCCCTCAGCATAGAGAAACTGATAGGGATGGCGTTCAACCCGAATTGCCTCTACGTTTTCACCTGAACGAAAAGTTTTGTCAATGTTTTTGTCGTTTTCGAGACCCTTCAGCTTGGTTCTGACAAATGCCCCGCCTTTCCCGGGTTTTACATGCTGAAATTCGACAATCGTGTAGATTTCGCCATCAACAAGAATGTTAAGGCCATTACGAAAATCGGACGTGCTGATTTTTGCCATAATTTATTTAGAAATTCATGTTAGACTAAAAAATACGGTGGCAAAACCTCGATAACAACTGAGGTTTGCCGATCTTGAACAAGAGCTCCTGGTATGTTTCAGCTATCAGCCTCCAAAGAGTCCCCAAACCATTGATGCGAGAACAAGAGCAATAAGCAGCGGCGACACAAATTTGACAAAAAATGTCCAAACCGGGCCAAATGCAGTATTGTCAATATTATCAAATCCATCTTTCATCTCGAGCAGGGCGTTCTCCGTTTTCCAGAAATAGCCAAGGAATATACAGATCATCAGACCTCCAAGAGGCAGGCCGATTTCATTGAAGATGAATACGAACAGATCTATAAGACCCAGTTCAAAAGATACAATCACTCCGATCACTCCTACGATACCTCCAACCATCCAGGCGGCCTTCTTTCTGCGCACATTGTGCTCGTCAATTACGTACGAAACGGGTACTTCAAGCAGGGATATCGAAGATGTGAGCGCGGCAAGGCCGAGAAGGATAAAGAAGGTGACACCAAGCAGCATACCAATGATACCGCCAACATTATGAAACATTTCGGGCAGTACATCAAATACCAGTGTAACGCTGGAGAAAAGATCCCCGGTTTCAGGGTTGAAAATCTGTACACCTGCAGCCTGTGCAACAAACATTGCGGGTATTACGAGCAGGCCTGCGATGATAGCGATGCCTACATCAAAAATTGTAACATAAGCGGCCGACTCTACAATATTTTGCTTTTTATTGAGATAGGAGCCATAAGTAATGAGCGCACCCATGCCCAAAGAAAGTGAGAAAAAGGCCTGCCCCAACGCCGATAGCACGAGTCCTCCGCTCACCGTCGAAAAGTCGGGCGATACATACATCCTGAGGCCATCTGTTGCTCCATCAAGAGTGAAAATGTAAATAATCAGAACTACAAGAATGGCCAGCAGAATCGGCATCAGTGCTTTCGTGGCTCTTTCAATTCCCTGGCTAACACCTCCAGTTACAATCAAGACGGTAAGAACCATAAAAGCGAGGGTGAAAATAGCATTCTTGGGTCCGTTACCCAGATCACCAATGGTCTCTGCCAGGCTTTCGTAGCCTATAAAAAACAGAAGTTCTTCAAAAACGTACGCCAACGTCCACCCGGATATAACCACATAGAAGGAGAGGATCATCAGTCCGCAGAGTACACCCCAATAACCGATTAGTGCCGCTAATGGGTTTCCGTTACTGAGCGCCTTGAATGCACCCACCGGATTTTTTTGGGTACGGCGGCCAATGGTGAATTCGGCAACCATCACTGGAAAACCGACAATTAAACAGCAAAGCAGATAAATAAGGATAAATGCTGCTCCTCCGTTATCGGCAACCTGGGTCGGGAATCCCCAAATGTTGCCAAGCCCCACTGCCGAACCCGCAGCAGCAAGTATAAAGCCAATTTTTGTGTTCCAGGTCCCGCGATTCGAAGTTGGTGTTGAAGCCAAGACAGGTGAGTTAGGTTAATGAAGACGCCCTAAAATATTTTGACAGGCTTAAAATTCCAACTTTACTTTGCAGCTGTTTGAGGTGAACTTGCAAACGAATAGATCATGAGTGTCGCAACTTTCTAAGAAGCAGGCCGCTTCGCGGGCTTGTTTCAGCCGAACCACGAACAACATCGATCATTTGTGTTGATGCCACATCTTGATTTGCTATCACCTCCCAGGTGCCTTTTGGCAGGTTAGTATGTGCGGTATCGCCGTAGCTGGCATTCAGAATCACGTAGTAATCATACATATCACCCGAATCGGCACCGGTGATATAGAAACTTAAAATCAATGGGTTGCTGTAATGATCGAAGCAGATCTCAGAAGGCTTGCATTTACGCAGTGCTGGGGATTGCAGGCGAACCCTAACTAGCGCTTTGTAGTAATGATACAGACTCTGATTAAGCGTAATATCCTCAAAGTTGAGCCAGTTGGTAGCGTTATCTTTTTGGTAGCTGTTGTGATCCATTTTGCCAACATCGGGATCATTGTAGGGGGTTTTAGCAATGATTTTTGACCTGCCAAACTCCTGTCCAGCGTGAATCATGGTAATGCCCTGAGCGGTAAAAAGAGAAAGCGCTGCGAGTTTCGAGAGTTTTAACTCTTCTTCATTCAGCTTTACGTGTTTATTTCTGTCGGCTACCTTTTGATCGTGAATTTCAGGGTTGAGGCCGATGCGAATAAAATCGCTGAGGGTGAATCCATCATGGCTTTCCAGATAGTTTACGCTGTGCTTTGAGGTATTATATAGCCCGCCTTGGCCGTGATTCAGCGTGCCTTTGAAAATATTCTCAAGTCGCTCGCGGCGGGTTTCGTGCTGCCAGTCAGAAAATATGAACCCTCGGGCGTGAAGCGGATCGGAGCCTTTGATGCTGTTGCGGATCCGGTCGTTCCACGATGCCCAATCGTGATTTGAAAAATGATGAGGGGAGTAGTAACCGCCCCAGGGCTCGGCAATCAAAATGGCTTTCGGATATTTTTTGTGGATTTCGTTGCGAATCACGTCCCAGCTCTTTCGGTCGAGCAGCGCGGCAAGGTCGAACCGGAAACCGTCTACTTTATATTCGTCCATCCAATAGAGAAGTGAATCAACGATAAGCTTCCGGGCAACCGGATTCTCGGATCTGAATTCATTACCGGTGCCGCTCCGGTTCATCAGGTGTCCGTTTTCATCAGAGCGCAGGTAGTCGTCGGGGCAGATGTGCGTAAGCGGGTTTACATCAAAAAGGGATGTGTGATTGTACACAACATCCATAAGTACCGTCATGCCCTCCCGATGCAGGTGTTTAACCACATTTTTAAACTCATGAACGGCAGCCGTGGTTTTACCGGAAAATTGATGGCTTACATCCGAGGCATACGAGCTTTCGGGTGCAAAAAAGAATGAGGTCATGTAACCCCAATAATTTTTTGAGTAAACATTCCACGTGTTGTGAAAGCCCTCTTCCGTTTTCACGCCGTAAGGCGGTTCAATTACCGGGAATTTTTGTAGTGGTAAAAATTCAACACAATTCACTCCAAGCTGCTTGAGGTGGCGTATTCCGCCTGTTTGCCCGGGATCAATGAATTTATTGTAAAACCCCGCTCCTGTAGCTTTTGAAGAGGGATGTGCGGTGAGGTCTTTCAGATGTGTTTCGTAAATAACAAGATCGCGGGGATCGTCGGGAAAGCAGTGCTCATGGCCTTCCCAGTCAAAGTTATCTTCGAATATGTAGCTTCGTGCTTCCTGCCGGTAGTTATTCTTTACGGTAACATGCCTGCTGTAGGGATCAGCAAAAATATGGTCTTTGTATGGTGTATTGATTTCTTTTTTGGAACCTTTAAAACCGGCGCGATACCCAAACCACTTTCCCTCCTGGCGCCCCTGTACCGAGAGATGCCAATACCCGTTGGCATCCTGATTCATCGTATGAACCATTCCCTCGGCAGCATCGTGGCTGTCGAACAGAATACACTCCATAGAGGTAGCTGCCGGACAATAGAGGCAAAATAGCGTAGCTTGTTCCTCCAGCGTCACTCCCGGTTTTTCTTTGCTGAAGCTTCGTTTCATCATCATGGTTATACTACTGTGCTGCCCGGCTCTGCATCGGTTTCAACGAAATGCAGATTGCCGTCGGTGTCTTCACCCATTAAAATCATACCGTTACTCTCGATGCCCATCATTTTTTTTGGTGCCAGGTTTGCCACGACAACCACTGATCGGCCTACAACCTCCTCAGCACGAAAGAATTCCGCGATGCCTGATAATATCGTGCGTTTTTCGAATCCGAGGTCAACCTCGACCTTTATCAGTTTTTTGGACTTTTTCATCTTTTCAGCCTTTGTGATTATTCCGGCTCTTAAGTCGATGCCGGCAAATTGGCCGAAATCTGTTTGCTTTTTAAGCGGTTCGTATTGCTTTGTTGTGGTATCGGCTGAACCAGCCCGATCTTTAAGCTTTTGTACTTCTTCTTCTACCGTTTCATCCTCAATTTTTTCGAATAGAATCTCGCCCTGTTTCACAAGCTGTTCCGTCGGTACAAGGTTGTTGGAAACATCATCCCACAGCAGCGTATCGGGGATGCCAAGCTGGCTGCGAAGTGTGCTCATTTTGCCGGGCAATACCGGTTGGAAAAGCACTGAAAGTGCGGCAGATATCTGAATGCACACATAAAGCGTATTTCCGCACGCCTCAGGATTCTCCTTTCTGGTTTTCCAGGGTTCGGTTTCGGTAAAATAACGATTGCCAATACGGGCAAGGTTCATGGTTTCGGCGATCGCTTCCCTAAACCTGAACGCGTTGTAGGCATCCTCAATTTTCTTTTTTTGCTGCCCGATTTCGGCAAGTGCGGCTATATCGGTTTCGGTGGGATTGCTCAGTTTTGGTACGGATCCGTCAAAGAATCGCTCGGTGAAGCTGAGTGTCCTGAATACAAAGTTTCCGAGGATGTCGGCCAGTTCGCTGTTTATCCGGTTCTGAAAATCCTTCCAGGAAAAATCCGAGTCCTTTG
>SL_3KL_010_SEDDRAFT_10003137_pt1 | contig 15054 bp, 11 predicted proteins | sample SodLakKL_010_SED_2_FD_10381 | JGI IMG/M metagenome (IMG submission 10381)
CGAGACTTGGGAAAGTTTCCGTTTCCCGTATCCGGGTTCGATGTTCGGGCTGTTGCCGGCCAATGATGGAATCCTCGCCTTTGGCCTGCGGGGGAATGTGCAGTTCAGCGAAGATTACGGCGACAACTGGGAGGTTCTGGATTCGGGGATGGAGTCCACGCTGATGGGAGGCGCCATCAATGCCGATGGCAATCCAGTCATGATCGGCTCCGGTGCCGCGGTCCTCACCTACGACGTCGGTAGCAACCTGTTCAGATTGAGTGAGGATCGGCTGGGCAGTGATTACGCCGCGGTACTGGTGACCGACACCGGCCGTCTGATTATCGCCGGAGAGGATGGATTGAGACATGAGTGAAGCCAACACCCTGACCCGGCGTATCGCCGACGCTGTCTTCAGAGTCCGCCCACTCGTACTGCTGGTCTTCCTGCTCGGGACGGTGGCGATGGGCTTCTACATGAGCCAATTGCGTGTCGATGCCGGCTTCATGAAGCAGTTGCCGCTTGATCACGAGTTCATGCAGACGTTTCTCGACTACGAGCGCGAGTTCGGGGGCGCCAATCGTGTGATGGTCGCCCTCCAGTCGCGGGATGGCGACATGTTCACGCCCGAGTTCTTCGAGGATTTCGAGCAGGTTTCCAATCGTGTTTTCTTTATCCCCGGCGTTGATCGGGCCAGCGTGCGATCGATCTTCACGCCCAATGTGCGGTTCGTCGAAGTGGTGGAGGACGGCTTTGCCGGTGGCAACGTCATTCCGGCTGATTTCTCGCCGTCGCCGCAGATGTTCGATCGGGTGCGTTCGAATATGGTCAAGTCGGGCGAAGTCGGGCGACTGGTCGCAGAGGACTTCTCCGGCGCCATGGTCTGGGCCAATCTGCTCGAGCGCGACCCGTCGACCGGCGAGGTCCTGGATTACCAGGACGTGGCCGAGCGCCTGGAAGCCATTCGCACGGAGTTCGAGAACGAGCATCATACCGTTCACATCATCGGATTCGCCAAGATCGTCGGTGATATCGCCGACGGTGCCCGTGGCGTGGTGGCCTATTTCGGCGTCGCCTTCCTGATCACCGCGCTGCTGCTGTTCTGGTACTCCGGCTCGATCTGGTTGACCGTGCTGCCCCTGGCCTGTTCAACGGTGGCCGTCATCTGGCAGCTGGGTCTGCTCAGCCTGCTGGGTTTCGGCATCGACCCGATGAACATTCTCACGCCTTTCCTGGTCTTTGCCATCGGCGTGAGTCACGGGGTACAGATGATCAGCGGCTGGAGTGCGGAAAAGATGTTCGGTGGGCATTCCGCCGCCGGGCTGGTGCAGTCCGGTATTCCGCTGGAAGATGTCAAGCCGGTCTCCAGCCTGGAAGCCGCGAAGGCCACGTTCGCCCGCCTGCTGGCGCCGGGTTCGATTGCCCTGATCAGCGACACCATCGGCTTTCTCACCATTCTCCTGATCAATATCCGCATCATCCAGGAGCTGGCCATTACTGCCAGTGTCGGTGTGGCGGTGATCATCTTCACCAATCTGCTGCTGCTGCCGATCCTGCTGTCCTACGTGCGCCTGCACGGTGAGGGCCGGAAGCGTGAGAAGGAATACGAGGCGGCTCAAAAGCCCAGTATCATCTGGAACACGATTGCTTCGTTCACTCGCCCGCGTGTGGCGCTGGTGGCCATCATCGCCGGTGTCGGCCTGTTCGCCTTTGCCTGGATCCAGTCGCAGGACCTGCAGATCGGCGACGATCAGCCTGGTGTTCCCGAGCTCAGGGAAGATGCACGCTACAACCAGGATGCGCGTCTGATCGCGGAGAAGTTCTCGCTGGGCACGGACCTGATCTCGGTGATTGTCGAGACCGTGCCGGAAGCCTGCACCGAGTCCTATGCCGTGATGGAAGCCATCGACCGCTTCTCCTGGCAGATGTACAACGTCGAGGGTGTGCAGCAGGTGGTGTCGCTGCCGATGATTGCCAAGCAGGTCAATGCTGGATGGAACGAAGGCAACCTGCGCTGGAAGGTGCTGCCGCGCAACAACTTCATCATGCGCCAGAACCTGCAGGGTATCGATACCGACACCGGCCTGCTCAATCGCGATTGCAGCGCCATGCCGGTGATGATGTTTACCGAGGACAATCGTGCCGAGACCATCATTCGCATCGTCCGGCGAGTGCGCGAGCTGCAGAAAGAGATTTACCTCGAGGATCTGCTCGACTTCACCGGTCCGGGCGAGGTGCTCGAAGGCCTGATGACCCAGGAAGATGAGCCGTGCGAAGAATGCCTGAAGTTCCGTCTTGCGACCGGTAACGTCGGCGTGGCCGCCGCCACCAACGAAGTCGTCGAGAACGCGCAGACGCCGATGTTGCTGTATGTCTATTCGGCCATCATCATCCTGTGCCTGATCACCTTCCGCTCGGTCATGGGTACCCTGTGCATCGTGCTGCCGCTGGTGCTGGTCAGCTACCTGGCCTACACCCTGATGGCCTACATGGGCATCGGTCTGAAGGTCAATACCCTGCCGGTTGTTGCGCTGGGGGTCGGTATCGGGGTGGACTACGGCATCTACATCTTCAGCCGCATGCGAAGCTTCCTCAAGGAGGGGCTCACGCTCGATGAGGCCTACATGCGCACACTGCGGCTGACCGGCAAGGCGGTGTTCTTTACCGCACTGACCCTGGCCGTTGGTGTGGGCACCTGGCTGTTCTCCGACCTGCAGTTCCAGGCCGACATGGGTGTGTTGCTGGCCTTCATGTTCATCTTCAACATGATCGGTGCCATGCTGCTCCTGCCGGCCCTGGCCCGCGTGCTGCTGGCCTGGAAAGAGCCGGTGCGGATTCGATAGCGCCAATCGAGCTGGTTTTGTCGATCGAGCCGACTCCAGTGGTCGCGCTGTCCTCCGGCGGCAAGGACAGCCTGCTCATGTTCGATCATCTACGCGCCGACCCCCGCTGGGAGGTCGGCGCGTTGCTGACCACGGTCAATGAACGCAACGGCCGCGTGGCCATGCACGGCACTCCGGAAACACTGATTCGTGCCCAGGCCGATGCCCTCGGCGTTGATCTGGTGACGGTGGGCTTGCCCGAGAATTGTGACAACGCCGAGTACGAGCGGCGCCTGGCCGCCGGCTTGTCACCTATGCGCGACAAGGGTATCGAATGCGTTGCCTGCGGCGATCTGTTCCTGGCCGACATTCGGCAGTGGCGTGAAGCATTGTTCGAGCGCCTCGGATGGCAGTCCATTTTTCCCCTCTGGCAGCTCCCGACCGACCGACTTGCCGAACAGTTGATCAGCGACGGCTGGGCCCTGACCGTCACCTGCGTTGACACGCAGAAGCTGCCGGAACGTTTCCTTGGATGTCGCTACGACCGGACCTTTCTCGATGCCTTGCCTGCGGATGTCGATCCCTGCGGCGAGCACGGCGAGTTCCACACCTTCGTCCACGACGGGCCACCGTTTTCCCATAGCCTGGGATTCACCACCGGTCGGGTCGTGGTCACGCACGGGCGTTTCGCCATGCTCGAGCTGCTGCCGGTCGAGTCAGACGGGTGACGGGAGCTTGGGGCGTCGGTCGGTTCAGGTGAGTCGTATACTGAACCGGGACAAGCGACCAAACAGGAGTCGGTCAATGGCGATCAAGAGATTCAATACCTGTACTGCCGCGTTGGTGCTTCTGATGACCGGCGCGGCTTCGATGGTGTCGGCCGGCGAGGATACGGTTACCTTCGACGGGCTGCAGTGGGCGCTGCACACCAATGGCCATGACATTGCCTGGCCCGAGGCGATCGAGTACTGCGAAGCTCTGGAGCTGGCCGGACACGACGACTGGCGGCTGCCGACAATGGCGGAACTGCAAACGCTCCATGACCCGGATACCGACGACAACCGCGGCATTCGCAGTCCGATTCACATCGACACCTGTTGCTTGTGGAGCGGTGAGTCACTGGAGGATCGACCTGCCGAAGACGGTGATGAAACCGCCGGGCCGCCGGATCGCTACCATTGGGGATTCATGTTCGACGGCGGCCTGGAGTATTACGCCGTGCACATCTTCGAGGACGGCCAGGCGCTTTGCGTTCGCGAAACACCTTGAGTTTGCCGCTTACCAGTAGCCGATCATTCGTCCACAGGTGATGACCGCCAGCCAGATCGCCAGCGACATTGCCCCGGCGATCGGCAGGACGATCCGATCGGTCGATTCTCCGGTTGCTCCGGCCATGGCACGGCGCCAGGCCGGCAGTCGCGTGATGACCGCGACGTTGATCAGCCCGAGCCCCACCAGTGGAAGCTTGATGTAGAGAAACGGGTTGCCGTGGTACTCGGTGGTGTTGAAGCTCAGCATCATGATGCCGCTGACGATCGCCAGAACAAAGCCGGTCGCTGCCAGTGGCACCGTGGGCCGGGCGATGGTCGCCACCGGGATCGATTGCCACAATCCGAGCAGTCTCAGGTCCAGCACGGCAACGGTACCGAACAGCAGTCCGATGCCCAGGATGTGGGCCAGGTTGACGATGCCATAGGTCCAGATTCCCAGCCCACGCAGGAACTCCGCCAGCGCCGAGGCTTCCAGCCAGGCCATCAGTTCATACACAGAGGTTTCCTCCGGTGCGTTCTGCTTAGTCTCGGGGCGGGTAGACGTCGAAGACCTGGTCTTCCCAGATGACCCGCCGGACCTTGGCTTCGAATACCTCGGGGTCTTCGTGGCGTTCGCCGTGTACGGTCACCTCGGCGCCGACGGGAATGGTGTCCTCGCGCAGGCCGGCTCGATGGGTGCGCGGCCCCGGTGCCAGTGTGATGTCCCAAACCCGGCCGTCGGCATCGCGAATCTGCAGCGTGCCGTGGGCGCCGGCCAGGCTGACGCCCTCGACGACTTCACCGGTGATTTCCACATCGCCGGCGGTGTTGCCGGACCAGCCGTGATGCGCCTGCGCTGCCATGAAAAAGCCAAGTAGCAGCACCACAGCGACAGGGTAAATCGAAAGATGCTTCATTCCAGACCTCCGCTATTTTCCGAGTCTCATCCGGATGAGCATAGCATCCAAATGGCCAACGGCATCGCCATGCACACTCAGGCGCCTGCGGTCAGGTATTCTTGGTTCCTCGCTGGACGAGAGGTTCTTGAATGACGCTCGAGATCGCCATCGTACTGATTGTCCTCGGGGTCGTTTTCGTGAACTTCATCCGCGAACGCTTCCCGCCCGATGTCACCGCGATGATCGGCGTGGTGGCGCTGTTGATTGCCGGGGTACTCACACCCCAGCAGCTGCTCGGTTCGTTCAGCAATCATGCGCCCATCACCATCGGCGCCATGTTCATCATCTCGGCGGCCCTGGAAAAGACCGGTGTCATCGACTCCATGGGCCGTGTGGTGGCACGGCTGAGCGGAGGGAACTGGCTGCGCATCATGCTGGTGACCATGGTCTGTGTCATGGGCCTGAGCGCTTTCATGAACAACACCCCGGTGGTGGTGATCATGATCCCCGTCCTGCTGGCGGTTGCCCGGCAAAACCGGATGGCCGGCAGCAAGCTGCTGATTCCATTGTCCTATGCATCCATCCTTGGCGGGACCTGTACCCTGATCGGTACGTCCACCAACCTGCTGGTCGACGGCGTGGCGCAGGATCTGGGGATGGCGGGCTTCACCATGTTCGAGATCACCGCCGCCGGACTGATCATGGCCGGCGTCGGCATGCTGTTTCTGACGACCGTTGGCCGCTGGCTGCTGCCGGAGATTGCCGACGAGTCCGGAGAGCTCAAGCAGGCATTGCGCGACAAACGTTATCTCACCGAGCTGATCGTCAGCGTTGACTCAGACCTGGACGGCCGGCGGCTGGAGGAAACGCGCCTGTACCGGTCGGTTCCCTCGCGCATCCTCGGCGTGATGCGACAGGGCTTCGAGCTGCGCGGAGAACGCGGCCAGTTGATCCTCCGTCCCGGCGATCGCATCTTGCTTGAATCGACCATGAACGAATTGCTATCGCTGGGCAGCTCCAAACATGTCTGGACAAGGGACCAGTTCGCCTCCGATGAACTGCCGCCGCCAATCGCCGATGACGAGGAGCGCGAACTGGCCGAGGTCGTGGTCAGCCCGGAATCGCCCCTGGTCAATCAGGTCGTTGGCAATCTCGAGTTGCGCCATCGCCACGGTATCGACATTGTCGCCATTCACCGCCCCAGGGGCATCAAGGCGCGCGAGTTCGACAAGCTGCGAATCCAGAGCGGGGACACGCTGCTGCTGGCTGGATCGGCCCGCGGGTTGCAGACGGCTTACCAGTCGCGGGAGTTCACCAATCTGACGTTACCGGATGTCCAGCCTTATCGACGCGAGAAAGCCTGGATTGCCGTGCTCGCCATGGCCCTGGTGATGGTTCTGGCCGGGCTGGAGGTCATGCCCATCGTGGTGCTGGCCATTATCGCGGCGGTGGTGGTCGTTGCCACCGGATGCATCACCTCCGAAGAGGCCTACCAGTCGGTGCAGTGGTCGTTGCTGATCCTGATTTTTGCCATGCTGGCCATTGGCTCGGCCATGCAGAGCACCGGAACCGCTGAGCTGCTGGCCGGCCATCTGGCCGTCTGGGTGGTGCCGCTGGGTCCACTGGCGGTGCTCTCGATCATCTACCTACTGACTTCGGTGATGACCGAGACCATGAGCAACAACGCCGCCGTCATCCTGCTCACGCCCATTGCGGCCGGGCTGGCAATCACGCTTGGTTATGATCCGCGTCCATTCGTGGTGGCGGTGATGTTCGCCGGCTCGGCCAGTTTCGCCACTCCGATCGGCTACCAGACCAATACCCTGGTCTACCAGGCCGGCGGTTATCGCTTCACGGATTTCATCAGGGTTGGCCTGCCGATGAATATCCTGATGTGGGCGACGGCCACCCTGATTATCCCGATTTTCTGGCCGTTGCAGCCATGATCGGATCGGGATAAGGGTAAACGGGTAAATGGGTCAACAGGTAAGTGGGGTAGGCGAAAAGACCAGACGACAAAACGACGAAACGACAACCAGTCACCGAACTAATGAACCAGGGAACAAACGAACTCGATGCCCTCGATGATGCGCGGGGTGGGGCGGACAAGTAGTGCGGGATCGACCCGGTGAAGCTCGGTAACGCCCTCCCCGACCAGGCGGGTCTCCCGCCAGCGCGCGAGCGGGTCATTGTCGTTGTTTTCGTGACCGGCAATGATCAGGTCGGGTTCGGCAGCCAGTACCGCTTCCACGTCCACCACAGCGGCCTCGGTATCGAGGCCGGCAAAGATGTTTTCCAGGCCGCAGTGGTCGAAGACCTCGTTGATCACGTGGCGGCCACCCAGGGTGTAGAGCGGCCGTGCCGATACCTGGTAGAAAACGGTTCGGCGTCCATGGTCTGTGTCCGGTGCGCGCGAGACGATCTGCAGGCGGTTGCGAAACGCCTGTGCGGCTCTTGTCCCGGTTTCTTCGCTATCGAGTCGTTGCCCGAGATATTCCATTGCCCTGGCGATGTCGTCCAGCGAACGCGTTTCGACCCAGAGGATGTCGATGCCCAGCGACTCGATGCGTTCGACGGCGGCTGGCGGTGAACCACCGCGCCAGGCCAGCGCGAAGTCGGGGTCCAGTCCGAGAATCGTTTCCAGGTCGTAGCGGAATGCATCGCCGACGAGCGGCAACTCGGCGGCCTCGGGGGGATAGTCGCTCCAGTCCACCACACCCACGAGCGTCTCCCCGGCCCCGGCAGCAAAGGTCAGTTCGGTCAGGTGCGGCGCCAGGCTGATCACGCGCGGTCGATCAGCAAGCGAGGCCAGGGGCAGCAACGACAGCAGCAGGATAATGCCGGGAAGTAACCGCATGGCGTTTCAGCTCAGATCTGGTAGGCGAGGGACAGGGTGGCGGTCAGCACCAGCCACAACAGCAGCATCAGCGGCAGGCCGACACGCACGAAATCATTGAACTTGTAGCCGCCGGCATTCATGACCAACAGGTTGGTCTGGTAGGCCATGGGGGTGGCGAAGCTCAGGTTGGCGCCGAACAGCACGGCCAGGACGAACGGCTCGGCCGGCAGCATCAACTGCTGGGCCAGGCTGATGGCGATGGGTGTGCCGATGACCGCCGCGGCATTGTTGGAGACCACGTTGGTCAANGCGGCCATGGCCAGCATCAACAGGCCCAGAATGACCCAGGCCGGCACACCGAAGCTGACGGTCAGGAAGATCTGCGCGATCCAGTCGGCCCCTCCGGTACGCATCAGGGCCGCGCCCAGTGCCAGCGAGGCGACGATGATCATCACCACCTGGATCGACAGCGCGCCCATCGCTTCCTTCCAGGTGAGCACGCGAGTCAGTATCAGGGCGAGCACACCGCACAATGCGCTGATGGCAATGGGGAGAATGCCGAAGGCGGCGATGAGGATCACCACCGACATGATGGCCAGCGCGATCGGGGCCTTGGACGTCTTGGGCAGGCTGACGGTGCCGTCGAGTACCAGCAGGTCGATCCCTTCCTTGAGGGTCTCGAGCTTCTTGCCGGATGACTGGACCAGCAGCACGTCGCCCGAGCGCAGCACCGTGTTGTCCAGNCCGGTCTGGCGCGTCTGTTCCTCGCGGTTGAATCGGTGCANGGCGAGCAGGCGCAGGCCATAACGAGACAGCAGTCGGGCCTCGCCGATACGAACGCCCAGAAGCTTGGAGTTGGGCGTGACCGCCACCTCCGCGATCTTCTGGTCATCGGGGCCGAGCGGGTGGGCGTCGTCGACCTCGACATCGCCGGAGAACAGGCGACCCCCGAGCACGTGAGCGAACTCGCGCAGGTTGTCCTGGGTGTTGGTGGTGGTGATGCGGTCGCCGGCCTTGAGTTCGACGTCCGGCAGCGGTGTCACGAACACGCCGGGCCCGCGCTGGATCTTCTCGACTTTGAGATTGCCGTCGCAGCGCTCGATGGCATCGGCCAGTTTCATGCCGACCGCATCGGAATTCTTGCCCAGCCGGATCTGGGCGGTGTAGTGGCGCTTGACCCTGGACTGCATGGGCACCTGGCGGTGCGGAATCAGTCGCGGAGCGATCAGCCACAGATAGAGCATGGCCACCAGTCCGGCGATGGCGGCCGGGATGACGAAATCGAACATCCGGAACGGCGCCACGCCCATGTCGGCGGCGACGGTGACGACCAGCAGGTTGGTCGAGGTGCCGATGGTGGTGGCCATGCCGCCGATGATGCTGATCAGGCCGACCGGCAGCAGGATGCCCGAAGGCGAGTGGCCGGTACGCATGGCCACGCCGATGAGGATCGGCAACAGCATGACCACGATGGGTGTGTTGTTGATGAAGGCGCTCAGGACGGCACAGACCAGCAGGGTGGCCAGCATCGACAGGGCCGGAGACTGTTTCCACGCGGCCGACAGCATGCGCCCCACCGGCTCCAGGGCGCCGGATCGAATCAGCCCCTGGCCCAGGATCATCAGCGCGCAGACCGCGACCAGTGCCTGGTGCCCGAACCCGAGGTAGAAGTCGGTCGGGCTGACGGTGCGCCCGTCCGGACTCGTGTAGGGGAAAAGCTGGAAGCCCACGGTCAGCAGGGCCAGCACGATCAGCGAGCTGGTCTCCAGCGGAATCCGGTCGCGCGAAAACAGCACCAGTGCCAGCAAAACCAGCAGCAGCACGCCCAGCGCGTGGTAGTTGGGCAGGGCTAATGTCATGACGGTGTGATTTTACGCACAAAAGCGTGTGCGGTGATCAACCGCGATACTCGGCCAGGCGCGCCAGGAGCGTATCGAAGTCCTCGATCGGCGCCAGGCATTGGCGTCCGAGGCAGACCTGGGCGCTGGCCTGCTTTGCCTGGATCAAACCATGCAGAAGTTCCGGCGATTCACCCAGCCGAAGCGATGGAGGTATCCGGAAGCAGAGCAGTTCGGCATGGCCGGCAAGCTGGCGGTGCCAGTCGTCGGCGTCTCCGTCAGGGCCGCCGATGAGTACCTGCGGTTTCGGATGCGCCAGTTCGCTGGCTGCTCGCAGCATCGTGGCATGGGCCAGGGGCTGTTGCCGCAGCTGGCCTCCGGCGGCGGCCAGCGCGACCTCCGCGGCCCGTTGCAGCGCCACCTCACCGGTCAGCGCGGCGAGCCGGAGCAGGCCGAGCACGGCCTGACCGGCGCCGGCCGGCGTGGCGTCATCGGCGTGGGCCAGCGGCCGCGTGATCAGGGGTTCGTGTTCGGCCGGGGTCAGATACATCGCGCCGGAGTCGTCGTCGATGAACTGATCGACAATGCGGCGCGCGATGCGACGGGCCAGGTTGAACCAGCGCGTCTCGAAGCGCCAGGCCAGCAGCTCCAGGCAGGCCAGCAGGACGTTGGCGTGGTCTTCCAGGGTGGCCGGGTGTGCACTGCGTCCAGCGCGCCAGATCGCGCGCGGCGGTTCCTGGCCGAACAGGTTCACTGCCACCGCATCGAGTGATTGGGCTGCCTTCTCGCACCATTCCGGCCGGGCCAGCAGCCTTCCCGCCGCGGCCAGGCTCTCGATGGCCAGGCCATTCCAGCCGGCAATCAGCTTGTCGTCGCGGCCGGGCCGTGAGCGCTTGTTGCGTGCGGCCAGCAGTTGGTCCCGGGCCTCATCCAGCGTGCCGCGAACTGTCGACTCGTCGAGACCGGGGCGGCGAATCTCGTTGATTGAACGGGCGATGACCAGGTGCCAGAGCTTGTCCGCGAAGTTTGGCGGGCCGTCGAGACCGTAGCGCTCGAAGAACAGATCGCGTTGTCGGCCATCGAGCACACCATCGATCTCGTCCGGGCGCCACAAGTAAAAGGCGCCCTCGCCATCGGGGTTGTCGGCATCCAGGCTGGCGGCAAACCCACCGCCGTCCAGTGCCATTTCGTCGTACAGCCACCCTGCCGTGCGTTCGCACGCCCGCCTGAAGTCGTCGCGCTGCCAGCACACTGCGGCGCGGGCATAGAGACCGAGGAGTTGGGCATTGTCCGACAGCATCTTCTCGAAGTGCGGGATTTCCCATGCCTGATCGACGCAGTAGCGAAAGAAGCCGCCGGCCAGGTGGTCATTGAGGCCGTGACGAGCCATGGTGGTGAGCGTGTCGGCCAGCATCTGGGCGGCCTGATCGTCGTCGGCGAAATCGGCCAGGGCGGTCAGTTGCGGTGCCTGCGGAAACTTCGGCGCGGTGCCGAAACCACCGTGGTCGGCGTCGAAACGCGCGGCCATCTCGGCGATCAGCGCCTCCGCACCGGGCAATGCCTCATCGGCACCGGGCTGCGGGCGCGAGATGGCCTGAAGCGCCTCCTGCACCTGTAGGTGCTGGGCGCGCAACTCGTCGCGGCGCGTGGACCAGACCTGGTGGATGCGCTCAAGCAGCTGGCCGAAGCCCATCATGCCGCGGCGCGGCTCGGGCGGGAAATAGGTGCCGGCGAAGAACGGTGCCTGGCTGTCGGGATCCAGGAACACCGTCAGCGGCCAGCCGCCGCCGCGCCCGGTCAGGAGCTGGTGGGCCATCTGGTAGATATGATCAAGGTCGGGGCGCTCCTCGCGATCGACCTTGATGTTGACGAAATGCGCGTTCATCAGCGCTGCGATGTCGTCGTTCTCGAAACACTCGTGGGCCATCACGTGACACCAGTGGCAGGCACTGTAGCCGATCGACAGCAGGATGGGCTTGTCGAGGGTCCGCGCCATGGCCAGCGCCTCGCGATCCCAGGGCTGCCAGTGCACCGGGTTGTCGGCATGCTGCAGCAGGTAGGGACTGAGCGCGTCGCCGAGGCGGTTGGAGGGGGTGGTTTCGGTCATGGCGACTTCGATGACGAGTGTGTCGTCATGGTACGACATGGAGACGAGAACAAGGGGCGAGGCGCAGGGCAACCGGGGACGAACCCGCACTCCGGTTCCGGCACGGTGCCACTGAGACATTGGAGCTTTCAGGGTGTTGACAGGAATGAAATTCTTTTTTAGCTTTCGCGTCCGTAGGTTGGTTAGTTGGCATACGACAGGGGGGTGCAACCGCACGACTGCCACTTTTCGACCTGCAATGGCTGGCCCATTTTCCCGTCGGGCGGGAGTTACCGGCGATGGGCCGTTTGTCATGGAACTCAATTTTGCTTGTAGGGAGTAGCCAATGATGAATAAAAGGTTTTCGGTATCTTTTGGCCGTTGCCCGTTGTTGAGCCTTTTCGCGGTAGTTCTGGTGATGGGAGCGAGCGCCTCGTTGTTCGCCCAGGATTTGCCCCATACGGGCTTTTGCAATGGCTGTTCTTCCAGCGCCGCGTTCGCCGATGCGGCCGAGGAGGCCGCACCCGATGCGGCGCCGGGTGACGGGACGCCGGTTATCTACCCGGTCTATGTGATCAATCCGGCCAACGGCAGCATTCATTACTTTGATGTGCATGTCTGGTACGACTGGGGGGATGGTCAACCCCACTCCTCGGATTCCGGCGACCACGACGATCGGAATGAAGGGTTGCATTCTATCGGGTTGCAGAAAGCGGCCTATCCGGGTAACGGAGATCCCGAAATCTTCGCCGCGATGCAGGAGGCCCATTCGGTCGCCGTCGACTTCGCCTCGTCCCTGCAGTCAGTGACCGTCTATAGCGGGGATATCGGCTACGACGGGGATTCAGCCATTGATCTCGTTGGGCCGCAGGAAAGTCCGGCGAATTACAATCGAAAGGCGCTCCAGAATGCCCTGACCGATCACTACGGCAACCTGGCAGGATCGCTCATCTTTGGTTTGCCGGATATGGTCGGCCGCCTTGCCAATCGCTTCATCGGTCCAAGCGGAGGCTATATCAATCCTTACAGCCGGGTTCATGTTGAATTTCCGGATGGCACGACCATTCAACTCGAGATCACGAATGTGAGTACGGGCTTTACGCCGGGAGATGTGACGATCGAGTTTGAGGTAAAAACGCATACTGCGAGACTGCCGGATGGATCGCCAGTTCCCGAATCCGCAGGGGAGTTCGACGGCTTCAGCTACAGCGGCGACACCTCGGTCATCCAGCTCCTCGCTGATCTGGCCGACCGGTTCGGGATTTCCATCACCGGCACCAGTGGCAGCACCATGGTCTGTGTCAGGATCCACGGTGGCCCCGTGGAGTGCGAATTGGTTTACCACTGAATTGCATGATTGAAGGCGGGGCGTCAATTGCTGGCGCCCCGCCCGGTGGTTCGTTCAGCGTCCGCGCCATGGCCAGCGCCTCGCGATCCCAGGGCTGCCAGTGCACCGGGTTGTCGGCATGCTGCAGCAGGTAGGGGCTGAGCGCGTCGCCGAGGCGGTTGGATGGGGTGGTTGCGGTCATGGCGTGAAGGCGCGTGGAGGTGGTTGCCATGGTAAGGCATGTTTGGAGACGGGACTCGGAAACCGGAAACCGGAAACCGGAAACCGATACCGCCGCCCCAGCCTTCGGAGTCGTGTCGAGCCCCGGGGGTTAATCTGCGATAATCCTCCGCCATGAACCAGTCCGACTTCTTCTACCACCAGCTCGACCCGGTGGCCGTGCAGATTGGCGGCTTTGCGATTTACTGGTACAGCCTGATGTACCTGGTCGCCTTCGGTGCCTTCTGGCTCTTGGGGCGGGTACGGGCGCGGCGCGACGATGCGCCGCTCGATCCCGAGCAGGTCGGTGATTTCCTGTTCTGGGGGGTGATCGGGGTGATCGCTGGCGGACGGCTGGGCTACGTGCTGTTCTACGCCTTCGATTCGTTCATCGGCAATCCGCTCATGCTGTTCCAGATCCGCGACGGCGGCATGAGCTTCCATGGCGGGCTGATCGGCGTGCTGGTCGCCATCTGGGGGTACGGGCGTCACCTGGGTTGCGGTTTCCTGCGCCTGGCCGACTTTGCCGCGCCGCTGGCGCCGCTGGGACTGGCCGCCGGTCGGGTGGGCAACTATATCGGCGGCGAGCTGTGGGGGCGCCAGGCCGACGTGCCCTGGGCGGTGATCTTTCCCGAATCGATTCAGCCCGGCGGGCGTGTGTCCGAAACCCTTTACCAGCAGTACCTGGCCGGCAACCTCGACGAGTTCGCCCGCCACCCCTCGCAGCTTTACCAGGCGCTGGGTGAGGGGCTGGCGCTGTTCGTGATCCTGTGGCTGTTCTCGGCCCGGCCGCGACCGGTCGGTGCCGTGGGCGGCCTGTTCCTGGCCGGCTACGGTTTCTTCCGCTTCCTCGCCGAATTCTTCCGCGAACCCGACGCCCATCTCGGCTTCATTGCGCTGGACTGGATGACGATGGGGCAGCTGCTTTCCGTGCCCATGTTCGTCATCGGCGTGGCGCTGCTGGTCTTCGCCTACCGGGAAAAGACATGAAAACCTACCTCGACCTGCTCAAACACATTCGCGAAAACGGCACCCGCAAGTCCGACCGCACCGGCACCGGAACGCTGAGCGTGTTCGGCTATCAGATGCGATTCGACTTGTCCGAGTCGTTTCCGTTGGTGACGACCAAGAAAGTCCACCTGAAATCCATCATCCACGAGTTGCTGTGGTTCATTCGCGGCGACGCCACCATCGATTACCTCAAGCGCAACGGCGTGACCATCTGGGACGAGTGGGCCGACGAAAATGGCAGCCTGGGTCCGATTTACGGCGCGCAGTGGCGCTCGTGGCCGGCACCGGACGGCCGCACCATCGACCAGCTCACCCAGCTGGTCGAGCAGATCCGTGCACGCCCCGACTCACGCCGTCACGTGGTCTCTGCCTGGAACCCGGCCGACCTGCCGGATGAATCCATGTCTCCGCAGGGCAATGCCCGTGCCGGACGCATGGCGCTGGCGCCGTGCCATTGCCTGTTCCAGTTCCACGTGGTCGATGGACGGCTGAGCTGCCAGCTCTACCAGCGCTCGGCCGACTGCTTCCTCGGTGTGCCGTTCAACATGGCCTCCTACGCCCTGCTCACCCTGATGGTGGCGCAGGTGACCGATCTGGCTCCGGGCGAGTTCATCCACACCTTCGGCGACGCCCATCTCTATCTCAACCACCTCGATCAGGTCGACGAACAACTCTCCCGCGACCCCCTGCCGCCGCCGACGATGCGCCTGAATTCCGAGCGCCGTCGACTCGAAGATTTTGTCTACGAGGACTTCGAGCTGGTCGGTTACCAGTCCCATCCGCC
>SL_3KL_010_SEDDRAFT_10003139_pt1 | contig 15053 bp, 12 predicted proteins | sample SodLakKL_010_SED_2_FD_10381 | JGI IMG/M metagenome (IMG submission 10381)
GCCGCGCCTGAACACCTGGTGGGGGGCGAGGCCGGTGATGTCGTGCCCATCCAAGTGGATGCGGCCTTCGTCAGGCCGAATGAAGCCCGACACCAACGCGAACAGCGTCGACTTGCCGGCCCCGTTGGGGCCGATGAGGCCGGTGATGCTGCCGGTGCGGACCGAGAAGCTGCAGGCGTTCACGGCCCGGAGGCCGCCGAAGTCCTTCGAGAGCCCCTGAACGCGCAAGAGGGCGCTCTCGCCTCCTTGGGGGACCACGTGCGCCTGGGTTCGACGCGATGCCGTCGACGCCAAGGCCAGACCTCCTCCGACGGTGGATGCGCCGACCGGGCCCATGCCAGGCACTGGGTCGGTCGACGTTGCTCGCGATGCTAGCACGAGGGCCTTGGGCCTGTTCCAACCGAAGGGGATCGGCGAACGCCGCTGGACCGTCGCGTCGCAGCGTCCGACGTCGCGACGCGCCGATGACCCGGCTGGTTGCCTTGGCAACCTCAGCTGTCCGTCGAGGCCTCGTCCTCCCGGTCGTCCTCCCGCTCGTCCTCCCGGTCGTCCGGCCGGTAGGCGTCGATGTCGTCCGCCTCGCCGGTGTCGTCGCCGCTCGCCGCCGCCAGCATCACGGCGCGCGACACGATCTTCACCCGCGGCCGGCCGTGCTTGCGGCCGAGCGCCAGTTCGATGCGGTCGATGCGGCGCCATGCCTCGAAGTCGATCACCACGGCGCCGCGCTCGGCCAGCAGCTGGTCGACCGCTTCAGGCCGCGGATCGTCGGGGATCGGCAGGTCGTCCTCCAGCAGCTTCGCGACGGTCTCGATCGCGTCGGCCTTGTTGGTGCCGATCACCCCGCTGGGGCCGCGCTTGATCCAGCCCGAGGCGTAGAAGCCCGGCACCGGTGCGCCGTCGGGAGCGTCGAGGACACGCCCGTGCGCGTTGGGGATGATGCCGCGGCGTTCGTCGAAGGGCACGCCCTGCAGTCCGCTGCCGTGGTACCCGACCGAGCGCAGCACCAGCTGCGCCGGCCAGCGCTCCGTGGCGCCGGTGCCGACGGCGCTCAGCGAGCCGTCCTTGCGCTCTTCGATCGTGTTCCGCTCGACCTCGACGGCGGCTACGCGGGTGCCGTCAGCGTTGCTCTCGAGCGCGCGGGGGGAGTACAGGAAGCGGAAGTGCACGCGCCGCTCGGCACCGCGGGGCGTTCGCGCCGCGAAGCCGCGCAGCACCTCGAGGTTGCGCGCCTCGGTCGAGTGCTCCTTGAGCAGCTTCTGGCTGGCGGGATGGAGCTCCAGGTCGGCTGGGTCGACGATCACGTCGGCCTCTTCGAGCTCACCGAACTCGCGCAGCTCCTTGGTGGTGAACTTGGCCTCAGCCGGGCTGCGACGACCCAACACCACCACGTCGCGCACCTGCGAGGTACGCAGCGCCTCGAGCGCGTGGTCGGCGATGTCGGAGCGGGCCAACTCGCCAGGGCTCTTGGCCAGGATCCGCGCCACGTCGACGGCCACGTTGCCGACACCGACGACGATCGCGGTGGGACCGTCGAGCGGAGGGTTCACGTCACGATAATCGGGATGCCCGTTGTACCAAGCCACGAAGTCCGTGGCCGCGAGGCTGCCGACGAGGTCCTCACCGGGGATGCCGAGCCGCCGATCGCCCGGCGCGCCGTAGGCGAACACCGTCGCGTGGTAGTGGCGCCTGAGGTCGTCGGCAGTGAGGTCGCGGCCGATCTCGACGTTGCCCAGGAAGCGCACGCGCGGATCGCTGGCGGTGCGCACGTACATGCTGGTGACGGCCTTCATCTTGAGGTGGTCGGGGGCGACGCCGTAGCGCACCAGGCCGAACGGTGCCGGCAGTCGGTCGAAGATATCGACCGAGACGTCGTCGCGGGCCTTGAGCAGGGCGTCGGTGGCGTAGAACCCGGAAGGGCCGGCGCCGATCACTGCCACCCGCAGGGGCGTTGCTGGTGCTTCTGGCATGCGGGAGTGTACCAGGACGGCGTTGCCGTCGGGCTCGCCGCGGTGTAGGCTCGGGCGCCATGGAGGGCGGCTCCCACGGCATCGTCGCGTCGCGCCCCGGGCCGCTCGTGCCCGGGCTGGTGGTCCACAAGTACGGCGGCACCAGCGTCGGTGACCTCGAGCGCATCCGCAAGGTCGCGACCCGGCTCCAGCGAGCCGTCCAGCACGGGCGCAAGGTGGCCGTCACGGTCTCGGCCATGGGCCACACCACCGACCGCTTGGTGGCGACGGCGCGCGAGTTGCACGCCCGCCCCGATCGGCGCGAGCTCGACATGCTGATGGCCACGGGTGAGCAGGTCTCGATCGCCCTGCTCAGCCTGGCGCTGCAGGACCAGGGCGTCAGGGCCCGCTCGCTGACCGGGGCCCAGGCCGGCTTCCTCACCGACGGTGCCTTCGGCAGCGCGCGCATCTTGCAGGTCGACCCCGCGCCACTGGTGCGAACGCTCGAGCAGGTCGACGTGGCCGTGATCGCCGGGTTCCAGGGCAGCGACGCCAACGGCGAGCTCACCACGCTCGGGCGCGGTGGCAGCGACACCACCGCGGTCGCGGTGGCGGCGGCCTTGGGCGTCGCAGAGTGCCAGATCTTCACCGACACCGACGGCGTGTACACGACCGACCCGCACCTGATCCCGAGCGCCGCGAAGCTGGAGCGCATCGACTACGACGAGATGCTCGAGCTGGCCGCGTTGGGTGCCAAGGTGCTGCACCCCCGCAGCGTCTGGTACGCGCGCCGCTACGGGGTACGCATCCACGTCCGCTCCTCGTTCTCGTTCCACGACGGCACGATCGTGAGCGCGCTCCCGCGAGCGCAGGAGGCCGCCATGAAGACCGACCGCCCCGTCACCGGCGTCGCCATCGACACCGAACACGCCCGCATCGACGTGGTCGGCGTGCCCGACGTGCCGGGCGTCGCGGCGCGCATCTTCTCCGCGCTCGGTGCCGCCAACGTCAACGTCGACATGATCATCCAAGGCGTGCCCGGCAACAGCCGCCAGCAGATGTCGTTCACGGTGCCCCGCGACCTCGCCGCCGAGGCGGTCGACGTGGTGCGCCCCGTGCTCACCGAGATCGGCGGCGGCGACGTGCGTGCCGATGAAGCGATCGCCAAGCTCTCGATCGTGGGCGTCGCCATCGGTTCCACGCCCGGTCTGGCCGGCCGCTTGTTCGACGCCGTCGCCGGCGTCGGCGCCAACATCGAGATGATCACGACGAGCGAGGTGCGCATCTCGGTGGTGATCGCGAAGCGCTTCGCGGAGCAGGCCTTGGCGGCCGTCCACGAGGCCTTCGGCCTGGGGCGGAACGGCCCGACGTGAGGCTTCGCGCCCTGCTCGAGCAGGTCTTCCTCAAACGCGGCTCCGGCGGCATCGAGGCGCAGCTCGTGCTCGAGCGCGAGAGCGGCGCGCGCGAACGCAGCACGCTCACCCTGGCGACCTTCGAGCTGCCCGCGGCAGCGCGACTCCTGGGGCGCACGCTGGCGCGCCGCGACGACGTCGCGCACGTCGCCCGCTGCCGCGTACGGGTGCAGCGCGGTACCACGCTCAGCGACGACGACCGCCTTCGTGACGCGCTGCGCACGGCCTTCCGCGAGGAGCGGCGGCGCCTGCGGGGCGCAGCGTGAACGCGGCGCTGCCGCCCGGGGCCCCGCTGCCGCCCCAGGCGCCACGCTTCCGGCTCACCACGCTGGCGTACGTGCGCCGTGGCGACCACACCCTGATGCTCGAACGGCGCGCGCGTCCCGGCGACCTCCACGGCGGACGCTGGAACGGGCTCGGCGGCAAGTTCCTGGCCGGCGAGCGTCCGGAGGCGTGCCTGGCGCGCGAGGTGCGCGAGGAGGCCGGCATCGAGGTCGAGGTGGCGCAGCTCAAGGGCTGTCTGACCTTCCCGGCCTTCGACGGCGAGGTGGACGTCTACAGCTTCGTGTACCTGGTGACGCGTTTCCGGGGCGAGCCGTTACGCGAGGGCCCTGAAGGGCGCCTGCACTGGGTCCCGACGGCGCGTCTGAGCGAGCTCCCCTTGTGGGAGGGTGATCGCGTGTTCCTCCCGTGGCTCGACCGGCCCGGCGTGTTCAGCGCCGAGTTGCGTTACGAGGCTGGCCGCTTCGTCGGCTTCGACGTGCACCACTACGACATGAGCGACTCGACGGTCTCCTGATCGAACAACTTCACCAGCCGCTGCGCGAGCGCCACGTCGCCACCGACGCGCAGGCGACCGGTCATGAAGGCCATCATCGGGTCCAGGCGGCGACCGAACAGCGCGATGAGGTCGTCGTCGCTGATGGTGACGGTGAGGTCGGGCTGTTCGGCGCGCCCCTCGTGGGTGCGCACCTCGCCCTTCTCGATGACCTGGTAGATGGGTTCGGACAGCTCGTACTGGACCACCGCCGAGGTGTCGGCGGCGGCGTCGGCGTCGAGCGCCTGCGGCAAGCGGTAGAGGAGATCCTTGGCGGTCATGCCCAATTCAACACCGGCCGCGCGGGCGCGAGCGTCGCCCCCGATGGCCTCGCCAGCGAGCGCTCGCGGGCTCGGCTGCGCCGCGGCGGCAGCGCGTGCCATAATGCCGCGTCGTCGTGCCCGTTACGCCTGCGGCACGCTGGAGGCCACATGACGATCGTATGCATCGTGAAGCAGGTGCCGGACGCCGAGGCCCGGGTTCGCTTGCGCGACGGCCGTCCCGACCTNGCNGGCGTCACCCTGGTGATGGACGGCATGGACGAGTACGGGGTCGAGGAGGCGCTGCGCTTGCGCGAGGCCGGCACCGAGGCTGACGTCGTGGCGCTCGCGTACGGGCCACGCGAGAGCGAGCAGGTGCTCCGCAACGCGCTCGCCATGGGCGCCGATCGGGCCGTGCTGCTCGAGGGCGACGGGCTCGACGACCCGCTCGCGGTGGCCGCCGCGGTGGCCGAGGTGGTGCGCGAGGAAGGCGCCGAGATGGTGTTCGTGGGCGGCAAGCAGGCCGACTGGGACAGCGCCGCGTTGGGGCCCGCGGTGGCCGAGGCGCTGGCTTGGCCGCACGTCGATTGGACCACCGCGCTGACGCTCGACGGGGCGACCTTCGAGGCGGTCCACGACGTCGACGCCGGCAGCGAGCGCGTGCGTGGCCGCCTGCCGGCGGTGTTCACGACGCAGCAAGGGCTCAACGAACCGCGCTACCCGACGCTGCCGAACATCATGAAGGCCAAGCGCAAGCCGCTGGAGACGCGGCCCGCGGATACCGCTCTGGCGCGCTGCCTGATCCGATCCCATGCGGCGGTCGAACGCGAACGGCGACGCATCGTGCTGGACGGCGACGCACGCGAGGCGGCCGGCGCCCTCGTCGAGCGCTTGCGCGACGAGGCGAAGGTGCTGTGAGAGGACCGATGCGATGCTCCTGATCGTGGTCGAACACGCCCATGGCGCAGCCCGCAAGAGCGCCTTCGAGCTGATCTCGCTGGGGCGCGAGCTGGCCGCCGCGGGCGGCCAGCGGCTCGCCGCCCTGGTGCTGGGGTCGGAGCCGGACGCCGTCGCGGCCGAGGTAGCGCGCTTCGTGCCCGAGGTGTACACGGTGCGCGACGCCCGCCTGGAGCCGGCCCGGGCCGAGCCGTGGACGCGCGCCGTGAGCCACGTCGCCCAGACCCTGGAGGCCGAGGTGGTGCTGGTGCCCGCCTCGCGCGCTGGCATGTCGTACGCCCCTCGGGTGGCGCTGCGCCTTGGCGCGGCCTACCTCGAGGACGTCAGCAGCCTCGGGTTCGAGGGGAAGACGGTGGTCGCGCAGCGCTTGCGCTACCTGGCGCGGGTGAGCACCAGCGTCGCCGCGGCGCCGGGAGCGGCGGTGGTCAGCGTGAAGCCGGGCGCGGCGCCCGTCGCGCAGGCCGCGGAGGCGGGGGGCCGGGTCGATTCGCTGGAGGTGCCCTTCGAGCCGAGCGACGAACGGCTCGAGGTGGTCGAGTCGCAGACGTCGGCGCCCGGCGTCGTGGCGCTGGAGGAGGCCGACGTGATCGTCTGCGGTGGGCGCGGGTTCGGGTCCTCCGAGGCCTTCGAGGCGCACGTGGTGGGCCTGGCGACGCGCCTGGGGGCCGGCGTCGGCGCCACCCGCGCGGTGGTCGACGCCGGCTGGCGCCCCTACGGCGAGCAGATCGGCCAGACCGGCAAGACCGTCGCTCCCACGTTGTACCTGGCCCTGGCGGTGTCCGGGGCGGTGCAGCACCTCTCGGGCATGAACCGCTCGCGGGTCGTCGTCGCCGTGAACAAGGACGCCGACGCCCCCATCTTCAAGGTCGCCGATTACGGCATCGTCGGCGACGTGCGCGAGGTGGTGCCGGCGCTCATCGAGGCGCTGGCGGACCAGGGTTGAACCAGGCCGGAGGGCCGCCCGATGGCGCCGACGCGACCGTCTCGTCGGCAGGCCTGCGCCTCCGACGCGCCGGATCGAGCGACGTCGCGGCGCTGCTCGCGCTCGAGGCCGCCTTCCCCGGCGACCGCCTGCGGCGCGCGAGCCTGGCGCGGTTCGTCGCCTCGGACAGCGTCGACGTGTGGGTCGCGGAGGTCGCGGGCGCGGCGGTGGGCGACGCCATCGTGGTGTACCGGCGCGGCTTCCACGCTGCTCGCCTGCTGAGCCTGGTGGTGGCGCCAACGCATCGTGGCCGCGGCGTAGGCGCGGCGCTCCTGCGTCACGCCGAGCGAGCGGCGGCGCAGCGCGGCTGCGTCGCCATGCGCTTGGAGGTCCGGGTCGACAACCGCGCAGCGCGGCGCCTCTACCAGGCCCACGGCTACCAGACGATGGGCACCACGGCGGGCTACTACGAGGACGGCAGCGCCGCCCTGCGTCTGCGGAAGCGCTTCGTGGCGGCGCAGGCACGGCTCGCGAGCGTCCCGTACTACCCGCAGAGCCTCGACTTCACCTGCGGTCCGGCGTCCCTGATGATGGCGATGCGGGCGGTTGGCTGGTCCACACCCCTGGCCCGCGCCGAGGAGCTCGCCATCTGGCGCGAAGCCACCACGGTCTTCATGCTCTCCGGCCACGGCGGCACGTCCGCTCACGGCCTGGCCGTGGCCGCGCGCCGACGCGGGATCCCGGCGCGCGTCTGGGTGAGCGACGCCGAGGTGCCGTTCCTGGACAGCGTGCGCCAGCCCGAGAAGAAGACCGTCATCGCGCTCGCCCACGAAGCCTTCGGGCGTGAGCTGGCCGCGGATCCCGCCGCTGTGACGGTAGGCGACTTCGGCGACCGCGAGCTGGTGGCGCAACTGCGCCTGGGTGTGGTGCCGGTGCTGCTGGTGTCGGGCTGGCGCTTCCACGCCGAGAAGGCGCCCCACTGGCTGGTGGTGACCGGCTGGGACGAGCGGCACGTGTACGTGCACGACCCGTTCGTGCCGGAAGGGACCGAACGCGCCGACGCGGTCCATCTTCCCCTGGCGCGCAGCGACGTGGCTCGTCTGGCGCGCTACGGTCGGGCCCGGCACCGGGCGATGGTGCTGGTGGGCGATCCGACGCTCGGCTACGGAGCGGCTCAGCTCGGAGCGGCGCCGGAGGACGCCCCGCCGGACGATGCTCCGCCGGCGGACGCCCCGTCGGAGCATGCCCCTCTGGAGGACGCGTCGTCGAAGGACGCGTCGTCGAAGGACGCGTCGTCGAAGGACGCGTCGTCGAAGGACGCCTCGCCGTCGACCAGGTAACGGATGATCTCGGCGTAGATCTCCGGGTTCGCTTGGTCCTCCTCGGTCGCGGCGATGGTGGGGTTGTCGTTGACCTCAATCACCACGTAATCGCCGTCGATCTCCTTGAGGTCGACACCGTACAGGCTGTCGCCGATGGCCGCCGCCGCCGCGATCGCGGTCGCCAGCAGCGCCGGCGGCGCGTCGTCGCGTGGTACGCCGAGGACGACGGTCGGTGCCCCGTCACGGGCGCGCTCCATGGTGCGCCAAGCGTCGACCGCGAAGCGGTACTGCAGCACCGCCAGCACCCGCCCGTGGAGCGTGATGACGCGCCAGTCGAAGTGGCTTGGGAGGTACTGCTGGACGACGAGCCGGTCGGCGCGTCGCAGGAAGCGTTGCCCCACACGCACGAAGGCCTCGCGCGTGGTGACCTTGTCGACGTAGGCGGAGAAGCTGCTGTTCGGCGCCTTCAGCACGAGCGGCGTGCCGAGCTCTTCGAACAACGTACTCGCGTGCCGCAGGTCGATTCGGTCCTCGCCGAGGAAACGCGTGACGGGCATCGGTACCGCCGCCCGCGTCAGCCGCCGGTACATGGCCACCTTGTCGCAGCAGATGCGGATCGAGTCCGACGTGTCGAGCACGCGCTTACCCGCGAGCTCGGCCCAGCGCGCCACCACGTAGGCGGTGTTGAGCGGGTCGGTGAGGGCGCGGATGAGCACCGCGTCGTATGCCCGAAGGTACTGCAACTCGTTCTTGAACAGGAAGTCGGCCTTGTGGCCCAGCTCGAAGGCCGCGGCGCGGAAGTTCGACAGCGCGGTGAGCTCCACGGACGAGCGGATGGTGGAGCGCTCGGTGTAGATCGCTAGGTGAGCCATGTCCCGGCTTCGTCCACGAACGCTCGTTCGTCGGGCGTCAGGCTCGGCCACGGCAGCGGCCCGAGCGCCGAGAGCAGGTACGCATCGCTCGTCACGACCACCTCGGCCCGCATCAGCGGCAACCGGAAGCAGGCGAAAAGCGCCGACGCGAGGGCCTCGTACTCGGGCACGGCGACGTGCCCCAGCACCACCCGCAGGCTGTCGACACGGCAGCCTGCGGGCAGCGGTTGGCACAGCACGGCGTACTTGCCGGTGTAGGTGAGACCGTTGCGACGCGTGTCGATGGCGCTCTGATCGTCGAGCCGGTGCCCGCGGCTGGAGAAGGGGTTGATGGGGTAGGCCAAGAGCGGTGGCGCCGGAAAGCGATCGGTGACGATGCTGAAGCCGTTCACCGCGATGCCGCACTGCTGCGCCTTCAGCAGCGCGACCGGGACCACGTAGGCGTCGAGGGCTTCGGCGGTGGTGGGGAGCACCTGCTCGCCGGCGTCCTCGAGGTCGAGCGAGGCGTAGTAGCCGGCCTCGAGGTAGCCGTAGTCACCGTCGAGGTTCACGAGCACCGGCCGCCCGGGGTCCATACCCCAGGCGGCCGGTTCGAGGTGCCTCGCGAGAGCGAACGGTCGGGCCGGTGCGCGACCGGCCTTCACTGCCACGGCACGCTGCCGAGCGCAGCCGCACCGGGCAATGTCCTCCCTTCGAGCAGCTCCAGCGAGGCACCCCCGCCGGTGGAGATGTGACCGATCTTGTCGGCCAGGCCCATGCCGGTTACGGCCGCGACGGAATCGCCGCCACCGATCACCGTGAGGGCCCTCGAGCCGGCCACGTGCTCGGCGATCGCGCGCGTGCCGGCGTCGAACGGCGGCACCTCGAAGACGCCCATGGGGCCGTTCCACAGGATCGTGGCGGCGTCGTCGAGGGCCTCGCGGAACGCTTGGGTGGTGGCGGGCCCGATGTCGAGCCCGCGCTCGCCTTCGGGGACGGCATCGATGGGGTGGACCGCCGTGTCGACGCCCTCGGCGATGTCGCGCGCGCACACGGCGTCGCTCGGCAGCAGCAGCGTCACGCCCTGCTCCTCGGCCGCGGCGACCAGTTCGTTCGCCATGTCGAGCTTGTCGTCCTCGACCAGCGAGCCGCCGACCTCGCCGCCGCGCGCCTTGACGAAGGTGAAGGCCATGGCGCCGCCGATCAGGATGCGGTCGGCGACGCCCAGCAGGCGCTCGATGACCGGGATCTTGTCCGACACCTTGGCGCCACCGAGCACCACCGCGAAGGGGCGCTCGGGCGCTTCGAGCAGGCCGCCCAAGACTCGTAGTTCGCGCTCCAGCAGACGCCCAGCGCACGAGGGCAGTAGCCGCGCCACGCCCTCGGTGCTGGCGTGGGCACGGTGGGCGGCACCGAAGGCGTCGTTGACGTAGCACTCGGCGTACCCAGCCAGCACCTGCGCCAGCGCCGCGTCGTTCGCCTTCTCACGCGGGTCGAAGCGGGTGTTCTCGAGCAGCGTGACCGAGCCCGCTGGGGCGATGGAGACGAAGGCCTGCTGCTCCTCCGAGCCCGGGCCCGGCGTCGGTTGGTAGCGCACCTCGCGCTCCAGCAGTTCGGCCAGACGCTCGGCGACGGGACCCATGCGGGCGTCGTCCTGCGGCCCCTTGGGCCGACCGAGGTGGCTGCACAGGACCAGCGTCGCGTTGCGTTGCAGCAGCTCGCGCAGGGTGGGTAGGCTCTTGCGGATTCGGGTGTCGTCGCCGACAACGCCGTCCTTGACGGGGACGTTGAAGTCGACGCGGACCAGGACGCGCCGGCCGTCGACCGGCGCGTCGTCCAGCGTGGGGAAGTCAGGCATGACGTCGCTCCTGATGCCGTTGGGCGCGTCGAGAGCCGCTCAGAGGTCCTCGCCCATGCGTTCGAGCACATCGACCATGCGGGTGGAGTAACCCCACTCGTTGTCGTACCAGACCATGATCTTGGCCATGCGGCCCATCACCTTGGTCAGCGGCGCGTCGTAGATGCCGGAGTGCGGATCGCCGACGATGTCGGACGACACGATCGGCAGCTCGTTGTAGAGCACCACGCCCTGCAGCGGGCCCTCGGCGGCGGCCTTGACCGCGGCGTTGAGCTCCTCGGCCGTGGTCTCGCGCTTCAGCATCATCGTCACGTCGGACAGCGAGCCGGTGGGCGTGGGGACGCGCACCGCGAGGCCGTCGAAGATGCCCTTGAAGCTCGGCAACACCTTGCCGACCGCCTTGGCGGCGCCGGTGCTCGTCGGCACCATGTTCGTCGCGGCGTTGCGAGCGCGGCGCAGGTCCTTGTGGGGCCCGTCGAGCAGCATCTGGTCGTTCGTGTAGGCGTGGATGGTGGTCATCATCGCCTGCTCGACGCCGAAGGTTTCCTCGATCACCTTCATCACCGCCGCCAGCGAGTTGGTGGTGCAGCTGGCGTTGGAGACGACCTCGTGCGCGGCCGGGTCGTACGCGTCGGCATTGACGCCGACCATGAAGTCGAAGTCGCTGTCGGCGGACGGGGCGCTGATCAGCACCTTCTTGACGCTGCCACCCAAGTGCTTGGCGGCGGCGTCGCGCTTGGTGAAGATGCCGGTCGCCTCCACCACCACGTCGGCCCCGTAGTCGCTCCAGGGGATCTGCGCGGGATCGCGCTCGGCGGTGGCACGCACCTGCTTGCCGTCGACGATCAGGTTGTCGTCGTCGTGCGACACCTCGCCCGGGAAGCGGCCGTAGTTGGAGTCGAAACGCAGTAGGTTGGCCAGCGTGGCGTTGTTCGTCAGGTCGTTGACGAGCACGACCTCCAGGCCTCGCGCGTGGGCGATGCGGAACACTTGACGCCCGATGCGTCCGAAGCCGTTGATGCCGATCTTCATGGAGTACCTCCTCGTGCGGACGAGCGGCGCTGGGCGACCAGCTTGAGGCCGTCCAGGACGACCTGGACGGCGCCGCATCCGCTGGCCATCATAGCCCCTCGCAGCGTGGGCAAGGTGTCCCGCACGCCCCGCGGCGCCTACTCGCCGCTGGCGGCCTTGCGCAGGCCGATGTGCAGGCGGCCGCTACCGAGCTCGGCGCCGAGCCCGAAGATGCGCTCCGGCGGCTGGTCCAGATCGAAAGCGATCGCCAGGGTCTCGCCCTGGAGGTGCGCGGCGTGCTCGACGAGCGCCGCGGCGGCCTCGGGATCCTCGGCCTGCAGCCACAGCTCGATGCGGTCCGCCACCTCCAGTCCGGCCTGCTTGCGGGCGTCCTGCACCAGCCGAACGGCGTCGCGCGCGAGCCCCTCGCGCAGCAGCGCCGGCGTCAGGCTGGTGTCGAGCGCCACCAGGTACCCGCGGTCCTCGACCGCCGCGTAGCCCTCGGGGCTGCGGGCATCGAGCAGGAAGGCCTCGGGCTCGAGCGAGAGCGGCTCGCCCGCGACCTCGAGCGTCACGCTACGGCCCTCGTGCACGGCCGTCGCGATCGCGGTCGGGTCGGTCGCCGCCAACGCCGCCCGCAGCGCCGGGATGCGTTTGCCCAAGCGCTTGCCCAGGAGCGGCAGGTTGGGCTTGACCTGGTACTCCAGGAAGCCGTCGGTGAGGCCCAGGTAGCGCACGCGCTTGACGTTCAACTCGTCGCGCAGCTGGTCCTCGAGGCGCTCGACGCCGCGGCGCTCGGCCTCGCTGCGAACCCTGACCAACGCTTCGGGCAGGGGCTGGCGGACCTTGTGGCCGCTGCTGGCGCGGGCCGCCCGGCCGAGCTCCACCAGCCTCTGCAGCACGGCGCCGTCGCGCATGAGGGTCTCGTCGATGCGGCGCTCGTCGGCCGCGGGCCAATCGGCCAGGTGGACCGACACCGCCGCGTCGGGGGAGACCGTACGCACCAGGTTCTGCCACAGCACCTCGGCCATGTACGGCGCCAGCGGCCCCATCAGCGTGGCCACCCGCTCGAGTGCCTCGTAGAGCGTGCGATAGGCGGCGCGTGCGTCGTCGCCGCCGTCGCCGCGCCAGAAGCGGCGGCGGTTGCGGCGCACGTACCAGTTGGAGAGGTCGTCGACCACGAAGGCGCGGATGGCGCGCGCGGCGCTGGTCGGGTCGAAGGTCTCGAGCCACGCGGTGACGTCGCGCGTCAAGGCCTCGCGCCGTGACGTGAGCCAGCGGTCGGCAAGGCTGAAGGCGGCCTCGGGCAGCGGTGCGCGTAGGTCGGGCCGGTCCAGGTTCGCGTACAGCACGAAGAAGCCGTACGTGTTCCAGAGCGTGGCGAAGAAGTCGCGTTGGACCTCCTCCACGAGGCTGGCGCTGAAGCGCTTGGTGGCTTCGGGCGGGCTCGAGGCGTACAGGTACCAGCGCAGCGCGTCCGCGCCGTGGGCGTCGAGCACGGTGAAGGGGTCGACCACGTTCCCCTTCGACTTCGACATCTTCTCGCCCTTCTCGTCGACGATGTGCCCGAGCACGATCACGTTGCGGAACGAACTGGTGTTGGGCGCCAGCTCGGCCAACGGGCCGCGCGGCAAGCCGTCCGAACCGTCGTGGGTGAGCAGCGTCGCGAGCGTGTGCAGGCTGTAGAACCAGCCGCGCGTCTGGTCGATGGCCTCGCAGATGTAGTCCGCCGGGAAGTGCTCGCGCATGGCCTCCGCGGCGGGGCCGTCCTCGCCGTGGTAGTGCCACTGGGCGTAGGGCATGGCCCCCGACTCGAACCAGACGTCGACCGTGTACGGCTCGCGGCGGTAGCTGACGCCACCCCTCTCGAACACGATGTCGTCCACCGCGGGTCGGTGCAGGTCGAGGTCGGAGAGATCGCGGCCGGCCAGCGCCGAGAGCTCCGCGACGCTGCCGACGCACACCAGGCTGCCGTCGTCGCCGCGCCAGATCGGCAAGGGTGCGCCCCAGTAGCGCTCGCGCGACAGGGCCCAGTCGACGTTGCCCTCCAACCACTTGCCGAAGCGGCCTGTGCGGATGTGGTCGGGGTACCAGTTGATGGCGTCGTTGGTGCGCAGCAGCTGCTGGCGGAAGCGGCTGGTGCGCACGTACCAGCTCTTCTTGACGACGTTCATCAGCGGCGTGCCGTCGCGCCAGTTGAAGGGGTAGGTGTGGTGGATGACACCGTGCGCGAACATGTGGCCCCGCGCCAGCAGGTCTCGCGTGATGGCCGGGTCGGCGTCCTTGAACCACTGGCCGGCGTAGGGGCCGTCGCCGCCCTCGGGCTGGTCGGTCGGGCGGACCTCGGGCATGACCGTGCCGGTGAGGTCGACCGACCAGGCGGTCGGGAGACCGTGCCGGCGCCCGACCTCGAGGTCGCCGTAGGCCGGCGCCAGGTGCACCACGCCGGTGCCGTCGTCGAGCGTGACGAAGTCGTCCGCGACCACGCGCCAGCCCGAGGCGGCCGCCTCGGCGGCGTCCCCGTCGACCCGGCCGCGCAGGATCGGACGGTAGCGCGCGCCGACCAGGTCGGCGCCTGCGACGGTGGCGAGCAGGCGGTGGGGCGTGTCCGCGAAGACCTGCTCCACGAGCGCCTCGGCCAGCACGAAGAGCGCTCCCTCGACGTCGCTGTCGCCGCGCTGGCGCGGCCCCGCGACGAGGGCGTAGCGGGCTTCGGGGTGCACCGCCAGGCCGGTGTTGGCCGGGAGCGTCCAGGGCGTCGTGGTCCATGCCAGGAAGGCCACCGGCCGCGTTTCGTCGGGACCCAACAGGCCGCGCTCGACCAGGTCTTCGGCGCGTGCCGGGAAGGCCGGAAAGACGCTCGGGTCCGGCACGTCCTCGCGGTAGCCCAGCGAGACCTCGTGCGACGCCAAGGTGGTGTTCGAGGAGGGCGAGTGCCAGGTGGTGCGGTAGTCCTCCTCCAGCAGGCCGCGCTCCCACAAGGCCTTCATCACCCACCAGCACGACTCGATGTAGCCGTTGTGGTAGGTGACGTAGGCGCTCTCCAGGTCGACCCAGAAGGCGATCCGCTCAGTCAGGTCGTTCCAGTCCTGGATGTAGGCGAAGACGGTGTCGCGGCAGCGTTCGTTGAAGGCCGCGATGCCGTAGTCCTCTATCTGCTGCTTGTTGGTGAAGCCGAGCTCCTGCTCGACCGCGATCTCGACGGGGAGGCCGTGCGTGTCCCAACCGCCCTTGCGGGTGACGCGGTGACCCTGCATCGTCCTGAAGCGTGGGAAGACGTCCTTGAACGCCCGACTGAGCACGTGGTGGACGCCCGGCCGGCCGTTGGCGGTGGGCGGCCCTTCGTAGAAGACCCACCGACCCTTGGGGGCGGGCCGTTCGAACGAGCGCTCGAAGACGCGCTCGCGTCGCCACAGGTCGCGCACCCGGCGCTCCAGCTCGGGTGCATTCAGGCTGGTGGGCACGGGCTGGAACGGCGTCGAGCGGGGTTGCTCGGCGCTGGTCGTGGTGGGCTTCGATGCTGGCTGCGGTCGCTCGGGCACCGCGGTCACCTCCTGAGACGGGTCGCGCTCGGCCACACGACACGAGCGCCCCACGCGTTCGCGTTGGGGCGCCCTCGGCGCGGTACCACCCAACTTCGGCGCCCCGTCACCGGGCACGCCCTCACGCGTGGCCGCCGGCCGGTCCTCGGCGGGCG
>SL_3KL_010_SEDDRAFT_10003140_pt1 | contig 15050 bp, 14 predicted proteins | sample SodLakKL_010_SED_2_FD_10381 | JGI IMG/M metagenome (IMG submission 10381)
GCTCGGCGCCATGGCGCTCGGCGTATTCGACCAGGGGGTGCAGCACGTAGTCCTCGATGGTGACCTGCACGCGGCTTTCGAGCGGTTCCTCGATGAGGACCCTGGGTGCCGCCTTCATGCGCCGGTGGAGTGTGGGCGGTATCAGCCGGTGCCCCACCAGCTTGCTTTCGTCCTCCAGCACGATCGGGGTCGGTCCGGTCGCCTCCTGGCGTGCCTGCAGGCGCAGGAGACGGATCGCCAGCGCGTTCTCGAAGTCGATCTGGGTCGGCTGTCCACCCGGGCGTCGCCCGAATGCCGAGCCCCGATGCCGCGCGAGTGCCTCCAGGTCCACGGCGTTATCCAGTCCTTCGATCACGCGCGTCTTGCCGGTGCCGCTGCGGCCGGAGACCAGAACCAGCGGCAGTGTCGTCGCGGTCTCCTCGAGGGTCTCCAGCAGGAAGCGGCGCATCGCCTTGTAGCCGCCCCGGATGCGCGGGATCGGGCGCCCGGCCTCGGCCAGCCACTCCTGCACGAGGCCCGAGCGCATGCCGCCGCGGAAGCAGTAGAGCTGCCCGTGCGGGTGGTGCTCGCACCATTGAAGCCAGCCCTGCAGGCGGGCCTCCCGCGTCTCGCCGGCGACCAGCCGGTGGCCGAGCTCGATCGCGGCGGGCTGCCCGTGCTCGGTGTAGCGCAGGCCGACGTCGTGGCGCTCGGTGTCGGTCAGCAACGGAAGGTTGTCGGCATTCGGAAAGGCGCCCTGGGCAAACTCCACCGGCGCACGGACGTCCAGCAGCGGGATGTCATGCAGGAAGAGTTCGCGGTAATGGCTGTTCAGCGGTAATGTCATGACGGCTCGTCGCAGAGCTTATGATGCCGCCGCCGATAACGCCACCGTTCCGTACAAACCCGCAAGCCATACCAACCTGCAGGGCGGGCCAGGCGCAGCGAGCTCACTATCCCGGAGGCCTTCAGTCGCAGGTTCCGACCGACCCGGTCGCGCAGATCCTTCCGTCGATCCACACCGCCCGATCGAGGATGGCGCCCTCGAGTGCCGCGCCTTCGATGCTGGCCCCGGTCAGATTCACGAAGCTCAGGTCCGCCGTGTCCAGGCGGGCGCCGGTCAGCACTGCGTTCTGCATTGACGCCCCGGTGATCCTGGCCCGACGCAGATCGGCGCGTACCAGACGCGCGCGCTGCAGATCGGCGTAGCTCAGGTCCGCCTCGACCAGCCGGGCACCCTCGAGGCTCGAGCCGAGGAGATCGGTATTGCGCAGCAGGGCGCGGCTGAGGTCGACCCCGCTCAGATCGAGTCCTGGCATGCGGCAGTAGCTCCAGTTCACCTCCGGGGCCGGTGGCAGGTGACAGGCCGGTGGTGACGGAGGCTCGCCCCGGTCGGTGGCCCAGAAGAACAGCAGTACGGCCACCAGCGTTGCGGAGGCGGCGATGATCCACGGGGTGGGGCCCCGCGTGGCGGCGTCCAGCGTGGCTGCCGGTCGGGTCAGCCATTGCGCCCGTTTCCGGCGGTGGCTGAGGATTTCCGGCGGCTCCGGCCGACGCCGGTCGGGTCCGCGCCGCTCGGCAATGCTGGCCGGGGACGCAACACCCGCGCGCCGGTCGCTAATACGCTCGTCCTCGCGCAGTCTGGCCTGCAGCAGACGTTCCCGGCCCTCGGGCGTATCGAGGTTCCTGAGTTCGTCCGGAATGAGCTGGGGGTGTTCGTGGATCGGTCGCCAGGTCTCGCGGTCCAGGCTGATCTCGTCTTCCGGCGTCAGGCGGCCGATGATCAGGAAACGGGAGATCAACCCGGCCGGATGCGGGCCGCAAACCTCGCCGTTGCGGCGGGTAAACCACAGAGCCTGTCCGCTGTCCTCGTCCATTGTGCCGGGATCCGCCCCCTCGTCGAATGTCAGCCCAGATTAGTGGGCCCGCTGCGCTCGGCCCACCCTGCCGGTTCCCGAGGCGCACGCCGGATTGGACCACTTTAACACTGCTGGACCCAAGGGCCTGTGAACTGATCTAGTATCTCGGGGATGGAAAACTGCCCCGATGCGATCAGGGGCGCTTTGCAGAGGAGAGAGCCATGGGTGGCATTGTCGTGGGTGTTGACGGGTCTGGCGGGTCGCGCAAGGCGCTTGAGTGGGCGCTTGCGGAAGGTAAGCTGCGAGGCTGCGAGGTGCGCGCCTGCTATGTTCTCGACCGCCGTTACGTGGAGCCGGAATGGGCGTCGCTGATGACGCCCCCGATCGAGGAACTGCGCAGGGAGGCGGCAGGCCGCCTGGCGAAGATCGTCGATGATGCGGTGGACGGCGAGGACATCCGGCAGGAGGTGCTGGTCCCCGAGGGGCAGGGGTCTGCGAAGACCTTGCTGGACGCGGCTGGGGAAGCGGATCTGCTGGTGGTTGGGTCGCGCGGCCATGGAGGCTTCCAGGGGCTGCTGCTGGGCTCGGTGAGCCAGCAGGTGCTGCATCACGCGCCGTGTCCGGTGGTGGTGGTGCCGGGCGGGTAGGGGCGGTTTTGCCGCAGGCGGGCACGAAGGGTGACGGGCAGGGTGCTCGGAGTACTGCGCCGGAGGCCGGGGGTCAGCGCCGCGCCCCCACCCCAACTCTCCCCCGCAAGCGGGGGAGGGGGACGTTTATCATCCGGGGTGGGGTGTTTAGGCGACGCTTTCCGGGGGCGTCGCCAGNCGGCCTGCGCGGTAGTCCTCTACGGCCTGCTCGATCTCTTCCGGNGTATTCATCACGAACGGGCCGTGATGGCTGATCGGTTCGCGCAGCGGCGTGCCGCGGAACAGTAGCACGGAGGCGCCGTCGTGCGCCGCGATCTCGATCCGCTCCTGGTCGGACCAGACGGCCATCTGTCCCTCGGTCAGTGTCTGTGAGAGGCTCCCNGCGTAGACGTAGGCGAGCAGGCGTTCCCCAGCCCCCAATTCGAGCGCGAGGCGCGTACCCGGAGCCATCCGGACGTCGGCCATCGCCGCACCGTCCCCGATTGCCGGGAGCGGACCCTGCACACGGCCGAAACTGCCGGTCCAGGAACCGGCGATCGCCCTGAGGCTCACGCCCTCGCGTTCCGTTGTCGCCATCTCGCTGGCCCGCACGTCGCGGTAGCGCGGCGCGTCCATCTTGCGCGCGGCGGGAAGGTTCACCCAGACCTGNAANCCGTGCAGGCCATCGGAGTCCCGCAGCGGCATCTCGGAGTGNATCACCCCGCGCCCGGCGCTCATCCATTGCGCGTCGCCGGCGTGAACCTCGCCGCGGTTGCCCATCGAGTCCTCGTGGGTGAGGCCACCATGGATCAGGTAGGTGAGGGTCTCGAAGCCCCGGTGCGGGTGCGGGGGAAAGCCGCCGATGTAGTCCTGCTGCGCGCTCGCCTTCAGTTCGTCAAGCAGCAGGAAGGGGTCGAGGCGGCCGTTGAAGTCGTGGATGCGCTGGATCTTGACGCCGTCCCCGTCTTCGGTGGGCCTGGCGGCGTGTATCGCTTCGGGTGTCGTGGTGGTCATTGGAATCTCCGTGATCTCTGGGCTCAGCTTAGAGACCGTGAGCGCGAAAGAAAATCACAAAGATTTACGCGGATTGTTCGAAAAAATCGAATGGTTTGCGCGGGAGTGGCTTTTGGCCGCGATGGTGCTGGCATGTATGGGTAATCGCGGCTGGAGGCAGCTCCTACAAGGCCTGGGGTCGTAGGAGCGGCCTCTGGCCGCGATGCTGGCGGCGCCTCAGTTCTCGGGTGGGACGGTGACTTTGCTGTCCGTTTCGGCGTTCTCGCGGTTCATGTCTGCGTTGGACATCCGCGACCGGACTTCCTCGAGGTTGCTGCGGATCAACCGGGCCTCCTCGGTGCCCGGGGCGAGCTGCTGCTCCAGTCGCTCCCAGTGCTCCCGGGTGGTCTCGTAATCCGAGGTCCTGAAGGCAGCCAGTCCCGCCAGCCAGAGCGCGTTGGCGTGATCGGGCTCGATCTCCAGGGCCTGATTGACGAAGGGGAGGGCGCGGGCGGTCAGATCGCCACCATCGAGACTGCCCAGCAGATCGGCGTAGGTCACGAGGATGTCCGGGTCCTGATCGCCGCCGTGGCGCAGCGCCTGGGCATAGGCGCCGGCGGCGGCCCGCGGCTCGTCCAGGAACAGGAAGGACCGGCCGAGCAGCGCCCAGCCCTGAGGATCGTCCGGATTTTCTTCGAGTCGGGCGCTGAGGGCCATCACCGCAGCTTCGACGCCGCCGTCGTCCATCATCTGTCCTCCGCCTGCCTGCTGCGGGGATCGGGCCTGCGGGTCCAGACCGGAAGCTCCGGCACCGTACCCCTGGTAAATGATCACCGCCAGGATCGGCACCACGAGCAGGCTGCCGATTGCAGCCGGCCAGCGCATCGATCGGCCGCCGTATTCGGTGCGGGCGGCAGCCTGACGTTCGCTTGTCTCGAGCAGGCTGCGCTGCAGATCCACGCGGGCGGTATTGAACTGGTCCTCCGAAATCACCCCGGAATCCCGGTCGGCTTCGAGATCCGCGAGCTGACTGCGATAGACCGCAACCCGCGCATCCATCGCTTCCGTCGAAACCGGAGCGCGTGGCGCGCGGGCGCGGAGCAGGGGGAGAAACAGAAACAGCAGGGCGGCCACCGTCAGCACGGCGGCGAATATCCAGAACAGCGTCATGTCTTGTCTTGGCCTCCGTCGCCCAGGATGCGGCGCAGGCGCTCTTCCTCATCTGTGGAGAGTGGTTCCGAAGCGACCTGCGTGCGGCGCCGCCAAAGGATGGTGCCAAGGGCCGCGAGACCGATCAGCAGCATTGCAACGGGTCCGAACCAGAGCAGGTAAGTGGTCGCCTTCATCGGCGGCCGGAACAGCACGAAGTCGCCGTAGCGGGCCACCATGTATTCGATGATCTCGTCGGTGTCCGAGCCATCGTTGATCATCAGCGCGATCTGGCGCCGGAGGTCGTTGGCCAGCGGCGCGTTGGACTCGATCAGGTTCTGATTCTGGCAGACGGTGCAGCGCAGTTCCCGGATCAGCCTCTGATACCGCTGCTCCTCTGCTTCGGTTTCGAAGGTCATCGGTTCAGACGGCGGCGCGGTCGGCCCCGCCATCGCGACGAAGGGGATCAGCAGCGCAATGATCGCGATGAACACCGGAAGTTGCGCGTGTTTCCAGGGCCTCATGTCTCGGCCTCCAGTTGTCGGTAAAGCGGAAGAATCCGGGTCTCGATCACTTCGGGTGTGATCATGCCGATGTGCTTGAAGCGGATCTTGCCGTTGCTGTCGATCAGGAAGGTCTCGGGTGTCGCGTAGACGCCAAAATCGATGCCGACGAGTCCGCTCTCGTCGAAGCCGATGGCGTCGTAGGGGTCGCCGAACTGGGCCAGAAACCGCAGCGCATCGGAGCGCGTGTCCTTGTAGTTCAGCCCGTATACCGGCACCCCCAGCCGCCGCAGTTCGGTGAGCATCGGATGCTCCTGCCGGCAGGTCACGCACCACGACGCCCACACGTTGAGGAGTGCGGGCTTGCCCAACATGTCGTCCCGGGCGAAGCGGACCTCCTCGTTGCGCAATTCGGGCAGGTCGAAGTGGGGTGCCTCCTTGCCGACCAGCGGCGACGGGATTTCGCGCGGGTCGAGGCTCAAACCGACGAACAGCAACCCCACGAGGGCAATGAATGCCACCAGCGGGATCAGAAAACGTAGCTTCATGACTTCAGTAACCTCGTGTCGGCCGCACAGAGCCGGTTCGCTTTGGCGCCGGAAGGGTGCGGGCCGGGAAGGGCCCGCACCCCGGTTTTGCCGGAATGCGACGCTGGATCAACCAGCAGGGTTGGGCACAGCCCCGTCGCCCTTGCCTTTGACCGCAGTTCCGGCGGCAAGTTTGGCGTCCTCGTCCGGGACCTCGTCCTCCCGGCGCACGCGCATGCGGTATCGTCGGTCGGATGCCGCGAGGAAGCCGCCCAGTGCCATCAGGATCGCACCGGCCCAGACCCAGTTCATGTAGGGCTTGTAGTAGACCCGCATCACCCAGGCATTGCCCGGCAACTCCTCGCCCATATTCACGTACAGGTCACGGAAGAAACCGCGATGCAGCGAAGTGTGCGCCATCGGCTGTTCCTGGCTGAAGTAGTAGCGCATCTGCGGGGCCAGTGTGGTCACCAGCTGGCCGTCGCGGAACACCGAGACGTTCGCCTGGTCGGCGTCGAAGTTCGGCCCGCGGACCTCTTCGAGCGAGTTGAGACGGAAGCCGTAGCCGCCGACCTCCACGGTTTCGCCGACCGCCATGCGCACGTCACGCTCGTCGTCGTAGCCCAGCACGAAGGTGATGCCGATCACCGCGAGTGCGACGCCGATGTGCGCGATCTGCATGCCGACGTAGCTCCGTCCCAGCCGCCGGACCCGGGTGCCCAGCGTCTGCTGGCTCTCGCGCCGGGGACGGAGCCGGTCCACCAGGTCCTTCAAGGAAGATCCGATGATCCACAGGCCAAGGAAAGCGCCGATCCCCGCGAGGAAGGACCAGTTACCGACGAACAGCGGCCAGATCATGCCAAACACCAGGCTCACCCCGAAGATCCAGCGCAGCCGCCAGAGCTGCTCGGTCGGGCTGTCCTGCTTCCAGCGCAGGCGAGGTCCGAAGCCGAGCATCAGCAGCAGCGGCAGCATCAGCGGAAGGAAGACCGCCTCGAAGTAGGGCGGGCCCACCGAGATCTTCCCGAGCCCGAACGCATCCAGGAACAGCGGGTAGAGGGTTCCAAGGAGCACCGCGGCCGCGGCGACCACCAGCAGCACGTTGTTGGTCAGCAGCGCCGATTCACGCGACACCAGCTGGAAGCTGCCCCCGAGCCCGACCGAGCCGGCTCGCCAGGCGAACAGCGTCAGCGACCCCGCGACGACGACGGCCATGAAGAGAAGCAGGTAAAGACCCCGATCCGGATCCACCGCAAAGGCGTGCACCGAGGTCAGTACACCGGACCGGACGAGGAAGGCCGCGAGCAGGACCAGCGAGAAGGTCAGGATCGCGAGCATCACGGTCCAGTTCTTGAAGCCGCCCCGCTTCTCGGTGACCGCGAGGGAATGCAGCAGCGCGGTGCCCATCAGCCAGGGCATGAACGAGGCATTCTCGACCGGATCCCAGAACCACCAGCCGCCCCAGCCGAGCACGTAGTAGGCCCACCAGCTGCCGAGTCCGATGCCGACGGTCAGGAAGGCCCACGCGACCGCGGTCCACGGGCGCGACCAGCGTGCCCAGGCCGCATCGAGACGGCCGCCGATCAGCGCCGCAATCGCAAAGGAGAAGGCCACCGAGAAGCCCACGTACCCCATGTACAGCATCGGCGGGTGAATGATCAGCCCGGGATCCTGCAGCATCGGGTTCAGGTCACGGCCCTCCAGTGCCGCCGGGATCAGGCGTTCGAAGGGGCTCGAGGTGAACAGCGTGAAGCCGATGAAGCCAACCGCCACGAGGCCCATCACGCCCAGCACCCGGGCCACCACTTCGCGGGGTAGACTGCGGCTGAAGGTTGCGACCGCGGCGGTCCAGAGCCCGAGGATCAGCACCCAGAGGAGCAGCGAGCCCTCGTGCCCGCCCCAGACGCCGGAGACCTTGTACTGGGTCGGCAGCAGGGAGTTGGAGTGGTTCGCGACATAGGCGATGGAGAAGTCGTCGGTCACGAAGGCGTAGGTCAGCATCGCGTAGGCGATCCCGAGGAAGACGACCTGGCCGTAGGCGGCGCTGCGCCCGACCGCCATCAGCGCGGTGTCCCCGCGGGCGGCGCCGATCAGCGGCAGGGTGCCCTGCGCAATCGCCAGCAGGAACGCCAGGATCAGCGCAAAGAGTCCGATTTCGGCAGTCATGATCAGTACCCCTCGGGATGCCCAACGGTGCGGGCGGCCTCACGTTGAGCCCGCTTGATGGCCTCCGCCGCCTCCGGCGGCATGTATTCCTCATCGTGGCGTGCCATCACCTGACTCGCCTTGAACACCCCGCCTTCCTGCAGGCTGCCAACGGCCACCACTCCCTGACCTTCGCGGAAGAGGTTGGGGAGGATGCCCTGGTAGACCACGGGCACCGCCACTGCGGTGTCGGTGACGCGGAAGTGCACGGTCACCCCGTCGTCGCCGCGCGCGACGCTGCCGTCTTCGACGAGGCCGCCAATCCTGAAAGTGCGCTCCATCGGAACGATCTCGGCGACGATGTCCGAGGGGGTATGGAAGAACACGAGGTTGTCCCGGAAGGCGTTCAGCACGAGCCCGGTCACCATGACCACGCCTGCAAGTCCTCCAGCCACCAGCAAAAGCCGTTTCTGTCGTTTTTTCATTGTTTCTCCTCCTGCGCCCGCAATCGGGACATGCGCCTGATCCAGCCCATCAGGCTGCGCCGCCGGTACCGCAGCTGAACCATTTCGACCAGCAGCAGACCCGCCATTACCAGATACGAGCCCCAAACATAGGGCCAGTAACCGCCCATTGCCAGAAATTCCATCATTTGCTTGCACCCTCCAGGCGCTCCTGGACCCAGCGCGCGTTGCGCTCCCGCTCCAGCAACTCCACACGCGCCCTCGCGAGCACTACGGTCACGGAATACATCCAGGCCGCCAGAACCATGATCATCAGTGTGACGAACATGATCGTTGCCATCGTCGGGGCGTCGGTCACCGTGATGGACGCCCCCTGGTGCAGCGTATTCCACCACTGAACGGAAAAGTAGATGATCGGGACATTCACCACGCCAACCATCGCCAGGACCGCGCTGGCGTTGGAGGCGCGCTGGCGGTCGTCGATGGCGGCGTGCAGCGCCATGTACCCGAGATAGAGGAAGAGCAGGATCAGCATCGACGTCAGACGTGCGTCCCAGACCCAGTACACGCCCCAGGTCGGCCGCCCCCACAGGGCGCCGGTCCACAGCGAGAGAAAGGTGAACAGCGCGCCGGTGGGGGCGATGGCCTTGGCCATTACGTCCGCCATCTTGATCCGCCAGATCAGCCCGATCGCCGCATAGACGGCCATCAGGACGTAGAGGAACATGCCCATCCAGGCGGTGGGCACGTGGATGTAGATGATGCGGTAGCTGTCGCCCTGCTGGTAGTCGGGCGGCGCCACCACGAGCCCCAGGTACAGCCCGACCGCAAACAGCGCGATGGTCACGGCGGCGAACCACGGGATCAGGCGGCCGGCCAGATCGTAGAAATTGGCCGGAGCCGTGAAACGGAACCATTGAATACCCCTCTCCGACACCTCGAGTCCTCCGTCAGTCGAGCATGATCCGCACGGCCGCGGCGGTAGCCCACGGTGTTGCGAACAGTGCAAAAACCATCATTGCGCCCAGCAGCGACAGGTGCGCCTGGGCGCTGCTCCCGTGCATCACCGCGTCCACCGCACCTGCGCCCAGGATCAGGGGGGGAGCGTAAAGCGGAAGGATCAGCAGGGCAATCAGCACCCCGCCCCCGCGCAGTCCCAGGGTCAGTGCCGCACCGATCGCGCCGATCAGGCTGAGGATCGGTGTCCCGATCAGCAGCGCCAGCATCAGAATCGCGATCTCGTCGGGCCGCAGGTTGAGCTGGATCGCCAGCAGCGGCGAGATCAGCACCAGGGGCAGCCCGGTGATCAGCCAGTGCGCGAAGATCTTGGTCAGGACCAGGAGGCCCATCGGCTCCGGGACCAGAAGCAGCTGTTCGAGGGTGCCNTCGCGGTAGTCGTCGGAGAACAGNCGCTCGAGCGANAGCATCACGGCCAGAAGCGCCGCCACCCACAGCACGCCGGGGGCGAGACTGCGGAGGAATTCCGGGTCGGGCCCGATNCCCAGCGGNAACAGCGCNACCACGACCACGAAGAAGCCCACCACCGTCAGGGCATCCTGNGGCCGGCGCAGAGCCAGNGTCAGGTCGCGNCGGAGCAGGGCNAGCANNGGACGGAACATCAATTCACCCGAGGTGCAGGTTGCGGCAGTCACCGTCGATGTCGACGGCCTGGTGGGTCGTGATGATGATCATGCCCTTGCGGGCCAGGTGCGCCTCGATNGCACTGCGCAGGACCTCGATCACCTGCACGTCGAGCGCCGCGTAGGGCTCGTCGAGGATCAGCAGGGCCCGCGGCTGGAGCAGCAGCCTCGCGAGGGCTACGCGCCGCTTCTGGCCCTGCGAAAGGAAGCGCACCGGCAGGTCTTCGTAACCCGCGAGGCCGAGGCTACCAAGCATCGCGAGCACGGCTTCGCGTTCCGGCCGGTCTCCGCCCAGTCCGCGGGCGATCAGGATGTTTTCCTCGGCAGTCATGTCTTCCTTGAGCGCATTCTGGTGTCCCAGATAGCCGAGGCAGGAACCGGTGCCGCCGTCCACCGACCGGATGGGCTCTTCGCCCCAGTAGACCTCGCCGGCGGTGGGCCGGGAGAGCCCGCTCAGAATGCGCAGCAGGCTCGTCTTGCCGCAACCGTTGCGCCCGGACACCTGCAGCAGCTGCCCCGGCGAGAGCTGGAATTCGAGATGTTCAAACAGAAGTCGCTCGCCGCGCTCGGCGGCCAGATCGACGGCCCGGAACCCCCTGTCCGCCATTCCCGATAATTCTGCGTTCACGTTCTCTTTCGACTCCGGGTGGTTCGTCGCTTTTGGCGCCGGCATTGTGCACCATCGCGGTCCCTCGGTGCACACGCTGTCGCGTGGCGTTCCGGACTCCGGTCCCGGGAGAAGGCAACCGGAATCCCCATGAAAAGGACCGTCATTGCTCGTGTTGGTTCGCTTCAGGGAGGGTACAAAAAACGGGGGACCGCATGCGGTCCCCCGTTGGTATCTATCCCCGAAGGGATAGGGTTCTCCTGCTAGAGACGGGCCTCGTAGAAAGCGACGCGGCGCGGCTGCAGCAGTTCCTCGTCGTCGGTGAGCTCCATGATGTGCGGCTTCATCGCCTCGAACACGAGGTTGTAGAGCATCTCCGCACGGACCACGGCCGGCTGCACCGGGATCTCGTAGCTCAGTACGCGACGCTCGTGCGGCAGCAGCCGGGTGTCGGTACCCACGCCCGTCGCGACCGGTGGCATTGCGGGTTTGCCTTCGTCATCCGCGAGCTGATAGAAGAGGAAGGACTTCGGATCCTCCTCCTGCGCGTGGGTTTCGAAGTTCCGCCAAAGCACGTTGCCGTGTGCATCGAGCGCGGTCACCTGCACCTGGATGTTCCGGAACGGCGCGCCCGTGGGCATCCGGTGGGGCAGCTGGTTCTGCATCACCACGTTTGCCGTCACGCCGTCGCCATTCGGCTCAACCTCGACGTGCATCTGAACCGCGCGGCTCAGCATTGCCGGGTCGTGGCCGCCGCCCATGCTGTGATTCGCGATACCGTCGGCAATCGGCATGTGGCAGGACTGGCAGGTCACGTTCGAGCCGCTGCTCCGGATTTCGTCGCCGGTGTCGCAAAGCGGCACGCCCTGCGGGTTCGGCCGCGTGTCGTGGCAGCCCAGGCACATCTCCGAACTGCGCAGCATCCGCGNGTTGCCCGCCAGCGGCAACGCGGCCGGGACCTCGACGCCGAAGGTATCGAGTTCGCCCGTCGGTAAGTGCGGGTTGCCATTCTGCTGATCACGGGTCTTGTCAAACGGGAACCCGGTCGCTCCCTGCAGCGTGTCGGGGGACGTTTCGTAGGCGAGGATGCCCAGCCTCAGACCGCCCTCTGCGCGGCGCACGCCCTTGAACCCGGAGATCTGGTGGCATGCGACGCAGTTCACGCCCTCGGCATAGGCGTCCTTCGCGTCCAGCTTGGTCACCTGGTCCTTGGCGGCGTTCGGCGCGTGGCAGTTCAGGCACACCGGAAAGCGCTGGGACCGGTTGTGCAACTGGTCCGCAGCACGGGGGTCGCCGACCTCCCGGCGGTACATCAGTTCATGAATCGGATCGCGCAACGCGGTGCTCTTCGCGTGCATCGAGCCCGACCACTGCCGGTAGATGTCCTCGTGACAGCTCTGGCAGACGCTGGCGGAGACGTGATGGAGGGGGCCGTCGATCTTGAACTCGTGTGCCACCGGTTCGAACTGGGCGTAGAACGCGGCCATGTCGTGGAACTGCTCGTCGGTCAGGCCGGAACTCAGCGCGCCCATGGTCGCGCTCTCGCGATCACCGGCACGGAAGGCCTGCATGGTCCTGACGAAGTACTCCTCTGACATGCCGGCCAGGGGCGGATTCGGCCCCATGCCCTCTCCGGTGGCCCCGTGGCAGGCGGCACAGTAGGTGTTTGCGAGTTGTTCGCCCTGGGCGACATCGCCCGCGAAGGCCTGGGATCCCAGGCCCCACGTCAACACCAGGCCGGCGGCAAATGCAAGCGCGCCGATTCTCATAAAACCCTCCTTTGACTGTCTAATGTCAGTTTATTTGTTTGTACCTGACCGGCTCGTAATCTGCGCCTGGCAGATGCCGGTTTCATTCATGCCGCCCAACACGCAAGAGATCTGGCCGGGAAATCGCTCCCTGCCGGTCTGCCCGCGAGCCTCGCCCGGCCCTGGATACACCCTCCACGGCGGAGCCAACCTACTCCGCCGGGGGTACCCCCGTTATGGTGTATCCAAGGCCTACTTATAGACGGAATTCCGGCCGTTGTCGCTGTCCAGGGCGCTGGTGCCGCGAAAACCGTGATCCAGCGCACAAAGCGGGGCGTTTGCGGTCCTCCGGGCGCGGCCGCAGCTGGATTGCAATTGTCTCGGCGGATGCGTAGAACACGCGTGGGTCCGCCGCGGGGTGGGCAATCAGAGCGATCGCGAGGGTCAGTCATGCAGGAAAAAACGAAGCGTCCGTCGGCTGTGCCGGGATGGGCAAAGATTGTGATCACGCTGGTGGTGATCGTGGGTGCGGCGGCACTGATTCTCACCCAGCTGCCGCGAGGGGCATTTCCTACCGACCTGTCCCGGATTGGCCAGGGAACGCCGGCGATCGTGGTCGCCAGGGATATCTCTTTCGTTGCCGGTTACGAGGTGATGGATCTTCTGGGCCAGATGCGTCCCGAATATGCCGAACGGGTGGAGTTTCTCGCGGTGAACCTCGGCAACCCCGAGGGTCGGCAATTTGCGCAGCGGCACGGGATGCGCGATGGATCGGTGGTGCTGTTCTCCGGCGACGGGACCCGCGTGGGTGCGGTCCACACTCCCCGTACCGAGCGGGAGGTGCGCGAACTGCTCCAGGCCGCGAACATTCGCTGACGAGCGATCGGGTCGTTCCTGACAGCACACTAGGGCTGCCCCCGTAATCGGTGCGGTCTGCGGCCCGATACGCGCTTCGGTTGCTATACTCCGGACAGTTTCCGGGAGGGTGATCACCGGCAACCCGCCCCGGCTGCAGCGGCGCGGCGCAAGCCGCCTCACGGCCGCCTGCCACTTCCAGGCCGGCCCGGCTGCAGGACATTTTCTCATGGCGCATCCCGACGACTTCCAGGGCTTTCTCCGGGCCCTGAAGGGCTTCATCCCCGATTCCCGCCTGATCTCCGACCCGCTTCGCACCCTGACCTACGGCACGGATGCGAGCCTCTATCGCCTGGTTCCGAAGCTCGTGGTTCGGGTCGACAGCGAAGAGGAGGTGAGGCGCGTTCTGCCACTGGCGCAGCGTCACCGGGTGCCGGTGACTTTTCGCGCGGCCGGTACAAGCCTGTCGGGACAGGCGGTGACCGATTCCGTCCTGCTGCTGGTCGGCGACCAGTGGCGGCGCTGGCGCATTGCGGACGATGCATCGAAAATCAGTCTGCAGCCGGCCGTGGTCGGGGGGCACGCGAACCGGCTTCTGGCGCCGCACGGCCGCAAGATCGGCCCCGATCCCGCGTCGCTGAACGCCTGTCACATCGGTGGCATCGCCGCGAACAACGCCAGCGGCATGTGCTGCGGCACTGCGCAGAACAGCTACCGGACGCTCGAGAGCATGCGTGTGATCCTGCCGGACGGGACGCTGCTCGATACCGGGGACCCGGCGAGTCGCGAGGCCTTCGCCCGGACGCACGGAGAACTGGTGGAAGCGCTGCGCGCGCTGGGTCAGCGTACCCGGAACGACCCCGCCCTCGCGGAGCGGATCCGGGAGAAATTCCGGATCAAGAACACCTGCGGGTACAGCCTCAACGCGCTGGTGGACTTCGAGGACCCGATCGACATCCTGCAGCATCTGATGATCGGCTCGGAGGGTACGCTCGGCTTCATCGCCGAGATCACCTATCGCACGGTGGAGGATCCCAAGCACAAGGCCACCGCTCTGATCCTGTTTCCGGATATCGCGGCCGCCTGCCGCGCGATCGGGATCATCAAGCCGCTGCCGGTCGCCGCGGCCGAACTGATGGACCGCGCATCCCTGCAGTCGGTGGAGGACAAGCCCGGGGTGCCGCCGGTGCTGAAGGAGCTGGGTCCCGAGGCGGCGGCCCTGCTGGTCGAGACGCGTGCGGGCGATCATGCGGTGCTTGCCGAGCAGGTCGAGATCATCCGCGCCGCGCTGGACGACGTCGAGACGCTGGAGCCGATCCACTTCACCATGGACCGTGGCGAGTGTGACCGCCTGTGGGCGATTCGTTCGGGTCTGTTTCCATCGGTTGGCTCGATGCGCCGTAATGGCACCACCGTGATCATCGAGGACGTGGCGGTGGCGGTGCCCCGGCTTGCCGCCCTGACGCTGGACCTGCAGGATCTTTTCCGGCGGCACGGTTACGAGGGCTCGATCATCTTCGGGCACGCGCTGGAGGGCAACCTGCACTTCGTGCTCACCCCCGATCTCGGACACCCGGAGACGGTGGAACGCTACCGGGCGTTCATGGACGAGCTCAGCCGCGTGGTGGTGGAGCGCCACGACGGCTCGCTGAAGGCGGAACACGGCACCGGGCGCAACATGGCCCCCTTCGTGGAACTGGAGTGGGGTGAGCAGGCCTACGGGTTGATGCGCGAGATCAAGCGCCTCTTCGACCCGGACAATCTGATGAACCCCGGCGTGGTCCTGAACGACGATCCCGACGTTCACACGCGCAACCTCAAGCCGATGCCGGCGGTGGACGCGCTGGTGGACAAGTGCATCGAATGCGGCTTCTGCGAGCCGACCTGCCCCTCGCGCTCGCTGACCCTCACGCCGCGTCAGCGCATCGTCGCGTTGCGTGAGATGGAGCGGCTGG
>SL_3KL_010_SEDDRAFT_10003141_pt1 | contig 15046 bp, 14 predicted proteins | sample SodLakKL_010_SED_2_FD_10381 | JGI IMG/M metagenome (IMG submission 10381)
TATAGCTAATCTTAAACAAAAAAAACAGGTTTTTGCCTGTTTAATATCTGAGCCGTTGACCGGGCTTGAACCGGTGACCTTTTCCTTACCATGGAAATGCTCTACCAACTGAGCTACAACGGCTTATCTTCAATTTTTTCAATTTGAGCTTTTAAGTCCNCAAGTTTTTGGTTTTCAGGATTAACTTCTATTAATTTATCAAAATACTCCTGGGCTGATTTTTTATCATTTTTTATTATACTTAAATCCAAAATTAAATCAAGAAAACGTGGATTATTGGGCTCCTTGTCTAATGCTTGACTAATATATTCAATCGCTTGATCAAGGTTATTTAGCGCTTGATAGACTTCAGCTAGAGAGAACCGGATTTCTTGAGGATTTATATCTTCTATCATCTCAGGGTCGACTTTTAGTTGATGATAAAGTTTAAAGGCATGTTCAAGAGTGTCTCGACTTTCATTAAATTTTTTCCATTCAAAATATAGTTTTCCTAAATCATAGAAAGCAGATAAGTTTTTATTATCAAGAGAAACAATTTCAATTAAGCTCTCCTCGGCCCTGTCAAAGTCCTCTTGTTTTTTGGCTTCTTGAGAATTATAAAATAGTTTTTCTATATGACTTTTTCGATCAACTGGATTAATTTTTTTTTCTCTTTTATAATCAGCTTTTATTTTTTTTAGCTTTTTATAGTAATTATCTAAAAAACTACTAAAAAATTTAGAAACTGATAATTTAATTCTAGAAAGTATGCCATTGGCTTTGGAAAGATCTCTCTGTAATCTTTGTCTAATAATTCTCTCCTTTGACTCGGCTTCTTTTTCTCCAGGCATTTCCTTGGCATCTAAAATCGCTAAAGCGGGAAACTTTCTTAAGATAAGGAAAAGAATTATGATTAGACAAACTATAATTATGATAAAGGATATCCAAGCAGGCATATATATTAATTAATTATTTTTTTAAACTTATTTGCATTAAGTGAGGCACCACCAACTAATAATCCATCTATATTGTTATAGTTTAGATAATCCTTAGCATTTTCTCCATTAATGCTACCACCATAGAGAACTTTAGGTAAATGTCCAAACTTATTATTTATTTTCTCCTTAATTATTGAGTGAACTTGGCTAGCTTTTTTAGGTGAACAAGGATTATTACTACCAATTGCCCAGACGGGTTCATAGGCAATAATAATTTGTCTGATTTGTGATTTACTTAATTCTGAAAATATATCTTTAATTTCTTTGTCTATATAATTTTCTAGCTTTTTTTGACTTAATTTCTTCTCTTCTCCTAAACAAAGCACTGGAATTATATTAACCTTTAAAGCACTTAATATTTTTTCCTTTAACAAACTAGCTTTCTCTCCCATATAACGTCTTTCACTATGACCAACTAAAGAAAAGTTTACACCAATTCTTTTTAAATTCAAGGGTGACACCTCTCCAGTTAATGCCCCAAAATTTTGATGACCAAGAGTTTGTGCGCCTAAATAAAAAGGGAAAACACGACTACTTTCTTGCTTAGCAGCCAAGTAAGCTAGGCTTAGAAAATCTGGGCAAACTATATAGCTGTAATTTCTTTTTTTTAATTTTAATATTTTCTTGTACTCTTTAAGTAATTTTAAGCTTTGCTTTAAGTTAAGTTCCATTTTCCAGTTAGCAATAATGATTTTAGACATATTTTTAATTTATTATTGTTTTTTAGTCCAAGTTATAGTTTTTTTAAGACCTTCATTTAAATCTACTTTTGGATTCCAATTTAAAACATCACTAGCTCGTTTATAACTTAAGGCACTGCGTCTTTGCTCTCCTAATTTTGGATCTTCTTGCTTTACTTTCAACTTATAGCCTAAAGCATTTTCTAGTTGATCAATAATTTGCCATAAATCAGTTTCAATTGAAGTAGAAATGTTTAGCTCACCTCGACAATCAATATTTAAGCATAAAATCATGGCTGAGACAACATCATCTATATACACATAATCTCTGGTTTGCTTGCCGTCTCCAAATATTGTTAATTCTTCCCTGTTTACTGCTTGTTCACAAAAAATAGCAATTACTCCAGCTTCTCCACCTTTAAATTGACGCGGTCCATAAACATTACTAAATCTTAATATGGAAAAATTTAAATTATATTGATTATAGAAATAATATAAATACTTTTCAAAAGTCAATTTATTTATTCCATAAGGTGAGAGCGGATAGGTTAGACAATTCTCACTAGTGGGAATCTCTTCAGTTAAACCGTAAATAGCTCCACCAGTTGAGCTAAATATTATCTTTTTTACTCCAAAAGCTTTACAGTTTTCTAAAATATTTAGGCCACCTAAGACATTAATATTATTGTCAATCTCGGGATTAGCGACTGATACGCGAACATCAATTTGAGCCGCTAAGTGATAGACAATATCAAAGTTTTCCTTGGCAAAAATTTTAGAGATTTTTTTATCAATTATACTTAATTGATAGAATTTAGCCTCTTTATGTATATAGTCAAGTTTTCCACTTGAGAGGTCATCGATCACACAAACAGAGTGACCATGACTAATTAAGGCATCAACTAAATTAGAGCCAATAAATCCGGCTCCACCAGTGACTAATATTTTCATATAATTATTGTTAAATTTATATATTAGCTATTAATTATAATATCATAATTTAAAAAATTTATATAGTAATTTTACTAATTATGATTAGTAAAAATACCTTAAATTACTAATCATAATTAGTAAAAAATAATGCCTATAATTAATTGCCAAAATTAATTTTATCTGCTAAAATAGTAATATAAGATAAGAAAATTAAGCAATAAAATACCCTCAAAAATCGGGAATTTTTTATTTTAAACTATGAAAAAAGACAAGAAAAAAAGTAATTACGGGGCTGATACTATTACAGTCCTAGAAGGTCTTGACCCAGTAAGAAAAAGACCGGGAATGTATATTGGCTCAACATCTTCTGTTGGACTTCACCATTTAATTTGGGAAGTAGTTGATAATTCAATTGATGAAGCTATGGCTGGTTATGCTAACGAAATTACTGTCACATTAACTAAAGATAAATTAATTAAAGTAGAAGATGATGGTCGAGGAATTCCTGTTGAAAAACATCAAGGAACTGGTCTCTCAGCACTTGAGACCGTTTTAACTAAACTACACGCTGGTGGTAAATTTGGTGGTGGTGGCTATAAAGTATCTGGCGGACTTCATGGTGTAGGTGTCTCTGTGGTTAATGCATTAAGCGAATACTTAAAAGCTGAAGTTCATCGTGATGGTTATATGTGGCAACAAGAATATCAAAGAGGTAAAGCCAAACATAAAATAAAAAAGATAGAAAAAAGCAAAAAAACTGGAACTACTATTTACTTTAAACCTGACCCCAGTATTTTTACAGAACTGGAATTTGATTGGGGAAAAATTTTAGATCGCTTGCGTCAACAAGCTTATTTAACTAAAGAAATTACTATTAATATAAATGATGAAAGAGCTGATCATCGAAAAAAATCCTATCGCTTCTATTTTGAAGGTGGAGTAAAATCATATATTAAATCTCTACATCGTGGTAAAAGCATTAAAAATGAAACAATCTTTTATATTGATAAAGAAATTTCTGGAAACAGAATTGAAGTCGCCCTGCAATATAATGATGAATTCAATGAAACTGTGCTAGCCTTTGCTAATAATATTTTCAACAATGAAGGTGGTACCCATTTAGTTGGCTTTAGAACAGCTTTAACTAGAACTTTAAATAATTACGCACGTCAAAATAATCTTATTAAAGAAAAGGATGAAAATTTAAGCGGTGAAGATGTGCGAGAAGGTCTAACTGCTATAGTTTCAGTAAAACTAACTGATCCACAATTTGAAGGCCAAACTAAAGGAAAACTAGGAAATGCTGAAATTAAGACTTATGTAGAACAAACCATGGGCGAGTATTTCTATACTTTCCTAGAGGAACATCCTAAAGAAGCTGAAGCTATAATTGGCAAATGTATATTATCAGCTCAAGCTCGCATGGCAGCTCGTAGTGCTCGAGCAACTATTTTAAGAAAAGGAGCACTAGAAGGTAGTACTCTCCCCGGAAAACTAGCTGATTGTTCCTCTAGAAAACCAGAAGAATGTGAACTTTATATTGTTGAGGGTGATTCAGCTGGTGGTAGTGCTAAGCAAGGTAGAAATAGAAGATTTCAAGCTATCTTACCTCTTAGAGGTAAAATTTTAAATGTTGAAAGAGCAAGACTTGATAAAATGTTAGCCAATAATGAAGTTAAAAGTTTAGTAATTGCACTTGGCACCAATATTGACTCCCAGCTAGATATTGAAAAACTAAGATATCACCGTATAATTATTATGACTGATGCTGATGTCGATGGTGCTCATATCCGGACCTTACTTTTAACTCTATTTTTCCGTCACTTCCCTGACTTAATTGAAAAAGGTTATGTCTATATTGCTCAACCACCTCTTTATCAGCTAAAAAAAGGTAGTCAAAGTCGCTACGTCTATAGTGAAGAAGAAAAAGTTAAAGCTCTAGCAGACTTAGCTGATATAAAAATTAATCCTGATGAAAAAATTAATGAAAAAAAAGTAGCTGGAGTTTCTATTCAACGCTACAAAGGTTTAGGTGAAATGAATCCTGAACAATTATGGACTACTACTATGAATCCAGAAAAAAGAATTCTAAAAAAAGTAAATATCGAAGATGCCGCCCGAGCTGATCAAGTCTTTGATATGTTAATGGGAAACAATGTACTGCCTCGAAAAAACTTTATTCAAACCCATGCTAAAAAAGTTGAAAATTTAGATGTATAAATTTATGTATTTACACTTACTATTACCAATAATTGCCTTTACAATTGCTCAAGGAACTAAATTTATTTTAAAAACTAGAAAGCAAAAAAAGTTTCGTTTTAGAAATTTATTTGCTTATTCAGACATGCCTTCTGGGCATACAGCTGTTGTGGTTGCCTTAACTACAATAACTGGATTAATTAATGGAATTGACTCGGCTCTTTTTGCTATTACCTTCGTTTTCAGTACTATTGTTATAACTGATGCTATTGGCTTTAGAAATTATTTAGGTCAACACGGAAAAACCCTAAATATTTTAGTAAAAGACTTAGAGGAAGATGATTTTCTAGACGATACTTATCCAGAGCTTTTAGAAAAAATTGGCCACACTCCAATTCAAGCTATTATTGGCGCTTTTATTGGCTTTACAGTAAGTGTTGTTGGTTACTTAATTTTTATCTAAAAAAAAGAACTACCTAATAGACAGTTCTTTAAAATAATTAACTTAAGAAAAAATAAACTTAATAAAATAGCCATCGGGATCTTCAGTTTCAATATCAGTTAAGTCTATATTTTCAAACAATAACTCAGATTTGTCATCAATCATGATATGTCGCAGTAAAAACTCTTCAATGTTTTTCAAGCTTTGTTTCCGTATTATTTCTTCCTCTTTCATAGCTTTAGAGTGCATTGCATATAAATATGCACACAATTGACTATTAATTTTTAAATTTTTAACACGCTCTAAGTCTTCACTTTTCTTTTTAGTTAAACTTTTAACAAGTTGATTTAAATTTTTAGTTAATTTTGTAAAATGAACTCGATACACAATTCTTTTTTCCATTTTTACCTCCCTTTTTTGTTTATTTAATTGTTATATTTTTATATTAATATTATTTTAATTTATAAAGTAAGTCAATAGTTAAAGAAAAAGTCGTACATTTTGTACGACTTTTTTTATTTAATAATAATAAATAACTCCCTCAATAGGACATAGAGAAATTTTTATTTCTTTTTCAAATACATCCTTAATTGGAATTAAGTAAGACCCAAAACCAAAATCATCAATTTCTAATGATGTTTTAATTTTTTTTAACAATGAACTTTTCTTTTTTTTCATGACAGAAATTTTAAATTAGACTTTTACTCATTAACTTTTTATCATCTTTTATATTTAAAATATCTAAAACNGTNGGCATNAAAACATCTAAACCACCAACAGGTGAGAGTAAACTTAAATCATCATCAATTGGATCAGCTAATCCAATAGTTTTTCCCATATACTCCTTAGCTATCAAAAGAAAAGGGATAGGATTATTAGTAGGTTCCTTATTTAACCAATCGGTTGAAAGATCTTTAGTATACTCAGCGTTGCCATAAGGAGAGCAAAGTAGAAGTATAGCATCATTTTCTAATACTGCTTGGCTAATTTTTTTTATATACTCATCTAAAACTTTAACTCCTTTAACAATTTGCTTGAAATCATGTTTTAAAGACAGCTGATCTAAAATTGCTAAGCTAGAAACAATGAAGTCATAATTATTACCTTCAACTGCTTCCTGGGTTAATTTAACAATTTCTTTAGCATCAGCATAAATATCAATTTTTTCCTGCCCAACCATTACTCTTTTCTCAAGTAAATAAGGATCAGGTTTAAAATTATTAAATAATAAATTAAGTAAGTTAAAATTATAAGCTGAGCTAATTTTTAACTGCCTTAAGTTATTTTTTGATAAAATCTCTGAAAGACATGTGTCAGCTTGAGGAAAATTAATAATTTTTTCTCCTGTTCCCAGCGACCAATATCTTTTTCTAGGATCGCGACTGCTATTTTTTAGAAGAGCAATTGGATAGTCTTTAACTAAACTATAGAAAAACTTTGGCTTGGCAGTAGAGATTGCATTTACATCAGCAAAAATATCTATACCAAAACCATCAATAAACAAAAGTACTACCGGTCTTTTATTGTCTTCTTTAGATCCAAGATCTATGTCATCTGTCATATAAATTTAAAGAGATGAAATCTCCAGTAATCGATTATATTTAGCCACTCTTTCGCCTCGACTAAGTGAGCCTGCTTTTAAGTAGTTAGCTCCTAGAGCTACGGCTAAATCAGCAATAAAAGTATCATTAGTTTCACCACTACGATGAGAAACTATTAATTGATAATTATTACCAAGCGCTAGCTTGGCATAATCAACAATTTCTGTCAATGTTCCAACTTGATTGGGCTTTAATACTGTTGCATTAGCTACGCCTTTTTTAATTCCCTCTTCTAATCGAGAAATATTACTAGCGAATAAATCATCACCAGCAATAGTTAATTTACTTCCCAGTTCATCGGTTAATTTTTTCCATTGCGGCCAATGATTTTCGTTTAAACCATCTTCTAAAAAATTAATTGGATACTGTGAAAGCCAATTACTATATAAACCGATTAAATTAGAAGCACTAATATGTCCACCATCAAGGGCAAATAAATATTGATCATTTATTTCATCAAATAAAACTGAGGAGCCAATATCTAAACCTATATTAAAGTCCTCCTCGGGATTGTAACCAGCTCGTTTAATAGCAGCTAACATTAATTCAATAGCCTTAATACTGGAATCAAGATCAGGAGCATAACCACCTTCTAGCCCTACATCACTATCATAACCAGATTCTCTAAGAATTTTTCCTAAAGCGTGATAAATTTCTGCTCCTGCTCTTACTACTTTTGTCATTGAATTTTCGTGAACTGTTTCTTTAAATTTAGCTGAGCTATAATTAGGATTAATTAAAAATTCTTGAAAATCTAAATTGGTGTCAGCATGAGTACCGCCATTGAAGATATTAAACAAAGGAATAGGCAGGCTTTCTTTTTTTGTTTTTAAATTAAAACAATCTTGAATATATAAAAATAATTCTTTTTTTTCATAAAGAGCCGCTGCTCTAGCGCAAGCTACTGATACTGCTAAAATAGCATTGGAACCAATTTGCCTTTTATCGTCAGTTCCATCTAAATTAATCATTATTTTATCAATCGCTTTTTGCTCTCTAACATCTTTTTTTTCTAAATTTTTAGCAATTATTTCATTTATATGATTAACTGCTAACAATACTCCTTTTCCTTTAAAACGACGATTATCATTATCAATTAAGTCTTTGGCTTCATATTTACTTGAATTTGTTCCAGCCGGTGAGCTAGCTTCTACTTTTATTCCATTTTCTAGCTCCAAACTAACTGAAATTGTTGGCCAACCTCGAGAGTCTAAAATTTCTCGAGCTCTTATTTTTTTAATTTTTGCTGACATATAAATATTTTTAATTAATTATTTTACGATTTTATCTAAACCAGGCATTTTTTCACTGCCCAAATAACTAAGCATGGCTCCTCCACCAGTGGAAATCCAATTTACATGATTTTCCATTTTAGTCATTTTTAGAGCTTTAATAGTTTCACCCCCACCTAAAAGTGAAAAGACACTATCTTTTAAAGATGCGATAGCTATGACTAAAGTTATGGTTCCATGTTTAAAACTTTTTTCTTCAAATTTTCCCATCGGACCATTCCAAATAATAGTTTTTGCCTTTTGTAGAATTTGACAATAATTGATAATAGTTTTTGGTCCAATATCATAAACTACATCAGTTTTTCTTATTTTATCAACATCTCTTAAGGCTACTTTATTGTTTCTAGTTTTTACTAATAAATCAATGGGTAAAATTATATTTTTTTTGTTCTTTAAATTTAAAACAATTTCTTTTCCACTTTTATCATAAATTGAATTACCAATTTCTAGGCCTTTAAAATGAAGAAAAGTGTTAGCTAAACCACCACCAAGTAATATATAGTCAGCTTTTTTTTCTAGGTTTTTTAAAAGAGCAGCTTTGGTAGCTATTTTTATTCCCCCCATAACTAAAACTAAAGGTTTTTTAGGCTTTAAAACATGTGAAAAATTGTTTAATTCTTTCTCTAAAAGCAGACCAGCATAGGCGGGTAAATAATTTTTTATTTTGTCAACTGAGGCATGATTTCTATGAGAAACTGCTAAAGCATCATTTACATATAAATCAGCTAAGCTTGCTAATTTTTTAGAAAAAGAAATAGAGTTTTTTTTCTCTTCAGGAAAAAAACGAAGATTTTCTAGCATTAATAACTTTCCGCTTTGCCATTTATATTTTTTAGCTTCACTTATATTAGCTACTAATTCAATATCTTCGCCAAGGAGTTCTTTTAATCTTTTAACTATCGGCTCTAATGAATAATCCTTGTTAAATTTTTCTGGCCGACCAAGATGACTTAAAAGAATTATTTTAGCTTTCTGTTTTAATAAATAGTTTATAGTTTCAAGACTGGCTTTTAACTTAAAGTCATCAAGTATTTTTCCATTTTTTATAGGAAGGTTTAAATCAAGTCTTAGCAAAACTTTTTTATTTTTCAAACTCTTTATTTTTTTAATTGATTTTATTGTCATAATTATTTTTCTTTTAAAATTATTTCAACTTGTCCTTTTTCACCTTGTCGATAATAGTTAAGTATAATTTCATCACCAGTATTAAGACTTAATATATGGTCAGATAAATCCAAATTACTATTTATTTGTAAACCATTAATTTCTGAGATTACATCACCTTCAATTAGTCCTAGATCTTTAGCTGGGCTATTTTCTAAAAACGCTGGAAAATCAGGACTTCCATAAATCATTGCTCCTCGATTATAATTATTTTCTAAAAATTTTACATACGATAAATTTAAATAATGAATTCCTAAAAATGGCTCTTTTATCTCATTTTCACTTAAAAATGTACGCCAATAAATTTCTAAAATTATAGCTGGATAAAATTGTTCTTGACTGTCAATATAACCAACAAAATCACCAGATAAGTCAAAAATGAAAGAATTATTTTTAAAATTCTCATTCGTTTTAATAGATAAGTCACGATTGAAACTATCACTACTAAAGATTTCATTTTTAAAACCGTGGTCAATTAATGAAGCAAGAGCTACTTTATTTTCTCCTTTGTAAGCCAGTAAACTTTGAGCAGATTGTAAATTTGAAATTTCTGCAGTATCTAAAACTTTTAAATTATTTAAATTTTCAACTCTAAAGAAGAATAAATTTAAATCAGATTTTTGAAAAAATTTATACTCTAATAAGGAATAAATACTGCGGTCAGAACAAATTATTTTAAAATTTTCCAATATTTCTTCATCACTATAATTTTCTAAATTATCATCTAAATTTGCCATCATCCAACCATCACTGCTTATGGCCATTGCTAAGGATAAGGGCTCATCTAAAAATAAATAATCAGAAGTTAGTACATCTAAATTATATAGTTTAAAAAAACTACTATTAATAACTTCTTTAGTTTCTTCAATTTTAGCGTCTTGGCTCACTACTACCTTTCTGGGATCACGAATTATTAAATTAGATCTTCCTTCAAGTAGATCAAATTCTCTTGTTAGAGAAAATCTATCTAAGTCATCACTTAAATAATAGCGCGAAATAATTTGACCAGCTAAACCAGCCATAACGCCAAAGAAAATCGCTACTAGAATTGTAATAAAAATGTAATTTTTCATAATTTTATAACCATTGAGCAGTAAATAATAATATAAATGTAGCCAAAAGTGGAAAGCCAATATACCATCTTAGACGATTAGCCTTTAGTTCACCGGATAGAGCAAATCTAGTTAAATTAATTGCCGCATAAAAAGCTAATGCTAAAAGAAAGCCAGATACGGAATAATTAAGAGGCAAGAAAAATAAAGAAACACCAAATTGCCAAACTACTAATGAAACCACTAACCAAAAAAACCGTTGCTCACTTTTGTTAAATAAACCACTTAGCTCCGCAGCTGCTAAGGTTAAAACTAAAACCACTATGGCTAGTAAGCTAAACATTAATAAATAAGGTAAATCAAGAAAATATTTAATAGCTAAAAAAGATGATGCTAGTAAAAATATAGCTAAAAAATTAACATAAAGTGAAACACCAATAAAAGCAAATTCACCACTCTTGTCACCAAAAACTTGTAATAATTTCTGTTTAATTGGTTTAGGCGATAATTTTTTATAAGCCAGTCGCCAGTATTGATAAATAATTAAAGCTGCTATAAAAACTAAAACCTGCAAAGAAAAACGCTGAGCTAAAAGCGAAACATAAATAAGTGTTCCTAATGAAAACAAGGTTGGTACTGAGGCTAAAAGCATTCTTGGCCAAAATGGTCTATTTACTCCTGGTAAAAACTTCAAATTAATTAAATTAACTATAAAAATAAATAAAAGCACCCACCAAAGCCAGGTAGCCTGCCAAGTTAAAACTTGAAATGACAACCAAAAACTAAGTGTTGGTAACCAAACAACAATTTTTATATTCTTTAAATTCATAATTATCTATATTTTAACTTAAATTAAGATTTTAAACAACTAAAATTTTATGTTCTTTTGCTAAAATAACAACCACAAAAGTTTTGCCGATACCAAGAATTTTTTTTAGCTAAATCTAAAGACTTTTTAAAATTATCATTCCCACGCCAATTTAAATCTAAATATTTTATATTATTATTTTTAGCTTCTCTATAAGCTATTTTTTTAATCATTCCCTCATCCTTATAGGGACTAATTACTAAACTAGTGGCAAAATATTTAAAGTTTTTTTCCTTAGCTAACTTAGCAGTTTTCTCTAGGCGATCAAGATAGCAAATATAGCAACGTCTACCTCTTTCCTTATCCTCTTCTCTGCCCTTTATTTTCTCTCTCCAAGCTTCTGGATTATACTTTTCAACAATTAATGAAATATTATATTTCCTACAAGCTTTCTTTACAGCTTCTAATCTTTTATCATACTCTTCTTTTGAAATTAAATTGGGATTATAAAAATACCAATACAAATCGTAATTATCCTTTAATTCTTTTAAACTAAAATAAGTAGCACAAGGAGCACAGCAAACATGAAGTATTAGTCTTTCTTTTATTTTTTTAGTTTTAAGTTGCAAATAAAATACGATAATTAGCATTAAAATAAACAAAAAAATTAAAGCAAATAATTTTCCTTGACTTTGTAAAAACAAAGCAGTTAAACCAAAAAATAAAGCTAAAAAATAATAAAAGAGAGCCGTTTGTTTTTGACTTAATCCAATATCTAAAAATCTATGATGCAAATGTTTTCTGTCAGAAAAACTAAAAGGATTTTTACCAGCCCGCAGACGACGAATAATTGTCCAAATCACATCTAAAGCAGGAATACCAATTATTAAAAGAGCGATCGCAATTTTGGATCCTGAAATAATAGCTAAAACTCCTAAAACAAAACCAATCAAAAGCGAACCACCTTCTCCTAAAAAAATTGAAGCCGGAGAAAAATTAAAAATTAAAAAACCTAAACATGCAGCACTAAATATAAAAGAAGCAATAGCTATGTCTGGTTGATAATAAGCAGTTAAAGAAGTAAATAAGAAAATAATAAAAGCGCCAATTGCTCCGAGGCCAGCCACTAAGCCATCTACACCGTCAAGTAATTTAGTAGTATACATCATACCCATTAACCAGAAAAATATTAAAATCGCACTAAGGAAAGCTAAATTCTCAAAAGATATTAAACTACCAAAAGGATTAGATAGTTGCGATATTTCTACACCACCAAGTAAAATAAAGACAATAGCAAGTAGTGGAAAAATAATTTGCTTTTTAGCTTTTAAATTATATAAATCATCTAAGGTACCACCGATCATAATAACTAAAGCTCCCAGAAAGAAACCTAACCAATGAAAATAATTTAAATCGCCACTAACTAAAATATCCCTAACTAAAAATAAACAAAGAAAGGAAGCTAGAAAAATTGCCCAACCTCCACCAAGAGGAATGGCTTTCTTATGAATTTTTCTTTCTCCCGGATAATCAAGTAAGCGCCAAGAAAAAGCCAATTTTCTCCAATAATAAGCAATTATAAAGGATAAAGCGAAAGATATAAAAAAGTAGAAAATTAATTGATAAATATTTAGCATCTTGACAAAATTAAAGTAAAGTATTATCTTAAATATAGTTCATTATAACATAAATTTTAATAAAACCAGGAGGAATGAAGAAACTGAATAAAAAACTACGAGAATTGGCTAAATTAAGCCAAAATGGAAGCTTTGAAAGCTTTATTGACTCTCTTGACGCCCAAGAGCTTGGAAATTTTTTACATTACATTGATTGTAAAAAAAGAGCAATAATTGCTTCAAGCATTAATAAGGAAATAGGAATAGAAAACCAAATTCATGAGGCAAAAGAAGGTACTTCCTCACTAAAAATATCTTTCCTGAAGGATGATATAATGGAAGTAAAAATGCTGAGGGATGCCGAAATTGAATTTTGGGAAAAAATAGAAAAAAAAATGAAAGAAAAAAAGAAAGTTTTTGACAAAAAAAGAGAAAAAAGAATAAAAAGTAAGACCCAATAACTGGGTCTTTTTTCATAATTTTTTTGCTTTTACAATTTCAATTTCACCAAGAGAATTAATCACTACTACATCACGACGTTTAAGTTCTTTGGTTAATAATTTATTAGCTACTGGATCCTCTACTCTTTCCTGTAGTAATCTTCTAAGTGGCCGAGCACCAAATTTAGGGTCATAGCCAGCTTGGGATAAAATTAAAACTCCATCTCTGTCAGCTTGCATTTCAATGCCTTTTACTTGTAAATTCTTTTTAATATCTTTTAGCATTAAAGTAGTAATTTCAAAGATCTGACTTTCACTTAGTGGGGTAAATACTACAATGCCATCAAAACGATTAATTAACTCCGGACGCATATACTCATGTAAACGATTATCAATTAATTCTTGCTTAATAATTTCAATATTAGTTTGCTTTTTAATTTCTCCTTGAATATAAGTAGCGCCAATATTGGAAGTAGCAATTATAATTGATTCAGAAAAATTGATAGTTCTGCCTTGACCATCAGTTAATCTTCCATCATCTAACATTTGTAGAAATAAATTTAAAATATCGGGATTAGCTTTTTCTATTTCATCAAAAAGTATTAAAGAAAATGGTTTTTTGCGTACACTTTCAGTTAAGTAACCTAAAGTACCATCAACATCACCAATTAATTTACGCACACTATCGGGTCTTTGATATTCACTCATATCTATGCGAATCATATATTCCTCTCCACTAAAATATATATCTGATACAGTTTTAGCTAACTCAGTTTTACCAACACCAGTTGGCCCTAAAAAGAGAAAACTAGCAATTGGTTTTTTACTATCTTTTATTGACACTCGAGCACGCCTCAAACTAGATGAAACTGCTTTTACTGCTTCTTCTTGACCAACCATACGCTCATGAATTTTTTCTTCCAAGTTTAATAATTTTTCACTCTCATCTTCAGTTATTTTTTGTGCTGGCACTCCTGTTAACTCAGAAATTGCTATTGCAACCGACTCTGAACCACACAAAGCTTTTTTTCTATCTGATTTAGCCGCTTTGGCGGTTATTGAAGCAGCCAGCTTTAAAAGATTAATTGCTTTGGCTGGTAAATATTTATCATGTATATATTTCATTGATAATTTAACTGATTTTTCAATAGCACTATAGGAGAAAAATATACCATAATTAGATTCAATAAAAGGCACTTTACTTTGTAGTATTTGCACACTTTGATTAAAATCTGTTTCACTAACAGAAAGTACTGACATTGCCTCCCCTAAAGCTTTAGATTCAATATAGCGAGAATAATTATCACTACTAACACTTGCTAGGCAAAAAACATGACGACGAGAAATTGATTCTGATAAAACTTCAGATAGATCTAGACTTTGTTCTTGTCCAGCGCTAATGCCAACAATATTTTCTACATTAGAAATATATAAAACAATATTACCAGCTCGATTAGCCTCGGAAATACAACGAAGCAATCTTTCTTGAGCATTACTAGCACTAGCTCCAGAAACTAAACGAGAAACATCAATTTCTACTAATCTTTTATCTTGTAAAAATTTAGGCACTTCTTCACTTACCATTAACTGCGCAATTCCATTTATAATACTTTTTTTACCTACTCCATTATTACCAACCAACAAAACTCCTGCCTGCCCAGAGGACATAAGTTCAAAAATATTTTCTATCTCCTCTTGTCTCCCAATGCAAAATTCTAAACGATTAAATTTAGCAGCTAAAGTTAAGTCATGGGAAAAATGATCCAATGTCGGTGTTGCAATGGCAGTATAGGCACGGTTCATGCCACTTGAAGGCTTAAAACTAGCTAAACGACGCCAAGA
>SL_3KL_010_SEDDRAFT_10003142_pt1 | contig 15045 bp, 10 predicted proteins | sample SodLakKL_010_SED_2_FD_10381 | JGI IMG/M metagenome (IMG submission 10381)
GCATCAGCTTTTCGTCAAGCACCCCCAGTTCATGGTTTGCCATGGCGGCAGCCTTTTTCAACAGGGCAAAGGCCATGATCACCTCGCGGGGCATCAGCTCCGTACCTATACGAAAGTTTTCAATGGCGCGTTGTGTCTGGGCCCCCCAGTATTTGCCGGCAGGTACTTGTACCGGACCCAAAGTATCGTATTCAGTCCTGAACATGGTTGTTTGTTTGATAAAAAAAAGTCAAAACGTCGTTTATCCACTGCTTACAGGAAGTGCGATTGCTAAAACTTTGGAAAATCCCAACAGGTTTAAAAGTTTAAAAGTTTAAGTGTTTAATTTTCAATACTTAAACTATTCAACCTTTCAACTCTTCAACTCTTCAACTCTTCAACTTTCTTCTTCCTACCTGCTACCTACTACCTACTACCTACTACCTACTACCTACTACCTACCATCTTCCCCCTTCAAATCATCCGGTAAAAATCCTTCCCTTTATCGTCTACCAGGATAAAGGCGGGAAATTTTTCCACACGGATGCGGTACACGGCTTCCATCCCCAGTTCGGGGTATTCCAGCAACTCTACCTCCCGGATGTTCTCCTGTGCCAGGATGGCGGCAGGCCCCCCAATGCTTCCGAGGTAAAAGCCCCCATGTTTTTTGCAGGCATCTGTCACGGCCTGGCTCCTGTTGCCTTTTGCGATCATCACCTTACTGCCACCGTGCTGCTGAAACAGGTCGACGTACGAGTCCATACGTCCTGCCGTGGTGGGGCCGAACGACCCGGAGGGCATGCCTTCGGGGGTTTTGGCCGGCCCTGCATAATAAATGGGATGGTCCTTGATGTATTGGGGCAAACCCTGTCCCGAATCCAACCGCTCTTTCATTTTTGCGTGGGCAATATCCCGGCCAACAATGATGGTGCCGTTGAGCGACAGCCTGGTGCCAACGGGATGCCTGCCCAGTTCTTCCAAAATCTGCGACATAGGCTGATCGAGGTCTATTTCGATGGCTCCGGCCGTATCGTCTTTCTGGCGCAATTCATCTGGAATAAACCGGGCAGGGTTGTCCTCGAGCTTCTCTATCCAGATCCCCTCCCTGTCGATCCTTGCCTTGATATTCCTGTCGGCTGCGCAGCTCACCCCCATGCCCACAGGGCAGGAGGCTCCATGGCGCGGCAGCCTGATGATCCGGATATCGAGGGCAAAATACTTTCCCCCGAATTGTGCACCAATACCCAGGTTGAAGGCTGCCTCCAGCACTTTTTCCTCCAGCTCCCTGTCGCGAAAAGCCTGGCCGGCTTCATTGCCTTTTTCGGGCAACCCATCGAGATATCTGGCAGAGGCCAGCTTCACGGCTTTCAGGGTGGCTTCGGCAGAGGTACCCCCGACAACAAAGGCCACATGATACGGTGGGCAGGCAGCCGTACCCAGGGTTTTGAGTTTGTCCACCAGGTACTTTTCCAGCCTTTCGGGGCTCAGCAAGGCCTTGGTTTCCTGGAAAAGCGCGGTTTTATTGGCCGACCCCCCGCCCTTGGCCATCAGCAAAAAATGGTATTCGTCTCCGTCTGTGGCCGAAATCTCGATCTGTGCGGGCAGGTTGTTCCCGGAGTTTTTTTCTGTAAACATATCCAGGGGAATGATTTGCGAATACCGCAGGTTCTCCTGAGTATATACCTGATAAACCCCATTGGAAAGGGCCCGGGCATCGCCTCCCCCTGTCCACACCTGCTGGCCTTTTTTGCCCATAATGGTGGCTGTTCCGGTGTCCTGACAGTAAGGCAGCTGACCTTTGGCAGAGATCTCGGCATTGCGCAACAGAGTCAATGCCACGTATTTATCGTTTTCACTGGCTTCCTTGTCCCTGAGGATGTCCGACAGTTGTTTCAGGTGGTCGCTCCGGAGCAGAAAGGCGGCATCGCGCAGGGCAGCCCGGGCCATGAGGGTGAGCCCTTCGGGGGCAACCTTCAGCAGGGGTGTGCCGTCGTATTCGGCCAGGGAAACATGGTCGGAAGTGAGCAAATAATACCTGGTGTTGTCGGGTTTCAGGGGAAATGCTTCCTGGTAGGTAAAGTCAGGCGTTTTCATAATACAGGTTTTTTTGTGTGAGGAACAGTTGGCTGTCAAACCTATAAAAGTAAGAGATTCACCTGAACACGCAAAACAAATCGGCCGTTTTATCGTATCTTTGCACCTATGCAATCGAACCGTCAAAATCGTATTTCCCGCCTGATCCAGAAAGACCTGGGTGAAATTCTGCAGCTACACGGCAGGGAGTGGGTTCCCGGTGTCATGATCACAGTGACCAAGGTGTCGGTTACCAGCGACCTGTCGATCGCCAGGGTATACCTGAGTATTTTCGGTAAAGACCCCAACAAGGTGGTCGGGCAGATCGCTTCGCGAAGCGGGGAGATCAGAAAGCAACTGGGGCTGCGCGTAAAACATCAGTTGAGGCATGTGCCCGATCTGCAATTCTATGTCGACGACAGCCTCGACTACATCGAGAACATTGAAAAACTGCTGAAGTAGCTCCTCCATGCAGTACGATCCCATCAAACAACGCCTTGGAAGGCTTTTTTCGCAGCGGCTGTGGACCCGCAGCCTGTTTTACCGCCTGCTCGACATCCTTTTGCTCAGAGCCTGGCATATTCACCGCAGCCTGAGAGACTTTGGGGCAAGGAGCCGGGGCCGCCAGAATATCAGGCTGCTGGATGCCGGCAGCGGCTTCGGGCAGTATTCCTACTACCTTGCAAGGAAGCATCCGGGATGGCAGATCACGGCCATCGACATCAAAGAGGAGGAAGTGGAAGCCTGCCGCGAATTTTTTGCCCGCAGGGGGAAGACCAATGTGGAGTTCCGGACAGAGGACCTGACTGCCTTTGAGCAGCCGCAAACCTACGACCTGATACTCTCGGTTGATGTAATGGAGCACATAGAAGATGACGAATCGGTGCTATCTGGTTTTTACCGCTCGCTCAAGCCGGGTGGGATGCTGCTGGTCAGCACACCTTCGGACAAGGGCGGCAGCGGCATTGAACACCAGGACCAGGAGTCATTCATCGGCGAGCACGTCAGAGACGGCTATGGCAGGTGTGAAATGGAAGAGAAACTTCGCAGGGCCGGGTTTGACCGCATCGACATCAATTACACCTATGGCAAACCCGGGCGGTTGTCGTGGAAGTTATCGATGAAATACCCACTGCTGATGCTCGGGCGTTCGGGGCTCTTCCTTGCCATTCTCCCCCTGTATTATCTGGTATGCATGCCCCTGGTGCTGGGATTGAATGTGGCCGACCTCAACATCACCCATAAATCGGGGACAGGCTTGCTGGTCAGGGCCTGGAAACACAACAAAAAGGAAGAAAGTTGAAATTTCCGCTGTACATAGCCTGGCGTTACCTGCTGGCCAAAAAATCACACAACGCCATCAACATCATCACCCTGGTATCGGTGGTGGGGGTGGCCGTAGGGGCGATGGCACTGGTGGTGGTATTGTCGGTATTCAACGGTTTTGAGAAACTGATCCTCTCCCTTTTCAATGCCTTTCATCCCGACATGGAAATTACCCTGGACGTGGGCAAGACCTTTTCCATGGGAGATTTCCCTATGGAGGAGGTCAGCAACATACCCGGGGTGGTAAGCTACAGCCAGGTAATGGAAGAAACCGCCATGCTGAGCTACCGCGATCGTCAGCACCTGGTAAGCCTCCGGGGGGTAGACGACAGTTACCGCCACATTACCGGGTTGGACACCATGATGATACAGGGCGAATACCTGCTGAGCGATGCCGGGCGCGACTTCCTGATCCTGGGGCAGGGGGTGGCCTATATGATCAATGCCAGCATCCACGATTACCTCTACCCCATCGACATCTATGTGCCCCGGAGGGGGCGCACCGCAGGGCTGCACCCTGCACAGGCATTCAATGCTTCCTCCCATTTTGCCAGCGGAATATTTTCGGTCCAGGCCGAATACGACATGGAATACGTTATCGTCCCCCTGGGGCTGATGCGCCGCCTGCTTGCCTATGACGACGAGGTGACCGCCCTGGTGCTGGGCATAGATCCGGCCTTTAATCACAACAGGGTGCAGCAGCAGATCCGCGAAGTGACCGGCCCCGACTATGTGGTCAGGAACCGTTTGCAGCAACAGGAGTTTCTTTACCGGGTCATGCAGTCGGAAAAGTGGGCCATCTATTTCATACTGACCTTTATCCTGCTGATCGCCGCCTTCAACATTGTCGGTTCGCTGACCATGCTGCTGATCGAAAAACGACGCGACATCTCCGTTTTACGCAGCATGGGGGCATCCAGGAGATTGGTGCGAAGGATCTTTTTGCTCGAAGGGTTGCTTATCAGCATGGGGGGGGCCGTGGCAGGGATACTGCTGGGCGGGGGGATTGCCTGGTTGCAGATGCATTACGGACTCGTTCCCCTGCAGGCCGAGGGGGTCTTTATCATTGATGCCTACCCTGTGGTGGTAAAAGTTGCCGACCTGGTCATGGTGGCCCTTACCGTGTTCCTCATTGGCATGCTTGCCTCAATGATCCCGCTGAACAACATGTGGAAAGCTACCGACAAGGCCCCGGCCTGATCAGTTTCAGCGGATGGAGGCGCCCAGTTCCTTTTCGTAGGCACGGCCAAGCCTGTCCATCACCCTGTCTGCCTCCGCATCGGTGAGGGTCCGTTCTTCGTTCAAAAAAACATGGCTCACCGCATAGGATTTTTTGCCCGCTCCCAGTTTTGCCTCGTCTTCGTATACATCGAACAGCCCGACACGGCGAAGGTACTCTCCCCCATTAGCCAGGGCAATTTGTCTTACTGCGGCAAAACTCACTTCCTTATCGAGCAGCAAGGCCAGATCTCTCCGCATCTCGGGGAAGCGGGGAACTTCCTTTACTCTCAGACCGGTACCGGCCGCCATCCCGGCAAGTACATCCCATTCGAGTCCGGCAAAAAATACGGGTTGCCTCAGACCAAAGCGCCTTGATAAACCTGCAGACAACAGGCCCAGGCTTCCCAGGGACTTTTCCCGGAAAGAAAGCCCGAGGCCGTATTCAAAAACAGGACCGGCGGTGATCTGATCGTGCGTCAGGTTGTGCCCGTCGATGCCCATGCGGTGGATGATGGCATTGACCGAGGCCTTCAGATCAAAAAAACCGGTTGCCGAATCCGNATCCTGCCAGCTTTCGGGTTGGCGACGGCCTGTAAGGAACAATGACAGCATCATGCGTTCGGCATAGGCAGACAGAGGATTCCTGGGATCTTCCCGGTGGGGGTCTTTGGCGTAAACATTTCCGAACTCATAACACTTCATGTCGGCCACCTGTCGGTTCTGGTTATAGACAAGGGCCTCCAACCCGCCAAACAAAAGCGACTGCCGCATCACGTTGAGATCCTGGCTGAGCGGATTTACAATATCAACCGAACGGGATGCATCAAAACCAGGCCCCTGATAATAAGAAGCCCTGGTGAGTGAATTATTCATGATTTCGCGAAAGCCACGGGCCGAAAGCATGTCGGATACCAGGTTGCTCATCTGCTCTTTGTCGGGGCAGGGCAGGCTGACCATCGACGAATGCATTTTCGAAGGAATGTCCACCTGGTTGTAGCCGTAAATGCGCAGGATTTCCTCTGCCACATCAGCAGGCCTGGTTACATCTACCCTGTAGGCCGGAACACGCAGCCGCAGGAGGTCCTGACTTTCTTCCAGGAGGTGAAAATCGAGGTTAAACAGGATGTGCTTCATCTCCTGCACCGGGATATCCTGACCGATCAGCCGGCGAACCCCGGAAATGGACAGGTCGACAAGGGCCGGTTCAATGGGGTCGGGATACACATCTAACACATCGGAGGCAATCCGTCCGCCTGCCACCTCCCTGATGAGGATGGCGGCCCTTTTCAGTGCAAAGAGGGTCATACCCAAATCGGCTCCGCGCTCAAAGCGGAAGGAGGCTTCTGTTTTCAACCCATGATGCCTCGACGACCTCCTGATGCTGACCGGATCAAAATAGGCACTTTCGAGGAAAACATCGGTGGTATCAGAGGTCACCCCGGATCCGGATCCACCCACGATGCCACCCATGCACATGGGTTCTTCTGCATTGCAGATCATCAGTTCATGGCCGGTAAGTTCCAGTTTCTGGTTCTCAAGGGTTTCAAACACCGTGCCTTTGGGTGGTTTTTTCACAACGACCCGGCCGCCCCTGATGGCTGCCGCATCAAAGGCATGCAGTGGCTGCCCCAGTTCATGCAGCACAAAATTTGTAACATCCACCACATTGTTTACGGGCTTCAGCCCCACCGAAAGCAGCCGCTTTTTCAGCCAGCCGGGCGACTCGCTTACGCTGACACCCCGGATGCTCAGGCTGGCATACCTGGGACAGGCCTGGGGGTCTTCAATTACAACGGGAATTGAGAGGGTGTTTTCGTCGGGAGCAAAAGAGCCGGTTTCGGGCCAAAGGACACTGAGTTGTTGCCCGGCATGGCGGTGGTTGATCACGGCCACAATGTCCCTGGCCACGCCCAGGTGAGAAGCGGCATCGATCCGGTTGGGCGTCAGCCCGATCTCATACACCCAATCTTCGCTCAGCTGAAAATATTCGGCGGCTGGCATACCGGCAGGGGTTTGCGGCGGCAGCACCATGATGCCCTGGTGGGAGTCGCCCAAGCCAAGTTCATCTTCTGCGCAGATCATGCCTTCGGAAAGCTGACCGCGTATCCTGGCCTTGTGGATCTTCAGTTCCCCCTTTGGTGTATAGAGGGTTGAGCCAACCAAGGCCACCACCACCTTTTGTCCGGCCGCAACATTTGGGGCCCCACATACTATTGACAGGGGTTTGTCCTGCCCTGCGTCTACGGTGGTCAGAAAAAGCCTGTCGGCTTCCGGATGTCTTTCGCAGCTGAGCACCTGTGCGGTAACAACCCCCTGCAGCCCCCCCCTGACGGTTTCCCGCTTTTCCAGACCCTCTACCTCGAGGCCGCAATCGGTCAGCAGCGTTGCCAGTGAGTGGGGGTCGTGGGTGAAACCGGCGTATTCTTTTAACCAGTTATAGGATATCTGCATTGGCGGGCGAAGTTTACATAAATACCTCCTGACGGCGAAACTACCTCAAATGCAGTGAGGTTTCACCAAGCCGGAATTCGTCGGTAAACAACGAAATGGAGTATATGCCTGCTTCAAACTCTTCGATGCGCTCCCAGTTAAGGCATTGGGTCATTTCCATGTTCTGATAGTCAAAACGCCCCCTCACCGAAAACTGAAGGGTGTCGTTCTGGTGGGTAAACGCATGGGCATCGTCATCGCTCAACCTGAGAATGTTCCCGTCGGGCCCGGCAATGCGCATGTATACATTGTAGGTCCCGGGTGGGGTGATGGGGTTCTCGCCGATGAGGAAACAAACCCGGATCTGCTCCACCCTGCCGGCCCTGTCGGTGTGATCTTCCCTTCCCCTGCCGCGCAATCTGAAAGGGGTGGCTTCGATCTGATAGGCCCTCAGGGTGGCAGCCTCCTCTACCTTCGACTCCAACACCTGCTTGTCCTGGGCAAGCTCGGTGGTGCGCCGCTGCACGATCTGTATCTCTTCGCGCATCTGTATGTTTTCGGCCTTTAACACCCTGTTCTCGGTATAGAGGCTGTCTATTTCCCTGACATAGTTCTGGGTGACCTCCTGCAGGAGGTTCAGTTGACGGCGTATGCGGTAATAATCGGCCTGACGGGTGATCAGCCGCTGGATCTCATCGGCGTTGGCCTGAATGATGGAATCCTTGTCGGCCAATATGCTGTCGTATTCCAGCCTGACCATGTAATAATCTTCCAGCACCGAATCGAGTTCATGCTGCAATTCACGGCTGATCTCAGCAGCGATCTCCCGTTCTATGGTCACCTCCCTGAGGGTTTGGCGGCTGGTGAACCACATGATCGCCATGAACACCACCAGGATGCCCAGCACGGCAATGACTATGCGGTAAGTTTTTTCATTTTCCGGTTTTTTCCCGGTTTGGGGTTGATTGCCTTGTGTTTCCATAAACTGATTCATTTCTCCTTTCATCGTGTTTTAACGGGTGAGGCTTGTTATTAGTTGGCTTTAATCCTAGTTTTATATAAGAACTCCGTACACAAACCACCGAATACCCGGGGTGGTCTGGATCTCTTTTAGTTAACGGATTGCAAATTTAACTAATTTACCTAACAAATGAAGTCATTATTTACAAAGCCGGCCGCCTGCCTTAATCACTTCTTCTCCCTGTTCTTCCCTCCCGTTTGCAATGCCTGCCGTGGCTTGCTGGGCGAAACGGAAGAATTGGTCTGTGCAGCCTGCCTGGCAAAGCTGCCGCGAACCACCTTCCACCTGCACCCCGAAAATCAGCTGACCCGTGTTTTTTGGGGCCGGGTAACTCTGCAAACCGGCACTTCCTTGTTTTATTATACCAAAGGAGGAAGGGTGCAGCGACTGATCCACGAATTCAAGTACAGGGGAAATCTTTCCCTGGGCCTGTATCTGGGCCGGATGCTGGGAACGGCTATCGGAGGCTCCCCCCTGTACAGTGACCTCGACCTGATCCTCCCGGTTCCCCTGCATCCGGTCAGGGAAAAGGAGCGGGGGTTCAATCAGAGCGAAGTCTTTTCGCGGGGAATTTCTTCGGTTCTGGGCATCCCCTGCCAGCCGGGCTTGCTGTTGCGCACCCTGGACACCGGAAGCCAGACCAAAAGATCCCGTTTCGGACGCTGGGAAAACGTGGCTTTTGGATTTGCCGTGAACGATCAGGAATGGCTTTCCGGGAAAAGGATTTTGCTTACAGACGATGTGCTTACTACGGGAGCTACCCTGGAGGCCTGTGCCAACAGCCTGCTGAACGTGGAGGGAGTAAAATTGTGGGTAGCCACCCTGGCTTTTACTCCCTGATCAGCGCATCATGGCGGCCAGCACCGCCGTCAGCCGGTGATGACTTACCCCTCCGTGAGGGTCCACCACTTCCACGTGGATGACATACATCCCAACTGCTGCTTTTTCGCGGCGGTCGGTAGTGCCATCCCAGCTGAAGGAACCCGAGCTTCCGAGCAACTCCCCGGTAAGCAGGCGGCGTATCATCCTCCCCCGGCTGTCGAAGATCCTCACATTGGCCACCTTCCCCGGGTTTTCCAGGGCATAGTGAATGTGAAGCAGATCGTCGCGGCCACTTCCATCGGGCAAAAACACCCTGGGATGCACTTCAAAGCGGATGTTGTGGACCGCCCGCTGGCCCACGTATTGCGAATTGCGATAGGCAGGGGTGCCATACCCTGCCGACCTTGCCGCCGAATGCCAGCTCGAAGGGCAATGCGTCGGCCTGTCGGGGTGCAGCCTTTCCAGCGCCACCCCTTTGGGGTTGGTCAGCAGGGGCAGGTGCATGTCTTCGGAAAAGGCCAGCATATCGATCACCTCATGTCCCCTGCTGGCCAGCACAATCACCCCTGAGGAATGGGTCATCGCCGGCATGGCATCCAGTTCAAGGAAGGCATCGGGATTGCTGGTCATATAGGTGTTCTTTACAGCCCCGGTATCGGCTGTGAGCAACAGATAGCTGCCGGGGAAAAACAGATGGCTTTCATGGGCAAGATACTGCACATGGGTCAGCACCCCCCTGACGGTATCCTTTGAAGCCAGCACCATGCCGGCCAAATCGACCATTTTTTGCGAACGGTTGTAGATCTCAACATACCGGGCACCCCCGGGCGGGGGGTTAAAAAGCACTTCGTTGATCACCACATCCCCGGCCGAAACATCCTGCGGCATCCCTACCCTGGCCGTGGAAGGATGCAGGCTGTTGCCGGCACAATCGGCAAGCCGTTCAGAGGCCCCGACCCGGTAACCGGAACCCGCCTGCAGGGGCCGGGGCAGGACCAGTTTTACCGATGAAAATACGGGCAGCAGCGGACGCGCCTGCGAGGGCGGTCCGATGCCCCCATCGATTTCGTAATTGCCGGTATCGGCAAGCAGGAACCTGTTCATTGGTTCGGAGAAGTCGAGCCTGATGGTCAGCGAATCCACAATTCCTGTCCGGATCAGCCTGGGCCTCGATGTATCAGGATTGTGCCGCTTCACCGAATTGACCATGGCGGGGGAGCCTCCCCTGACATCCCGTGAAGCCTTCCAGTTTTCCGCCCCCTGGCAAAAGTTATAGGGATCGATCTTTTCAAGCGACCAGCCACCTTCTGCCTTGGCCGGGTTCCTGTACCAACGATCGGTATAGGCCACGAAAGATACCGGCTCGCCCCGCTCATCCCAAAGTATCAGGGTACCGCCACCCATGGGCAGGGCATTGACCGCCAGCCCGGGGATGGCCACCACATTGCCGTAATGGGCAAACAAGGGGTAGGCGGCTTCGCTGGTACACAGCAGGGTTTCGCCGGGCAATATAACCACCCCCGGGAGCTCCCGCCTTACAGTGCCGTGCTGGAACACCCAGCCTTCGAGGTCAATGGGCAGCCCGGTGGTATTGTAGAGCTCAAACCAGTCATGGGGAGGGAGGGAAACCACCGGGCGGCTGTTCACCATCAGTTCGTTGAACACCACGTCAAAGGGCCGGGAAACATAGTGCAGGAATTCGCCCTCGAAGGCTTCCATGGTTTGGCCATCGGGGCTGGTGACCCCCGAAATCCGGATCGTATAGAGGTGGTTTACTTCCAGGTGCTGCGGAAACAGCAGGCTGACCACATGGGGAATTGACGGATCAACAGCCGCAACCACCGGGTACAGGGATCCGTCGTTTACCGGGTAGCGAAAGGTCTGCCCAGCTGTTTCAGGGCAAACGGCCCGGCTGAATTGCACATCCAGCCCCGCAGCAGACACCACTGTAAGGCGAGCCACCCGGGGAGGGGCTTCGGGGATGACGGGGCCCACCCTGAAATCGTCGAAATAGAACCCCCTGCTGTTGCTCGCCGTATACCGGCAGCGGATACCGAACCAGGAGGTCCGGGTATAGGTGTCGTCGAACACCCCGCCCTGCCAGAGGTAGATATGGCCTCCTCCGGGATCGAGCATCAGCTCCCAGTTTCCCACCCCGTCTCTGATCACCCTCACCCGCAGGCTGTTGTTTGCGGTTGTGGCAAAGTTCAGGGAACCCGTCAGCAACAGACTGCTGTCTTCCCCATCCTGACGGTAAAAAAACAGCCTTTTGTTGTCGGTGCCGGTTTTCCCGAGCTGGATGAAATACCCCTTCAGCGGACCTGACAGCTCGTGGGTGTCGCTGACCAGGTAGATGCGGGGATGGTTGTTGTCGGATGGGGTGAATGACATCCGTGCCCAGAAATCCCACTGGGTATCGGCGATCACATGGCTGGGGGTCGCCAGCACGGCCTGCCCGGCCCCCTCGTCATACAGCCTCAGTATTTGCTGTTGAACAATGAATTTTTCGTGGTCCCCGACCCAGGACGGGTCGGACGTGAAGTTGCCATTGGAAAAATCGTCGGAGAACTGCGCCGCAAGCCCCAGGGGTAAGAACAGCAGCAGCAGGGGAAAGGATCTGCGCATACCAAACATTTTTTCAGGAATTTAAATGTAGTATTTTTGTTGTGTGAAGACGGGTTCGCCCCGTCATGAAATCGCCGGAAGGCAATAAAATATGGTTGTATGGTAGTTGCATTGGTAGGCGCCACCGGCCTGGTGGGGCAGGTGATGGTCAGGGTCATGGAAGAACACCAGCTCCCGGTGGATGATTTTATCCCTTGTGCCTCGGAGCGATCCATTGGCAGGGAGATCAGACTGAACGGGAAGGCTTACCGGGTCAGGAGCATTGATGATGCCTTTGATGCCGGACCGGATCTGGTCATTTTTTCTGCAGGGGCTGGCATCTCCAGAGAGTATGCCACCCGATTCACCAGCCGGGGGGCCTTTGTGATCGACAATTCCTCGGCCTGGCGGATGGACAGCAGCGTACCCCTGGTAGTACCCGAAGTCAATGCCGGCAGCATCGGGCCCGAAACCAGGCTCATTGCCAATCCTAACTGCAGCACCATACAGCTGGTGATGGCCATAGCCCCCATACACAAACAATACGGGATCAGGCGGCTGGTCATCTCTACCTATCAGTCGGTATCGGGCACCGGGGCAAAGGCCGTAGAGCAGTTGCACAACGAAAGGGCGGGGATCGGCGGCAAAATGGCCTATCCGCACCCCATCGACCTGAACTGCATTCCCCATGGCGGGGACTTTACCGGGAACGGGTATACGGCCGAAGAGATGAAACTCCTGAACGAAACGAGAAAGATACTGGATGTTCCCGACATGAAGATCACCTCCACCGTGGTCAGGATCCCGGTCATCGGCGGACACTCCGAAGCCGTCAACATTGAGCTGGAAAAGGATTTCGAACTCAGCGGGATACGCAGCCTGCTTGAAAGCACCAGGGGCCTTGTGGTGCAGGACGACCCCGCAAACAAGCTCTACCCCATGCCCCTCTTTGCAGAAGGCAGGGACGAGGTGTTTGTGGGGAGGATCCGCAGGGACCATTCGGTTCCCTATGGCCTGGATCTCTGGGTCGTGGCCGATAACCTCCGGAAAGGGGCTGCGACCAACGCCATACAGATCGCCACCCGACTGTTGGACAGGAAGCTGATTTGAATGTTTTTTCGTATTTTTGCCCCTTGCCCGAAAAAGCGGGTTTTGGCAAAGGGTGGCAATGCCCCGTTTTGCCTTCATTAACTTTCATTCGACCCATGGATAAATGGTTGGTGGTGGTCAATCCCAATGCCGGCATCGGCAAGGTGGCCAGAGACTGGAAAAAGATCTCTTCCATTCTGGATCGCAGGGACTTTGACTACCAGGCTGTGTTCACCCGGGCCCCTTTCCACGCCACCGAACTGGTCAGGGAGCACATTGCAGGGAGTTTCCGTAAGATCGTTTCGGTGGGTGGCGACGGCACCCTGAATGAGGTGGTCAATGGAATTTTCGGTCAGGACCACTGGCCCACCACTGGCATAACCCTGGGGGTGATCCCGGTGGGAACCGGCAACGACTGGATCAGGACCTACAACATCCCCACCGATTACGAAGGGGCTGTCGAAGTACTGAGCAATGGCAGGACCATGCTGCAGGATGCGGGAACAGTCAGCTTTATGAACGGCCCGGAAAACCTGACGCGGTATTTCATCAACATGGCAGGCCTTGGCTTCGACGGGCTGGTTGCCCAGAAAACCAATGCCGACAAGGCCAGGGGAAGGGGAAATCCCTTCCTTTACATAAAGCATCTGTTGAGTTCGCTGTTCGCCTACCGCTCATGTGGCACAACAGTCACCATCGATGGGCAGGTGATCAATAAAAAGGTATTCAGTATCGGGGTGGGCATCGGGCAGTACAATGGAGGCGGCATGCACCAGGCCCCCGATGCAAAACCCGACGACGGGCTTTTTGACCTGACCCTGATCCGTGATCTGTCCAGGTTGTCGGTAATCGCCAACCTGGGGCGTCTGTACAACGGCAGCATAAAAAAACACAAACGGGTAACTGCCTATCTGGGCAGGCATATCCGCATCGAAAGCGAAAGCCCCCTGTTGCTGGAAGCCGACGGAGAGTCACTGGGTCATTCGCCCCTTGAGTTCCATATCGTGCCACAAAGTGTGAGGGTACTCGTAAACAACGGCCGGGTTGCCCCCGGCGGCTGAGCCGGCCGGATACCGGGAAGTTCCAATCAGATTAATAAAACTGTAACCAGGCAATATCATGACCAACAGGGGAGAAGACAGCTTTAAAAAAATCATCGCGCATTGCAAGGAATACGGTTTTATTTTTCCTTCGAGCGAGATCTACGACGGGTTGAGTGCAGTGTATGACTACGGGCAGAACGGGGCCGAGCTGAAAAACAACATCAGGGAGTACTGGTGGAAATCGATGGTGCAGTACCACGAGAACATCGTGGGGCTGGATACCGCCATCTTCATGCACCCGAAGGTGTGGAAGGCGTCGGGACATGTGGATGCCTTCAACGACCCCCTGATCGACAACAAGGACTCCAAAAAAAGGTACCGGGCCGATGTGCTCATCGAAGAATACATCGGCAAGCTGGAAGAGAAAATCGCAAAAGAGGTGAGCAAGGCCGCCAAACGTTTTGGAGAGAGCTTTGATGCGGAACTGTTCATCGAAACCAACCCCAGGGTGTTGGAAAACCGGAAAAAGATCAGGGACATCACCGAACGCTTTGTATCGGCACTTGAACAGGAACGCCTGGGGGATATCAAGTCGCTGATCCTGGAGCTGGGAATTGTTTGCCCGGTATCGGGTTCGAGGAACTGGACCGATGTCAGGCAGTTCAACCTGATGTTCGGCACCCAGATGGGCTCGGCCTCCGACGGTTCCCATCAGGTGTACCTGAGACCCGAAACCGCCCAGGGGATCTTTGTCAACTATTTGAATGTACAAAAAACCAGCCGGTTGAAACTTCCCTTCGGGATCGCACAGACAGGAAAAGCCTTTCGCAATGAGATCGTGGCCCGGCAGTTCATATTCCGGATGCGGGAATTCGAGCAGATGGAGATGCAGTTCTTTGTACGTCCGGGCCAGGAATTTGAATGGTTTGAATACTGGAAGAAAGAGCGGCTGCGCTGGCTCCTGGCCCTGGGTATCCCCGCCGAACGATTCAGGTTGCACAAACACGAGAAACTGGCCCACTATGCCAATGCGGCCGTTGACATTGAGTACGATTTCCCGTTTGGGTTCAAGGAAATCGAAGGCATTCATTCGCGCACCGACTTCGACCTGGGGGCCCACCAGCAACATTCGGGCAAGAAGCTTCAATACTTTGACCCCGAGATCAACGAAAGCTATGTCCCTTACGTTGTCGAAACCTCCATCGGGCTCGACCGGATGTTCCTGGCCATTGTCAGCAATGCCTACCGTGAGGAAAAGCTCCCCGACGGAAGCGAGAGGGTGGTAATGAACATCCCTGCCGCCCTGGCCCCGGTCAAGGTGGCGGTACTTCCGCTGGTCAAAAAGGACGGGCTGCCCGAAAAAGGCAGGGAGGTGTTTAACCGGCTCAAATACGACTTCAACTGCCACTATGAAGACAAAGACGCCATCGGCAGGGG
>SL_3KL_010_SEDDRAFT_10003143_pt1 | contig 15044 bp, 18 predicted proteins | sample SodLakKL_010_SED_2_FD_10381 | JGI IMG/M metagenome (IMG submission 10381)
ATGCCACAGCAAGCGCCTTAGAAGAAGCTAATTAGCTTCTTTTTTTTGTGAAATAATAAATTGTGAATGCTTTTTTTTTATGTTATAATTATACGTGGTGATATTATGTCGAAAATTATTGTCTTATCAATGTTTTTTTTGTTGCTTGATCAAGCATCAAAATTAATAATTGTAAATAATATTGAACTAAATAGTGGTATAGAAATTATTCCTTCGTTTTTTTCTTTTTTTCATGCGCAAAATACAGGTGCAGCGTTTAGTTTGTTTCAAGATAGTCGTTATTTTTTAATTGTCGTTTCTTTATTTTCATTGCTTTTTATTTATTTATTATTTCTGCGAAAAAAAACATTTTCGAAGTTTGAAATTATTTTTTTAGGAGCTTTACTAGGTGGCATTTTAGGAAATTTAACTGACCGTATTTTTCATGGTTATGTAATTGATTTTTTATCTTTTAAAATAATCGGCTATAACTTTCCAATATTTAATTTAGCAGATGTTTTTATTGTTTGTGCTGCCATTGGTATTTTTGTTTTTATTGGTTGGAGTCCTACTCATGAAGATAATAGTTAATAAAGATAATGTTAGAATTGACACTTTTTTAGCGCCAGAGTTAAATCTTAGTCGGAGTAAAGTTCAAAAGATGATACAAAATGGTGCAATAAAAGTAAATAATAAAGTTGTTAAGAATAATTATGAAGTTAATGAAAAAGATGAGATTACGATTAGTGAAATTAATGAAAAAGATGAATCTTTGAAACCAAAAAAAATGTCATTAGATTTTGTTTATGAAGATGATTATTTAATGGTTGTTAATAAACCAAAAGGTTTGGTGGTTCATCCTGGTGCCGGAGGCGAAAATAATACTTTGGTTAATGGCTTGCTGTTTTATGGCAAAAACCTGAGTCAAGTTGATGCTAAAAGACCAGGCATTATTCATCGCTTAGATGCTGATACGAGTGGTTTATTATTAGTGGCGAAAACTGATGATGTTCATTTAAAGTTAGCAAATGATTTTAAAAGCAAAAAAATAAAACGCCAATATATTGCTCTTGTTTGGGGTGTTATTAAAAATCAAAGTGGCACAATTGATGCACCGATTGGACGCGATAGTAAAAATCGGCAACGTTATACCGTATCGAATTTAAATAGTAAAAGGGCTGTTACCCATTTTAAAGTTTTGACTCGTTATGAAAAAACAACTTTATTAGAAATTACGTTGGAAACAGGAAGAACTCATCAAATTAGGGTGCATATGCAATATATAGGTTTTCCGGTTGTAAATGATCCAGTTTACAGTCATTATGATAAAATAGATGATAGCGGTCAGTGTTTACATGCTAAGGAACTAACTTTTAATCATCCTATTTTAAAAAAAGAAATGTCTTTTACTATTGAACCGCCATTAAGTTTTAATAAACTTTTAGATTTATGTGCTGGAGGTGATAAAAATGCATCAAATAAAAACGAAAACTGATGAAAAAACTTTAAAATTATTATATTATTTTATTGTTGAGCAAGGATATAATATAATTGTTGTTCATGGTAGTAAAGATGAAGTTTGGCTTGAAAAAACAAAAGCAAAATATAATGTTATTAGAATTGCTTCAAATTATATTCATAATGTTGAACAACTTGATTATGATTATCAAAAAACAAATTATATTGTTAGCAATATTAAAAAGAAAACTTTTATGTTCAATGTTAAAGTATTAAATGTTTTTACAAATATAAATGAAAACTTAACGTTGGAAAAGCAAACAAATAATATGGTCAATATTAATATGAAAAAAATTGATGATATTTATCATAATCAATTAGTAATAGATGCATTTCCTAATATTGAAGAAAAAACAAAGTTTGTTGAAAAAGGAGAAAAATTATTAATGAAAATATCTAATGAAATAAATAGAAAAAATTTAAAAGAGGCGCGAAAAAGTGAAGCCGTTTTTTCTAAAGATTTTCCCATTGTCACTTATACTTTAATTGCTATTAATGTTGTATTGTTTTTCGCCATGTATGTGTTAGGTCAGGGGAGCACTCATATTCAAACATTAATAAATTTTGGTGCTAGTTACCCACCATTAATTAGAGCTGGTGAATATTTTCGTTTGCTAACAAGTGGTTTTCTTCACATTGGTATTTTACATTTGTTATTTAATAATTACTTTTTGTATATTATTGGACCGCAAATCGAAAACTTTTTTGGCCGCGTTAAATATATAATAATTTATTTGGGAACAATCATTTTTGCTAGTTTAATGTCAATGCTTTTCTTTGAAGGGGTTAGTGCTGGCGCTAGTGGAGCGATTTTTGGCTTATTAGGTGCAACGCTATATTTTGGTTATCACCACCGAGCCTTTTTAGGAAACTTTTTGCGTTCTTATATTATTCCTTTAATAGTAATTAATTTATTTATTGGTTTTTCTATCTCGGGAATTAACAATGCTGCTCATATTGGTGGATTGCTTTCCGGTGTTATGTTAGCAGCGGTTGTGGGGATAGAACATAAAACTGATAATTTTGAGCGCATTAATGCGATTATAATTACAATTCTTTTTACAGCGTTTTTGCTATATTTAGGTTTTTTTAATTAAGGAGGTTTAAATGGAAAATATTAATGAAAAAATATTAAGGCCGATTGGAACAATTATTGTTTGTGTTGTTGGCTTGCTTGGTGTGGTGTTTTTTTTCAATAAAATATTTATTGCTGTTTTATTCGGTTTATTAATTTTAGATGCTATAACAGCTTTAATAAATGCAAAATAAAAAAAGATGCGAAAGCATCTTTTATAAATTGCGGTATAATTTAACGGCTTTACCAAGAATTTTGCCACTAGTTATTTTAATTGCTTGATAATTTTTATTTTCTGGTTGTAATCTAATATGATCTTTTTCCCGATAAAAAGTTTTTAAAGTTACTTCGGCTTCATCGGTCATCGCTACCACTAAATCACCATTTTTAACGGCTTCAGTTTTTTCGACAATAACAATATCATCATCATAAATACCAATTTCAATCATGCTATCGCCACGAACAGTAAGTGCAAAAAAATCTTTATTTTCCGTTATTTCTGCAAAAGGAATTGGGAAAAATTCATGCGGGTTTTCAATCGCCTCAATTGGGCTTCCTGCTGTAACAGTTCCTAATAAGGGCAGGTTAACAACGGCATTTTCTTGGTTGAGATACTCATTATCGACTTTTAGTTCCAAAGCGCGATTTTTCTCGCTTTTTTTAGCGATTAAACCTTTTTCACACAATTTTGCTAAGTGGGTATGGATAGTAGCCGGTGAGGAAATATTTAATGCTTTTGCTATTTCGCGAACAGTAGGGGGATAACCATTTTCCGCTAGGTATTTCTTAATAAAATCAAGGGTGTCATTTTGTCTTTTGGTTAAATTCATTTAAAGGCCTCCTTTATTACTTTACAGTTTAACACATTTTTTTGTAAAAAGCAAACATTTGTTCATTTTTTTGTTGACACAAACATTTGTTCGTGTTATGGTGAAGATGAAAAGGAGGAATAATTATGTTAGAAATTATTAAAAGTAAGGAGATTATTGCTTTTGTTTCACTATTATTTATGATGATTATTTTAGTAGGAATTAATGAAGAGGAATATAGTAATGATGACTCTGATCAATCAATGTTAGTATATTATGAGATTTTAGAAAAAGAAGATTTCGAGTATTATACTTTACTAGGAAAATAATGAATTGTTATTTTCCTTTTTTTTTGTTATAATTTTTAATAGTAGAGTAGGTGTTAGTTTTGGATCAAAAAGTTATAAATTATATTAAATCAATAGCAATTGATATGATTGATGAAGCGGGCAGTGGTCATCCTGGCATTGTTTTATCTGCCGCCCCAATAATTTACAGTGTTTATGCTAATCATTTGGCTACGGATATTCATAATCGGCAAAATAATAATCGCGATCGTTTTGTTTTATCAGCCGGTCATGGTTCGGCATTATTATATGCTACTTTACATATTTTTGGCTGGCCACTTACAATGCCAGATTTAAAAAAGTTTCGCCAAGTAGGATCGAAAACACCTGGTCATCCGGAATATGATCTAGACATTGGCGTTGAAACAGCAACCGGACCGCTTGGACAAGGAGTTGCTCATGCTGTTGGGATGGCGATAGCAGCAAAATACCAAGATATTGACAATAAAATATATGTTTTGTGTAGTGATGGTGATTTGATGGAAGGGGTTGCTTATGAAGCGTTATCTTTGGCTGGTCATTTAAAACTTGATAATTTAATTATTTTATATGATGCTAATGATGTTACGCTTGATGGTTTATTAAACAAAGCATTTTCCGAAAATATGCAAAAGCGCATGGCAAGTATAAATTTTGCTTATTTTTTAGTGGAAAATGGTGAAAATTTGACTAATTTAAATGAAACAATTAATCAAGCTAAGGAAACAAACCAACCTTCTTTAATTGAAATAAAGACGATTATTGGCAAGGGAACTTCTTTGGCGGGAAGTAATGCTGCGCATGGCCAACCGTTAGCAAAAGAAGATATTCGCAAGCTAAAAGAAGATTTTGGCATTAGTAATTGTTTTTTTGTTCCGGATGATGTATATCAATATGCGCAAAATAAAATAATGGCTAGTAAATGTATGAATAGTAAAAACTTTTATGATGAAATAGATGTGACAATGGATTTTCAAGATCTTTATGAAGAATATGAACCGTTAAGAAAAAGTGGCGGTAAAATTTTAGCGCGCATTTTAGCAGAAAACACATCTCTTATCGGTGGTAGTGCTGATGTTGGTAGTTCGACAAAAATGTATTTTGATAAATTAGGTGATTTTTCGAGTCATAATTATCGGGGGCGTAATATTTGGTATGGCGTTCGTGAGCATGCGATGGGAAGTGTAACAAACGGTATTGTTTTATCAGGATTATCGGCTTATTGTTCGACTTTTTTAACATTTGCTGATTATATGAAACCAGCCATTCGATTAGCAGCATTAATGAATATTCCTAGTATTTTTGTTTTTACTCATGATGCTATTAATATTGGACCTGATGGTCCAACCCACCAGCCCATTGAACAACTTGCGATGTTAAGAAGCACCCCTAATTTAACTGTTTTTCGACCGGCTGATATTAAGGAAGTTATTGGTGCTTATCAATATGCTTTAACAAATCAACATCCGAGTGCAATTGTTTTAAGTAGAAGTAAAGTACGGAAACAACGAAACACGCGTATTAAAAAAGTTTTTAAAGGGGCTTATATTATTCGTAAGGAAAAGAAATTACATGGTATTTTAATTGCTACTGGTAGTGAAGTTATGTCGGCTGTTAATATTGCTAATGATTTGTATAAAGAAAAAGGAATTGATTTACGGGTTGTTAGTATGCCTGCGCGGGAATTATTTGCAAAACAGTCCAAAAAATATCAAGCAAGCATCCTCCCCACCGGAGTGCGAAAAGTTGTTATTGAGGCGGGTTGTTCTTATGGTTGGGAAAAATATGTTTACAGTTCTAAATATTTGTTAACGATTGATTCATTTGGTATAAGTGGTAGTAGCGAAGATGTTTTAAAGCATTTTAAATTTGATTTTGAAAACTTAAAAAAACAAATTAGGCATTTATTTTAGTTGTTAATGTGCTGATAATTTGATACACTAAGTTAGTAGGGAGGGATTTTGTATGAGTATGGAATTATTATTTGATATTTTGAAAATTTTAGGAGGATTAATTGTTGGTTTAGTGGCTGGTTTTTTTATCGCCCGTAAATTTATGGAAAAACAATTAAAAGAAAATCCGCCCATTAATGAACAAATGATTAAAGCAATGATGGCTCAAATGGGAAGAACACCAAGTCAAAAACAAGTAAATCAGATGATGAACCAAATGAACAAACATATGAAATAAAAAAGAACAATTTGTTCTTTTTGTTTGTTTTCAATGTTAAAATATTATATAATTAATTTGAGGGAATTTAATTATGTTGGAATTTAAAGTAAAAAAATCAACTAGTAATTATAAAGCAAGGTTAGGCGAAATAAAAACAAAACATGGCAAATTTACAACACCGATGTTTATGCCGGTTGGAACATTAGCAAATGTTAAAACTTTGAGTGCAAAAGAAGTAAAAGAACTGGGCGCGGGTATTATTTTAGCTAATGCATATCATTTGTGGCTGCGACCAGGTGTTGATGTAATAGAAAAAGCCGGCGGGTTGCATAATTTTATGAATTATCAAGGGCCGATATTAACTGATAGTGGTGGTTATCAAGTTTTTTCACTGGCCAGGCCAAAAGATATTACTGAAGAAGGAGTGGCTTTTAAAAGTCACATTGATGGTCAAAACCTTTTTTTAACACCAGAAAAAGCAATTGAAATCCAAAATAAATTAGGAGCTGACATTATTATGAGTTTTGATGAATGCCCACCTTATCCAGTTAGTTTTGAATATATGCAAGAAAGCATAGCGCGAACGCTTCGTTGGGCAGGGCGGGGGAAAAAAGCTCATCAAAATCAAAAACAAGCTTTATTTGGTATTATTCAAGGTGGTGCTTTTCGTCAACTGCGAAAAGAAAGTGCCGAGGAAACTGTTAAACTTGGTTTTGATGGTTATGCCATAGGTGGTGTTAGTGTTGGTGAAGATAAAGAAACAATGTATCAAATGATTGATGATACGATTGATTTTATGCCGGAAGATAAAATTAGATATTTAATGGGCGTTGGCGAGCCAATTGATATTTTGGAAGCTGTTAAAAGAGGAATTGATATTTTTGATTGTGTCCTTCCCACCCGTTTAGCAAGACATGCTAATGCTTTTACTAAATATGGGCGCATTAATTTAAAAAATGTTAAATATAAAAATGATTTTCAAGTATTGGATGAAGATTGTGATTGCTTTACTTGTCAAAATAAATATACGAAAGCTTATATTAGGCATTTATTTGTTTGTAATGAAAATTTAGGGGGCCGGTTTTTAACGATTCATAATTTACGCTTTTTAATAAAATTAACTGAGGATATTCAACAAGCGATTGCTTCTGATAATTTTGAAAAATTTTATGAAGGTTTTAAAAAAAATTGTAGTTATTAAGTGAGGTGTATTGATGAGTAATGAAGAATTTTTTGTTAAAATATGTGATCTAATTGATAATGCTCAAATAAATGAGGTTGAAAAAAGGCGATTATTAGATTGGGTTAAAAAGAGTGTTGATGTAAATCAAGAATCTAAAAAAACAAGTGAAAATGGCAAGCAAAAGATTTTTGGATATCCACCATCAACCTCAATCTATCAGTGTAAATAAAAGGAAAAATATTTTTCTTCTTATATATGTTTAATAAGGAGGAAAATATGATAAAATTAATAATATTAATACTATTTTTTAGTAATTTTTTGGTTTTAAATGCTTTTAGTGATTATCAGGAGGAAAAAATAATAGCTACTGATAAGATTGAAGTTGAAACAAAAGATTTTTGTTATTATGAAGAAAAAGTAGTTGAATATTTACCAAAAAATGATTTTTTATTTGCGCAGTATGATTTAGATGATTATAAAATTGAATATGGTGATTGGCAAGAAGAAAATGATTTTATGGATGATTATGAAGAAAAGACCAATTATTATTATGAAGATATAAAAGAAATCCGCTATGTTCATTTAGGTAATAATATCAGTCCCGATGACAAATTTATGTTAAATCGTGTTATAATAGCTTATTATGATCAAAAAGTTGATTATACTGTTGAATGTTTACAATGTCCAAATGAATTAGCTTATTTAATAAAAAACGAAAATGCTTTTTATGAAGGTTTTTTCTTAACAGAAGAATCAGAGTTAATCATCGATTTAGGTGATTATTATGAACTTCAACATTTAACTTTTAATATGTTTGTTAGTAATTATGAACACGGGGGTAATCGCTTTGAAATATGGACGACGAGAGATCAAAATAATATTTTCACTCGTTCGGTTTTTTGGAGTTGGTTTAGTAATAATGAAGGGGAATTTAGCTGGTATCAACGTCATTTGTTAGATGATGCCAAAATAATCGAACCAAGTTATTATGAAAAAGTAATGGTTGATGAGTTAGAAGAAAGTACCAAAACACGTCGTTATTTTTCACAAACTTTTTATCAGGAAAAAATTTATTTGTATAAAAATTATGAATATCAAGCAATTTTAACAACAAAAGAAGAAAGTGATTATTGTATTACGAAATATCGTTATCGCGAAATAGCGGAAGAAAATGATAATTCAAAAAACGAAACAAAGAGCGAGGAGAATTTTTTTTTGAAAGATAATCCTGTTAAAAATTTTGCCAAGGATTGGTTAGCGGAAGATAATAAAGAAGTTAAAGAAAAAGAAAATAATAATGAAAAAGAAATTAGTAGTGAAAAAGAAGAAAAAAATATCATCATTAATGAGGAAGAAAATGTGTCGGAAGAAAAAAAAGAAGAATCCGTAAAATCAAACGATAATTTTCGTAATTATTATATTGGTATCGGAATTTTAATTATAGTGGCAGTCTTATTGAGGCAGTATGTTAAAAATTAATTGGCAGGTGGAAAAAGAATTTTTAAAAGTTAATTTATCAGGAGTTTTAACCAAGGAGACGTTAGTAATTTTTGATGTTGAGTTAATGGATTTAATTAATAATTTGCAAATTAATAATTTAAAAATAGATTTAGTTGAACTTGATTATATTGATGAAGCTGGTTTTGATAAAATAATGTTAATGTTAAAAAGAGTGAAAAAAGTTAACAGATATGTGATATAATTAGTGCGCTAGGAAAGGAAGAAAGATGAGTAAAATAAAAATATTTAGTTTGGGGGGCCAAAATGAAAATGGTAAAAACATGTATATTGTGGAAGTTGATAACGATATCTTTGTTTTTGATGCCGGTTTAAAAAATGCTGATGATCGCATGTTAGGAGTTGATTATATAATTCCTAATTATGATTATTTAATGGAAAATAGGGAAAGAATTAAAGGAATATTTATTAGTCACGGCCATGAGGAACAATATGGCGCGATTGCTGATATGGTTGTTGATATGCCAGATATAATGATTTATGCAACTTCGTTTACCATAGCCATGATAAAAAACGACTTGGCGGAAAGTAATGTTGAATTTAATAATTTAATAGAAATAAAACCACATAAAAAAATTAATTTTGGTAAAAATAGTATTTTTCCAATTCGATTAACTCATTCCGTTCCTGATGCGGTTGGATATGTTTTATCAACTGAAGATGGGGCAATTTTTTATACGGGAAATTATGTTTTTGATTCAACGATGGCTGGTGCTTATAAAACTGATGTTGGAAAACTAGCTTATATTGGTAAACAAGGGGTTCTTTGTTTATTAAGTGAAACAATGTCTGCTTGTGAGACTGGTTGGACAGCACCAAAACATCGTATTGCACAAATTATTAAATCAACTTTAAGTAAGGCAGAAAAGCGCGTTATATTTAATGTTTTTCAAGCGGAGTTATACCGTATTCAAGAATTATTTGATGAAGTAGAAAAAACACAACGCAAGGTTATTATTTTAGGGCGGAAATTAGAACAAACAATCAAAAAAGCAATTGATGAAAAACACATTAGTTTTGATAAAAAAAGAATTGCTAATATTAATGAAGTTAATAATGATAATGTTGTTATATTGATTTCTGATGAAAAGGAAAAACCATATTCGCATCTAAATCGTATTGTTCGTGGTTTTGATAAATTTGTAAAAATTAAAGAAACCGATACTATTTTATTTGCTTCGACAATTTATGATGGTTTGGAAAAAACTGCTAGTAATTTATTTGATGAAATTGCTAAGTTAGGAGCTTCTTTAGTAATAACCGCTCATGAGGATTTTCGTGAATATCACGCCTCACGGGAAGACTTAATGTTAATGTTAAATTTAATCCAGCCAAAATATTTTATGCCAGTAATGGGTGAATATCGTTGTTTTGTAGCAGCAGCAGAAGCAGCTGTTGATGTTGGTCTGGCGCGCGAGAATGTTTTAATGAAATTAAATGGTCAAGTAGCCGAGTTTAATAATGGTAAATATGAAGATAAAACGCTTAAAATAAAAGTTGATGATATTTTAATTGATGGTAAAACTGTTGGTGATGTTGGTGATATTGTTATTAAAGATCGTGAAGTTTTAAGTGAAAATGGCGTTATTATTGTTAATATTATTATTGATAAGTTTACTAAAAAACTTGTTCAAACGCCTGATATAGAAAGTAAGGGTTTTGTTTTTTTAGAAAAAAGTCAACAAATAGAAGCAGAGAGAATTGTTATTAAAATAGTGGAAGATACATCAAAACCGCATTATATTGATTTTAATAAAGTAAAAAATGAGATTCGAAATCAATTAGGAAAATTTTTGTTTTTGAAAACGGATTCTAAACCAATGATTTTAGTAATTATACAAGAGATTTAGGGGGGAAATTGTGCAAAAGCCAGATTTAAAAGAAGCGCAAAAAAGAAGTAAAAAAAAGCCAAAAATTATAACCGATTTTATAATTGATGAAAATTTAATTAATTTAGGATTAAGCAAGAAATATTTTGTTAAAACTTATGGTTGTCAAATGAATGAGCATGATAGCGAAAAAATAAAAGCAATGTTAGAAAAAATGAATTATCAAGCAACTTCTAATATGGAAGAAGCCGATGTTATTGTTTTAAATAGTTGTTCTATTCGCGAAAATGCTCATAATAAAGTATTTGGCATGATTGGCCAGTTGAAAAAGTTAAAAGATAAAAATGAAGATTTAATTTTAGTTTTATGTGGTTGTATGGCGCAAGAGGAAATTGTCGTTGCTAAAATTTTAGAAAAATATTATTGGTTAGATATTGTTTTTGGAACTCATAACATTAATAATTTTCCTAATTTATTAGGTCAGAAAATTTTTGCTAAAAAGCAGCAAATTGAAGTTTTTAGCAAAGAAGGTGAAATTTACGAAGGATTACCTATTAAAAGAAAATTTCCGCATAAAGCATGGGTTAATATTATGCTGGGGTGTGATAAGTTTTGTGCTTATTGTATTGTTCCTTATACCCGTGGTAAACAGCGAAGTCGAAAGCGAAAATATATTTTAAATGAAATTAAAGATTTAATCGCTAATGGCTGTCAAGAAATTACGTTGTTAGGTCAGAATGTCAATGCTTATGGGAAGGATTTAGCTGATAATTATTATTTTGCTGATTTATTAAATGATATCGGCAAATTAAATATGCCCCGTGTAAGGTTTATGACTAATCATCCTTGGGATTTTAATGATGAAATTATTTTTGCTATTCAAAAAAATAAAAATATTATGCCTCATATTCATCTTCCTCTTCAATCAGGTTCTGATCAAGTGTTACAAAAAATGAATCGGGGCTATTGTCAGGAGGAATATATAGCACTATATTTTAAATTAAAAAAAGCGATTCCCAATATTTGTATTTCAACGGATATTATTGTTGGTTTTCCAACAGAAAGTGAAGAAGATTTTCAGGAAACGTTAAAAGTGGTAAATAAATGTCAATTTGATTATGCCTTTACATTTATCTATTCTAAACGAGTAGGGACACCAGCGGCAAAATTAGAAGATAAGATTCCTTTAGCGGAAAAAGAAAAACGTTTGCAAAAATTAAATAAGTATATTAGTAGCTATGCATTAGAATCGAATCAAAGATTTAAAAGCAAAGAAGTAAAAGTGTTGGTAGATGGATTCAGTGAAAAAAACAAGCAAGTTTTAACGGGTTATAGTGAGCATATGAAAAGAGTAAATTTTTATGGCGCGGAAGAATTAATTGGTCGAATTGTTCTTGTCAAGATTACGGATGTTAAAACCTGGAGTTTGTTTGGCGTTTTAAGTGATGAGTGGTGTTAACCTAAAATGGTTGACACCATGTTTTTTTTGTGGTAGGATGATACTTGATGGGAGGGAAATTAATGGCTGTAAAATTAAGATTAAAGCGCATGGGAGCAAAAGGACGTCCTTTTTATCGAATTGTGGCGGCTGATGCTAGAAGTCCTCGTGATGGACGTTTTATTGAAAATGTTGGTACATATAATCCGATTAATGAACCGGCAAAAATTGAAATTAATGAGGAACTAGCTTTAAAATGGCTTTCTAAAGGTGCGCAACCAACTGATACGGTACGAAGTTTACTTAGTAAACAAGGTATTATGAAAAAACATCATGAAGAAAAAAAGAAAGGGAAAAAATGAAATTATTAGAATTAACAGAGTTTTTGATAAAAAAAATTGTTAGTGACCCCGATACAGTATCATTAAAACAATTTGAGGAAGATGATGAAATTATTATTGAAGTTTTAGTTGAAGAAAATGATATGGGACAGGTTATTGGGCGTGGTGGAAAAACTGCCAATGCTATTAGAACGATTGTGCAGGCTGCTGCTTATCAAAATACGAAAAAAAGAATAAAAATTAATATCGATTCAATGTAATCGATTTTTTTGTTTCTTTTTTTTTTCTTAATTGATAGAATAGATATGGGAGTTGATAATATGAAACTATTTCAAAGTGATAAATATCAAGTTTTTCTTGGCAAAGGAACTAATATTGCTATTTGCAGTGTTTGGAATGAAGCCAGTGAAATTTTTAAAAATGACAAAATAAAAGAAAAAGTAGCGGTGATTGGAACTTTATATAGTAGAAATGGTGTTAATATTATGCTTCGCAATTTAGCATTAAATCCGCAAATAAATAAATTATATTTATGGGGTGCTGGAAAATTATCACAAACTGAATTTGGTAAAATGGGGGTTGAAATTTTAAAAAAGGTGTGGCAGTTACAATTTGATAATGAGGGGATAATAAAAGACACTACTTTTCAACTAGATGAGCAATTGGATTTGAAGGTTATTCGTAAAATAGTTTCTAACGTGGAATTAATTGATGTTAGTGATTTAGATATGAAAGAATTAATAGAAGTTATTAAACCAATAGAACTATCTAATGAATTATATATGGAATCTGTTAGTTTTCCAGATCCTGTTTTGGCTGATGAAAAACCTTTTCCATCTGAGGAAACAGGATTTTTAATGCGTGGTAATAGTGTCATTGAAGTTTGGTTAAAAGTGGTGGAACGAATTATGCGTTATGGAGTAATTAAAGGAACACAATACGGCTATCAACAACGGGAATTAATTGGCGTTAATTGGATTATAAGTGATGAAAACCCTGATGATTTAAATTTGTCTTTAGCGCAAAGTTGGCCGGAGGATTTGCGCAAATTAACGGGTGCGATTGAAAAAAACATTCAACAATATTCGCAGATTTTTTTAGCACCGGAAAAACAAAAAGGAATTGCTTATACTTATGGAAATCGTTTAATGCAATATCCTTTGTTAGATAAATGTTTTAATCAAATTGAAGAAGTTATTATTAAACAATTACAAAATTCTCCTAATTCACGTCGTGCTGTAGCAACAACGCTAGTGCCCGCGGTTGATTCTTTTTCCAACGAACCACCTTGTATAACACAAGTGCAAGCTTTGCAGACAAATGGGCGCTTACATTTTTTGGTGACGGTTCGAAGTCATGACATATTTAAAGCGGCATTATCTAATGCCTTTGGCCTGCGAATTTTACAAAAAAAGATTAGTGATAAACTTGGTTTTGCCCTAGGAAATTTGCAAATAAATTCTCATTCAGCGCATATATACGAGCAAGATTGGCATAATGCTTTTCAACTAGTGAAGTGTTGTTTTTGGCATAATTCGCCAAAGGTTTTTGACGAGGAAAATGATCGTGATTTGCGAGGATATTTTATTATTAAGGTTAGTAATAAAATAAATGTTACTTTTAATAATAATGATAATGAAGAATTGATGGTTTTTTCTGCTACTAGTGCTGATGAATTAATTAAACAAATAAATCATTATGATTTAATTAGTCGTATTGATCATGCTCTTGATTTAGGAAAAGAATTGCAAAAGGCGGAAATTGCGTTGCAAAAAGGAGTTGTTTATAAGCAAGATAGGCCACTTAAACTATAAACACCGGAAATTTGTTTGCTCAGCGATTAAACAATATGGTATAATTATTGAAAGTTAGGAGGGAAAAAATGGAAAAATATGTGCCGGATATTTATCAAAAAAGCATTTATACTATTGATTATGATAAATTAGTAAATAGCGGTATAAAATGTCTTTTAATAGATTTAGATAATACTTTAGTTCCTTCTAATACAATAATTGTTAATGATAAATTACGTAAGTTTATTAATAAATTACAAAAAAAGTTTAAAATAATAATTTTTTCTAATGCTTTTAATAAAAGGGTGAAAAAAATCGCTGATGAATTAGGCGTTGATTATCAAGCTTTTGCTTGTAAACCCTGGGCGTATGGTTTTAATAAAATTAAAAGAAAATATCGATATAAAGAAGGGGAAATCGCAATTATTGGTGATCAATTACAAACGGATGTTTATGGTGGAAATAAGGCTGGGATTGTGACAATATTAGTCAATCCTTTAAGTACGGGTGATGCTTTTTTTACCAAAATTAATCGTTATATCGAAAAAAGAAAAATGAATAAATTATATCGTAAAGGAATGTTTACTAAGGGACGATATTATGAATAATTGTGTTGGCTGTGGTGCAATTAGCGAAAAAAAATACTGTCAGCGCTGTTTTTCGCTTAAATATTATGGTCAATTATTATCAGAAGAAGTAAAAAAGGATAAAGCTTTAGATATTATTAATGAAATTGATAAAAAAGAACATGTTCTTTTAGTAGTTGATATTTTGGATATTCCAAACGATTTTTCTTTTTTTGAACGGTTTGAAAATATTACTTTAGTTTTAACAAAGCGTGATCTGCTTCCTTTTGATATTAGTGATCAAAAGTTTATTGATTATTTTGAAAAAAAATTTTTTTCGCGGGTTATAGTAGTTAGTAGCAAAAAAAATTATAATATGGATCGTTTATATGGTGTTATAAAAAAATATCAACGGAACTATTTTGTTGGTTTTGCTAATTCTGGTAAATCAACTTTGATTAATAAATTGTTGTATAATTATTTTTATCAAGCGGGAG
>SL_3KL_010_SEDDRAFT_10003144_pt1 | contig 15044 bp, 40 predicted proteins | sample SodLakKL_010_SED_2_FD_10381 | JGI IMG/M metagenome (IMG submission 10381)
AGAGATCACCCTCATCCGCCCAGAACCGCTCATCCATGGGGACCTCACGGACGAACGTGAGGCCATCGAAGCGCACGGAGAAGGAGGCTGCTTCCCCCGAGCAGATCGACCTAGCTACGGCCCGGAAGCGGAACTCCCAGTGCCCCTCGGTTGCAGCAGGGTGCATCGACTCCAGTTCCGCCTGATGCCACCCGGTCAATGGCAGCCCCTGCTCGTCCAGCACCTGCAACTCGACGTCCTGGCAGCGATCCTTGGCTGTCACCTCGACCGGGCCAGGGTCGAAGGCTACGAGCAGGAACACGACGGCGACGATGCTGAACACTGGCCATGGCCACCAGTGGTCGATGACGGTGGCGTTGAACCACCCCAGCCCGAGGCTCAGGACTGCGTAGATCAGGGCTCGCTGAGACAATATCGTCATGTCTGCCTCTCCATGGTGTGTTCATCGAGGTAGTTCTGGATGCACGTCTCGCACGGCATCTTGAGGAAGACCATCTTGTCGAAGTGCTCCCGCTCGCAACGACCACAGGGGGAGAACTTCTCGTCGAGCCAATCCTCTATCAACTGCTCGACAACCCACTCTTCGACGACTGGACATGATCTCCCGAACCGACCGAAGATCATGACGAACGCTCGAAGTTGTTCATCCGCTGAAGAAGGAGATCTTGCAGGATGATCTTGATGCTCTCCATGTCTGCGGTCACGACGAGCCTTGAGCCATCGAGGCCGTAGTGGAAGTACAACTCCTCATCGGTGATCTCGTACTCGCAGGTCCGCGCGAAGCGGTCCTCGAAGGTGATGACCCAACGGTCCAGTTCCCAGTTGGGTTTCATCCTGGACACACCGACTCGGGGGGCTCCATGAAGTAGGGGTCAAGCCCTCGCGCGCAGACGTGATACTCGCAGTGGAGCTCGAGGTAGGTGGTTCGGTCCGTCTCGTCATCCATCATTGGGCTCATTCGACCATCGAGTCGAGGTAGTCGGCGCCAGAGGTTTGCTCGATCTGGGAGATGGCGCGTGCTTGCAGGTGTCGTCCGAGCAACTCCTTGAGAACCGCGATGGGGATGTCAACATCGCGGACATCCTTGTCCCACCCCGACATGACACGGGTGAAGGGGACCTGGATCTTCGCGTCACCGGAGAAGTCCCCGTTGTGGTGGATGATCCAGGCCCACCCTTCGTGGTCGATCTGCGTGGTGTGCATGCTCATCCGTTCGGTTTCTCGAGCTTCACGCCCCAGGTCACGGAGCCATCGGACCAGAACAACAGGTGGAGCGGCTTGCCGTCATGACGTACACCGAGGTTCAACTGAGCGATCACCGTGGTCTTCATGCCGTCCTCATCCTAGCAGAACATCTGTCCTGTCCCTCCGAGCATCGACGCCCAAAGCGATCCACCACGACGTCCAGGTACTCACGGACCTGCTCTTCGATCTGCGAGGGGACGGCCAAGGGGAACGCGGTGCGCTCCCACAGGATGAACTCCACCTCGTCGTCGCTCAGGGCGACGCCACGCCCGGCGCCGATCTGGCGAACCATCTCGCTCCAGGTCATCCTGGGCCACCGGGGTCGTGGCTCATCGCGCCTCCTCATCGATGTGGCGGATGATGCGTTCGCACTCCAGGATGGTCTCCTGGCAGGCATGGCGGAGGTTCATCGCCCAGCGACGCTTGGCCCTGAGCCCCCAGCGATGCCACCCCATCTGGATCACGTAGACGGGGATGAGCAGTGGTCGATGCGGTGGAGGCACCTTTACGTGCGGGGGTCGCAGGCTGGACATGGATCACCTGAGTGGTTGCACAATCGCGTGATAATGATCGGGTGCGGGTTGGCCGGACGGAGAACCACCTTCTCGGGTCTTGGGGGGATGTAGAAGAGCTCCTCGATGGCGCGCTCCTCTGGCTCTGATCCGACGGGGCCCTCTAACATGAGCTCTCCTTGGTCTCGTGTGGAAGCCACCCACGCCCACGGCATCTCGGGCAATCGGCCCACACGCGCACGTCCGTTCCGTCATGATGCTTGACCGGGACCGGCCCCGTCCACCCGCCTTCGCCCATGCACTCCAGGCAGACCTTCATCAACATGCTCACAACCAGATCCACTCGTAGCGCACCCAGTTGACGTAGGCCGGATCGATCAGCGACTTGGCGTACTCCAGCGCCTCGGTGATGACCAGGTCTGCATCCGCGTCCCATTCTTCCCGCGAGAGCACCCAGCGCTTGCCGTACTCCTCCATGGGGACCCCGGGCAGCACTCCCGCGTGGACCTCCAGGATGACCCTAGCCATCTTCATCATCGGTGTCCTTCATGGTCGTGGCCGCTGAACGGCTCGGGGTGTCGATGGGCGTGAGGACAGGGTTCGCCCTGCCAACGCTCCGACCCGATGGCTCCCTCGGGGACGTGGGTGCCCCCCGAGTGGGTCCACTCGTGCTCGACGCGCTCGAAGTGGCCAGGATCGTCGTCAGGCGCGTGACCGTGTGCGAGATGGGTGTCCTTCCCGCACTTCTTGCAGGGGTGGCGTGAGCTCGCCAAGGACCCGCAGATACAACGCATGATCATCGTGGCGTGCTTTCCATCGGTTCAAGACGTTGCGCGAGGTGACGGTCGCCGTACTCACGGATGTACTCGAAGAGCATGAGGCCCACCCCCGTTCGGTCCATGATGACCCGGAGAGGGTGGTAGTAGCCGAAGAGCGTCTCGAGCAGGCGGTACTGGCACTCGATGGTCACCTGCTCGAGACGGATCTGCGCGAGGGCTTCTCCTGTCTCGCGCGTCACGGCGATGGTCGTGTGATGTTCGGTCATCCCCGTGTCCACCGTGAACACCAGGTGCGTCTCGTCCATCATGAACGACGTACCGCCCCCCTGCGTCCGAGGCTCTCTTCCCCGCCAGGACCACCCCCGCGACAGCGTTTCATCCCAGTCGTCGAAGGGGAAGGGCAACTTGATGAGCTCGGCGTGGTGCTTCCAGATCTCATGCAGGTCCCGCCGCACCTCGGCCGAGCGCATCGCGAGAGGGTCGGAGAGCTCCAGGGTGCGCGCAGCGGTGTCGACCATGATGCTGCCGCCCCGGATCTCGAAGGCGTGGGTCATCCCTCGCAGTTCCACGATCTCGTCGGCGTCGTGGAAGGTCTGGTTGGTGTCGTCGGTGAACCAGACCCGAACCGCTGGGTCGAACTCGACCACGCGCCCATCGGCGAGCGTGTCGCCCTCGCGGAGGTTGTAAACCCGCACCTGCCTCCTCGCCTCGTCCATGGCATCTCCGGTCACATCGTCGAGTTCGCTAATCGGTGGGGGTTCGGTCAACCCCCACTCGGTCACCACGTAGCCGTAACTCCCATCGAGCCACCCCCGACACTGTCGACAGAAGCGTTGACGCCACGAGCGCCGGTCACAGTTCCACGCCGCGCACCTCATGGCAGCGCGACGAGCGCATCGCTGCTGAGCGCGTACTCGAAGCTCATACGGTCTCCTTGTCACGTCGCTTGATGCACCAGTAGCAATCCACCCTCTTCGCGTCCTTGACCAGCGGGTACCCCCAGGCGCGACCGCACATCGAGCGACGCTCATCCAGGGCGTTGGTGGGCGAGAGCGTGAGGTCGACCAGGTGGTGCTTGCCCGGCGTCCTGCCGCGACCTCTGCCCTTGAAGCCACCGAACCTACTCGCCATCGTCGCCCTCCAGACGAGACAGGGCATCACGCAGAGCCGCATACTCACGAGACGGTTCCTTGCCCGCATCGGCGCACTCTCGGCAGCAGTACTCCTCAGCCCACAGTTCGTCGGCGTAGACCTTGGCTGCCTCAGCGATGTCGAGCAGGGCAGGCAGTGCGGCGTGCATCGCCGCGATCAGCGCGACGTTGTCCTCGGCCTTGATGTGGAAGTGCTGGCGGGTCTGGCCCACGGTCACCACGCGCCTGTAGGGGAACGCCGGGGAGTCGTCGGACCCCGCCTTGATGACCGTCTGACGCCCCGAGAAGACCCCATCGATCTCCTGGGTCTGGACCCAGGGCCCCGGGGTCGCGGCCTCGAGCAGCCCGTGCAGTCGTTCGACGGTCTCCATGTCCACCTCCGGGGGGCACCCTAGCAGAACAAACGTCCTGTGGGGAAGAGGCCATCAGATGCGGCCTGCGTGGCGTGCGTCTCAATCGCTACAGGGCAATCGCTACGAATCGGTCCACCTCGACCATCTTGCTCTGATGCAGACGCTCGTCCAGACACAGGCTCGTGGCTACCGCTGAAGGTCTCGAGGATCGACGTAGCCCGGCGCGTCACAGAAGCGCTTCATGTCGGACGTCCAAGGTTGCTCACAGTCGATGCATCCGATGGAGACGTCCCACAGGTTCTCCTGATCGAGGATCGCCGGGGCCTCGTGGGTCTCAGCCTTGCGCGCCACTTCATCCGAGATGACGTACGAAGCTATCGCGACGAACCGATGACGGCCGCGCTTCTTCTCGGGCAGGGGCCTGTAGGTCATCCCATCGGTCAAGAACGAGTGCATGCTCTACCTCACGTCAGTGGTCGGTCTTGAAGTTCTCGCGGGTCACCACCCGGGCGACGTAGGCCATCACCTCGTAGCGAGTGCCCTTCTCCCGCTCGAGATCACGCTCCATGGCAGCGCAGGCCCCCTCCTCGGTCTCGAAGAGCTCCACGGTGGGGTAGAAGGGCCGGTCGATGACGTACATCCAGTCCATCATCAGGCCGGATCTGGGGCATCGTCTTGTCCCTCGCCGTCCTCACGATCCGCGAAGTGACGAGGGTCATCGATCTGGTGACGATGCCAGGGACAGAACCCTGACTCATCTCGAGTCCGAAGTCCACACTCGACGCGGTAGCCCCACTGCATCGTCCACCCCTTGCAGGGCGAAGCGGACATCACCTCTGTCCAATCCATCAGATCCTCCTCGAGCCCCTCACCCTAGCAGGACATATGTCTCCTCACCCGCACCACCGCCCCATGACGTGCAGCGCCACCGATCCACCCAGGAGCAGCCCCAGCCACACCCCATGAAGGAATGAACCCGCCCGCTTGGTATCCATAGCTCCATCATCGGCAACCACGCCCGGACAACCGAGGTCGGTTCGCCGTCTGTAGAGGNTGACCCCACAAGGAGACACCATGAAGGACTACGAAGCCGCCTACCTCGAGCTCTTGGGACGCCTACGGGATGTCGAGGCCTTCCACGCCCCCACCAAGAGCTTCATGGGGATGACATCAGGCTACTGCTCGGGCTGCGACTGGGTCTGGCCCTGCCCCACGATCCATCTCGCCAACGGTTGGGACCACAACCCCTGCATCGATCAGGCGTGGTGCTCCCACGAGGGTCGTCCCTACCGCTAGTCCTGGAGCAAGAGCCTCTCGGCGGGCGGATAACCGAACATAGAGCCCGAGGGGACCTTCACTATCCAGGAGTCCCTTCCCTCTCTGAGCGGCGTGGGTATCCGAACGTTTGGCTCGAGAATCCCGTCATGTACGTGGAGGGCACGCGGGTCCTACGGACCTGACGCGCGGTGATCTCCGGCAGAAACGGGGGGGTTTACTGGACACCACCCATCTCCCCATGCCACGTTGCTGTTGTCGCCGCACCGCCCGGTGCAGGCGGCGCACGGCCCCTGCCAGCCCCCGCTGGCGGGGGTCTTGTCATGCCCGCACACAACCCGCGCATAACGCGCAGGAGGCTCATCATGGAAACCATCACCATCGCCCGTACCGCAGGCAACAAGCTCGCGCGTCGCAGCGCGCTGGAGCTCCAGGCGGCGCTGGCCGCTCGTGGCATCGAGGTCACCGTGCGCGTATTGCGCGCCGACTTCGAGCAGGACTTCGAGGTCGCCATCGCCCGTGTCCGCGCCTGGGGCGTGAACGCGGTCGAGGTCCCGATGGCCATCGTGGACGCGCGTTACGACGCGCTGCGCGAGCTCGCCGCGCTGAACGGCTGAGCAACGCAGGGGCGCGCAAGCGCCCCGCGCGTCCGGTGCTGCCCGCACCGCTGACGAGGCCCACGGAGGGCCGAAACGCGCACGCAAGGAGCCGCCATGCACGTCATCGACCGCACGCCCCGCCCGCAGCACACGACGACCACGACCGCCCACCGCACACCCGCCAACGTGAGCGCGGGAGCCATCGAGTACGGGGTCACCCACACGTGGGCGTGCACCTGCGGGGCAACGGGCGCGGGGCCCCACGGGGCCTTCCAGCACGCCTGGGGCGGCTCTCTGGCGCCTGTGGATGCTCTCGCGCACGCCGAGGTCGTCTCTGTCGTCCGCTGAGCGCACGAACGGCCCGTTGCGCGTGCGGCACACGCGCGAACCGCGCACGGGTCCCACCTGCGACTCGTGAGACAACGTTCGGATACGCACGAAAGTGACCCTAACGCGCACGACTGTGCAATGTCTGTGCAATGTCTGCGCACACACGATGGAGGCTGCAATGTTCGGATACCTGCGCGATGAACTGGCCGACATGCGCACGGCCGTGACCCTTGCCATCACCGAGCGCAACGTGCGCCACCTGCGCTACGCGCTCCCGACCCCCATCTTCCGCCTCACCCGCTGACCAACGCGCGAGTGATCGCGCACAAGGAGGACCTGTCATGGACAAGCGCACGTGGAACTCGACCGCATACGCCGCACTACGCACGCAAGGGGCCGACGCTAAGGCGCTCTGGCCGCACATGACCACCGCACGCAAGGAGGGGCTCACCGTGGAGGCGGCTATCGCACGGGTGACGCAGGCTGTCTCCCCTGTGGGTGAGGCGAAGGCTCCTGGGGTCACTCGGGGGCAACGCGCACACGTCAAGCACCGCTGTGCAGGCGTGGTGACCACCGCGCACCTGGGCCCGCAGTACGACCGGCCCTGCAAGCGCTACGTGCGTGAGGAGGGCGCCACGTGCTCACCCGCACACGAGGCCACACGGGGACGCGCTGAGAGGCGCGCTGTGCTGGAGGCCACACACGCACGCCACGCACGGGAGCACGGCGGGGGCGCGTGGATGGTCTGCCCCTGTGAGCGCTGCGAGTTCTCGCGCCGCTGACACCCCCGCCCCCCCCTACGCACACACCAAGCCCCCGGCACACGTCGGGGGCTCACCTATGCGCGGCAACGCGCAGGAAGGCACGCACATGAGGGTTCACACCGACCGCTACGGCAACACGCGCATCACGCACGTGGTGGAGGCCGATGCCCCCGCCCCCCTACGCACCCGTGTGGTGCGTGAGATGCAAGCCCGTGTGGGTGCGTCTACCCCCGCGTTGGTGGACGAGGCCCTGGAGGTCATCACCGCGCACAACCTCACGGTCGAGAAGGCCGTGCGCTGGGCCACACGCAAGGTCGCCTGAGGGCGAGAGAGGAGGTGACACATGCACGCGAACATCCACGCCACCCCGGAGGCCATCTGGGGCACGCACGAGGCCGAGCAGGAGCTCGTGCGCCTCCGCGAGGAGGACGCCGCTTGGGCCCTGAGGGCCTGAGCGGTAGGGGGGCGCCCCCCCCNCCCCCCTACGGGGGGCACATGGCTCGCTAGCCCGATGGGTGAGTCCGCTTCGGATGCGGCGCTGGGTGCAACTCCCGGCCGGGCCACGAGGGCGTGACACGCACGCCCCATACGCGCGAGATCGCGCACGAAAGGCAGAACGATGAACAGCATGACCGAGNTGACCGTTCCCGAGCACGCCACGCACGTGGTGTGCAACTCCCTGGGCGACATCGTGGCCTGGGGCACGTCCGAGGCCATCGCGGTTGCGGTGGCGAAGCGTCACGGGCCGGGCGCCTACGTGGCCACCAACGTGGCCTGGAGCGAGGAGGAGGCCAACCGCAAGGAGGCGCTGCGCGAGTTGGAGGCGCTGAACGCCACCGAGGACCCCGCTGAGGCGTTCGAGCGGGTGCTGGTGCAGGCGGGGCTGGAGCCCACCGCGCAGGTCACCCACGCGGTCGAGCTCGAGGCGCCCGCGAAGCTGGTGGTGGGCTTCACGGCAGGAGGCTTCCTGGCGAAGCGCTCCCGCACGGCGCTGCGCAAGGCGGGCATCCCGCTGCCGAAGCGCATCAGCGAGCGCACGGTGGCCAACGCCATCCGCACCAGCGGGTTCGAGCCCGTCATCGTGCCCGCGAGCACGCTCTGACCGACCGGGGGCGGCCACCCGCCCCCCCTAACCCCCCCCCTGTGTCCCCGTGGGCGTAAGCCCACCATGCCCGCACCTCGCGGGTGTGTGATGCGCCTAGGAGGCCATCATGGACACCATCACCACCCTCATCCTCACCCTCCACGCCCTGCTGGGCGCGCTGGACATCGCCGAGATGGACGCGCGCCTAGACAGCGGCTACGTCGGTGGCCTCGCGCAGGCGCTCAACGGCGTCCTCGTGGGCCTCGGCTCGGAGGAGCGTGTGACCGAGGCGACCACCGCCCACGAGGCATGGTCGCTGGTGGAGCACACGCTGGAGGGCCACGAGGGACTACGCGGTCACGACCGTGTGGTCTACGAGGCCCTGCGTGAGCACGGACTCACGTCCGTGTGAGGCGTGGGAGCGTGGGAGCTTCGGCTCCTACGCCCACGAGGACACAGGGGAAACGCCTCTGGACGCCCGTCTGGAGGCCAACGTTCGGATACGCATGGAGGAGGTGAGAGTGGATGTTCACCCGACGCAACACGCCCGAGACGGACCTCGCCACGCTGGTCGCACACGAGCTCGAGTGCGAGCGCGTGGTGGTGGAACCGGATGGACCGACGTTCGAGCGCGCCATGCGCGCCGCGCGCTATGCGCTGGCGCAAGGGGTCGAGGCTCGCACGGCGGCACGATGGGCGGTTGTTCGCGTGACCCAGCACGTCACGCTGTCCGACCGCGCCAAGCTGGTCTGAGCGCCCTGGGAGGTCATCGCCCGCGCGGTGGCCTGCCGGAGCCACTCAGGCTCACCAAGCGCGCGTGATCTCACGCGCACGATGCCCAAGGAGGCAATGCACATGGACGCCATCATCACCCTGCTCGCGCAGGCCCTCGGCCTGGACGCAGCAGCCCTGTCCGCCGCCATCGACGCCGCGCAGAGCGGCACGTCCACGCCCGCCACGACCGAGGGCAAGGTGCCCTTCACGAAGAAGAACGGCGAGGTCGTGTACGGCACGCCCAAGCAGGTGGCCGCGTGGAGCCGCTTCCGCGACGGCGAGACCGCCAAGGTGACGCACGCCGCACCCGCCAACGCCTCCGCGAAGGTGGTCATCGGCTTCCGCCACTCCGGCACGCTGGCCCGTCGCTCGGCCTACGTGGTCGCGGACGCGCTCGGGCTGGACAACACGCCCGCCACCCGCAAGGTGCTGCTCGACACGCCCAAGGAGGCCATCGTCGCGCAGTTGGTCGCCGCTGGTGTGACCCCCGAGGTCGTCCCGGCTGCGTCGCTCGGCTGAGCCACCGCTCTCGTGCAGGGGCCAAGCGTCCCTGCACGGGGGTGGGCACTCACGCCCTGGACCGATGAGGAGATGCCATGAAGCGCTGGTTGCACGCCCGCATGACCGCGAACGACGAGGCCGGGTGGGAGTACGTCGCCCTGGTCTCCCGCACCGAGCCCACGCTCGCCGACCGGGTGTGGTTCCTCCGCCTGCGCATGGAGCACGTCGTCCTGCGCGCGCTGGAGGCCATCGTCACCGGAGGCTCGCTGTCCTGGCGCTGAACACCCGTCCGTATCCACGAGGAGGCACGATGAAGGTTCGAGCGATGATGACCGAGCGTGAGTGGCGCGCACAGGGGCGCGGCGCTGACGTCAGCCAACTCACCCATTGCAACGTGCGCGTCTACGGACGCCCGGAGCGCCCCGAGCACGAGGACGTCGCCGAGCACCTCGACGCCATGCGCGCCGACGAGGTGGACGACGAGGCCATCCACCAGCACTACGCCTTCGTCGCGAGGGCACGCCACCAGTTCTTCCTCCTCGACCTCACCCGTGCGGAGGCGGCGTTCCTGGGCGAGCGCATGGAGTTCGGCGCCGAGCACCGCACGCTCTACTGGGACATCCCGCCACGCATCACCCAGGCGGTCGAGGAGCGCGAGCGCGCCAAGCACACCTTGACCCGCGAGGACCTGGGGATGCGCGAGGTGCTGGTGCTCGACGACCCCGACGAGATGCTGCCCGAGGAGGTCGTGTGGGAGCACGCCTGGGACCTCACCGACGAGTTGGGGCCGTGACCCCACGTACGGGCCGAGCGAGGAGCCGTCTGCACGACCACGACCTCGTGATCGTGCGTGAGGGGTTCTTCGCAGGCCAGCCCGCCGTCCTCACGCGGTGCATCGACCCGTCCTGCCCCAACATCCGCCGCGATGGCGGGGCATGGACCGGGTGGTTCACCGCATCCGAACTCGACCCACGACCACGAGAGGAGGGAACTGATGCCCTGGATGCACCTGCCCAACGAGCCCGCGACCTGCCTGCTGTGCGATGAGACGCACGCCAAGAAGGCCATGTTCTTGGTGGACCGGCGCTATGTCTGCGGAGAGTGCGCCGCCGTCCTGGGTGAGCATGACCCCGTCATCCGACCCCGGAAGGCGCTCAGCTACTGACCCCGAACGAAGGAGACATCATGTCCATGACCACCTGCGACTTCTGCTTCACGACCTTCCCGGCTCACGAGCGCACGGTGGTGGCGATGCCACGTCCAAGCGACCCGAGCGAGCTGTGCGCGGTGATGTGGGGCTGCGGCAAGTGCCCCAACTCCAAGGAGCTACCCACGCCCGCGCGGATCGAGCGCATGGTGGCCAACGGGGAGCTCCCCGGCGTCATCTTCGTGAGCGTCTGAGCGTTGGGTATCGCACGCATGGGGGAGCGTGCGGTGCCGAGGGCTCAACCGACCCTCGACCAAGACGTGCGTATGGACGCGCGTCTGAACCTGGAGGACAGCAATGGCAACCGCAACGATGAACGGCCTGGCGTGGGCAGCGCTCGTCACCCGCTGGGAGCCCGAAGCCGATGAGTGCGAAGCTCAGCACGGGGCGGTGAAGGTCCACCGCCTCGATGAGCCCACGCTCGAGATCATCGCGCACGACCTGGAGGCCGAGCGATGGGAGGACGCGAGCGAGTTCCTGGCGCTGGCCATCGACGAGATGTTCGAGCAGGCCGAGCGTGAGGCCACCGTGCGCGACATCACCGAGGCCCTGGCCGATATCGAGGAGGACACCATCAAGGCGGAACAACTGACCATCCCGGAGGCACCGGGCACCATCATCGAGGCATTCGAGGCACACGGCGCGGAGTTCGAGCCGAGCCACGACGGACGCTACGCGGTGGCCACCTGCGGGCGATGCCAGCACAAGGCCGCTGGACCGCTCCACCTCGTGACCGACGCGATGGAGGAGCACGCCACGACGCACGGCAAGGCCAAGGCCGAGCCCGCCAAGCAGGCCAAGCCCCGCTGCAAGGTCCACGGGGTCTGGGCACGCGAGGACGACGGGCGGTGCAAGCGCTGTGACAAGCCCACCAACCCCGCCGCCGACGAGTTGATGGCGGCGCTACGTGAGGCCATCGAGGCAGCACGCACGGCCAACCCCGAGCGGATCGCGCAGGTCAAGCAGGAGGTCGCCACCTCGGGACCGGCCAAGCTGACCCTGGGCGTGCGAGGCAACGGACTCTTGGCCCGACGCTCGGCTCACACGCTCGCCCAGGCCACCGGCAAGCCCCAGCACGAGCTCGCGAAGCTCACCGCAGACGAGGCCCGAGCGCTGGTCCTCAGCCTCGGTATCGACGCTGAGTGGGTCCCGGCCGCGAGCCTGTGACCCCACGGAGGGGGGCATCACGCCCCCCTCCACGAAGGAGACACCATGCACCCCATCGCCGTACGCATCTTGGCGGGCGAGCAGGTCTGTCCGTCCGAGGTGAACATCGCCAACGCCCAGACCAACATGGACTGGGTTCGAGACACCGACCGCCACCACGCCAGGGAGGGATGCAAGAACAAGAACTGCGTCCACGCTCCTGGCGCGATGACGGTGGACTGGGCAGCCACCTTGGTCAGCGAGGCTGCCCACATCTGCACCTGCGGGCAGCACGGTGCCAACGACCCCGACATCGCTCGCAAGATCGTGCGCAAGTTCCACGGAAGGTGGTGAGGTGGAGGCTGTCATCGTGGACATGGACGGGACCCTGTGCGATGTGACCGGGGTCCGCCACTACGTCGAGGGTGAGCGCAAGGACTTCTACTCCTTCCACGAGGCGTCGAGGTTCTGCCCGCCACGTCCCGACGTGACCAACATGGTGCTCGCGTGCATCAACGCAGGCATGGTGGTGGTCATCGTCACCGCGCGAGAGGAGAGGTTCGAGCGTGCGACCAGGGACTTCCTGGCACGTAACGAGGTCCCCTTCCAGGCGCTGTTCATGCGTCNNTGGGGCGACCAACGGGCCGACACCGAGGTCAAGCGCGAGATCTTCACGCGCATCCTCGAGGCAGGGTTCGACCCTGTGGTCGCCATCGACGACCGTGCGGACATCGCCGAGGTGTGGCAGAGCCTCGGGGTCCCGACGGTCTACGTCCCGCAACCCACCTCACCCGTCACGTGACGTGCATCACACGTGCGTCACGTGGCGCGTGAACACACGTCACGTGACGTGACGCGCTGCTCAGCCGACGACGGCTCGGCGACGAGTAGCAACCGAAGCACCACGGCTGAGACACGTCGTGGCAGCAAGGCCGTGTGGCGCCCGCCGCACGGAGCGTGTGGACGTCCGTCCATACGTCACGCCCGAAGCCCGAGGAGGCTCATCATGGCGAAGGTCAACAACCCCCTGCTCGCGTCGGTCATCCGCACGGAGTTCGGCGCCCAGCCCAACGGCGACGTGTGGACGCAGGCCAAGGCGGTCATCACCCCCGAGAACGAGGACGACGCCGCCGAGGTCCTGGCCGCCACGCCCGCGTTCGTCAAGGCTGCCAAGGCATCCGCCAAGGCGACCGAGACCGCACGCAAGAGCCGCCCGGCCCCCGAACCGGGGACGGTCGCGCACCTGATCCGCACCTACGAGAAGAAGGACAAGACGGCCACCTTCACCAAGAAGGACGGCACGGTCGTGGCCTGCACCCCCGCACAGAAGGCGGCGTGGGAGAAGGGCCGCGAGCGGTTCGAGGTGGTGAACGCCGAGCGGGACGCCAAGGTCACGCAGGCCACCCCCGACGTCGAGGCGCTGGCCAAGGCGCTCATCGAGCGCCCGGAGCTCGTGGAGGCGCTGAGCGGGCTACTCAAGTAGCACCTGCCACCCGCGAGACGGCGGGCCTTCGGGTCCGTCGTTTCGCTGGTCACGGGCAGGAGCACGTGACGCACGACAAGGAGCACACGATGAACCGCATGAAGGTGATACAAGAGGTCCACCCCGACGCCCCCGCCAAGCGCATGTCCTCCACGGAGGTGAGCAACCTGGTCCTGCACCTGATGATGGACTGGCACACCTACCGGCACCTGGGCATGACCCCCGCCGTGCGTGACCGCACCATCGCCGGGCTACGCAACGGCACCGTCGAGCCCCGCGTGCTGTGCGAGACGCTAGGCATCCCCTACAAGAAGGTCACCGCTTCCGAGCGCGACCGCTCCATCCTCGCCGACGCCTCCGCCGACCTCGAGCGCGCGCTTGAGGCTGGCGCCAACATCCTCGGAGGCGCATGATGCTCGAACTCATCCGGGAGTTCGTCTACCAGTACACGGGGAGCATGACCGACGGGCAGTTCTTCGGTTCCGCCTTCCTGTTCGTGCTCATCGCGCTGGGGGGCTTGCTGCTCACCATCGAGGCCGTACGCAACTGGCGGGTCGATGCTCGACTCCAACGCAAGCTCAAGAAGATGCCCCACGGAGGGCTCGGGAGACAACGATGAACCTCGACGAGCGCCTGAAGTACCTCCGCAACTACGTCATCTTCTTCATGAGCCTGATGGTCGTGAACATCGTCAACGTCATCGTCTTCGCCTTCCTGGAGATGCGCTGGATGATGTGGGCATCGTTGATGTTCGCGCTCATCTGTCTGGCCCTGGGGGAACGAGCCTGGCGAGAACGTTTCCGCATCCTCGAACTCCGTGACGGCGACACCTACGGGAAGCACCTGAGATAGCCGATGCCCAAGGAGGCAACCATGAGTGACATCATCTATCGCGACTGCACGCGATGCGAAGGCTCAGGACGAGTCCTCGATGCCCCCGACCCCACCACTCGCTGCTGGAGTTGCAAGGGCCGACCCGACCGCATCCCCGCCAATATCCCCGAGGTTCTCCCACCTGCCGATGAGTTCGGAGACACCGACTTCGTCCCCCGCGACCTAGGACAAGAGCTCGCCGACTCCTTCAGCTACGTCGTCGTCCGCGAGGATCGTGCAGGCACCTGGGAGGAGCACAACCTCGGGCTCGGTGGCATCTGGTCCTCGACCGATTACGGCGAGGCATGGCGCCAGGGCGACGACACCCTGCTCGCCGCCAAGGTGCATGAGCACATCGCGGAGAGCCCTGGGCAATGGTGCAAGTTCTACGACCGCACGTCCCGCAAGAAGGCGGAGTTCATCGTCATCCGCCTGCACCGTCATGGCTACGTCCCGATGGCGGTCGCAGATGGCGTCAACGTGAGCGCATCCAGCACCATGTGGCTGCCGCCCACCTACACCGACGAGTTGCTCAGGAGCAGCCCCCATGAGTAAGGCCCTACGCAAGTTCTTGGTGGTCTGCCACACAGAAATCAACTCGGACGGGAGCCCGTACTCGACCATCATCAAGGCCGCGAACGAGGAGCGAGCGCAAGAGAAGGTCGAGGCCATGCATTGCAAGGCCATGCACACGATCACGGAGGTGGAGTGATGTACGGAGAGGACGCGCACCTCGAGCAGGCGTACGAGGACCGCTACATGGACCCCATGCACGGGGACCCGATGGACGAGTTTCCCGAGGTGTTCTTCGACGACGGGGACCTCGACTACTACTACGACGAGGACTGACCGCAGGGGGTGGGGCATCAGCGAAGGTTGATGTCCTCTCCCCGTGCTATCAGCACGCCCGGGCGCGGGGATCAGCGCCACAGGCACGAAGCCCTAGGAGGCTAGCCATGTCGAACGTC
>SL_3KL_010_SEDDRAFT_10003145_pt1 | contig 15041 bp, 10 predicted proteins | sample SodLakKL_010_SED_2_FD_10381 | JGI IMG/M metagenome (IMG submission 10381)
ATCTCCCATGGCACCTGAACGTGCATCAGGCGCAATCATTAAAAAGGGTACAGCAGTTGTGATGGTATTAACCCTTTGTCCCAGAACATCTCCATATTCTACATCGCTTCCCTGAGTATATCCTGAAGCATAGAAGAATAATGTAAGCGCTGAGAACAAAACGGCTGACTTTAAAATAAACAATTTCATCGCTAATGTTTTGATATTGATATTAAATTACGATTTGTTAGTATGGTGTTATATGGCAAGGTTATTTTCTTTCGAATTTGCAAACCTACACCTTTTTTTTTAGTTATAGCAAAAATAAACATTCTTCTTTATGTCAGGGGGTATACAGTATGTCAAAAATTCTTTTGTTTTCAATGTCGATTTATTTAGACCCTGTTTCCCCGAAAATTTATTCCAGAGTAATCTAGAACGATTTTTTATTTTTCTTATTGTACGTGAAAAACTAATGATTTTTAACCAAATATATCTGTCAAATGATTGATAATCAAAGCATTTTTTACCTAAGAATCATGAGTTTCTCAGTTTTATGTACCAATTCACCCCTATCTTCATTCACAATTACCCGGAAAAGGTAAATACCTGACTGAAGCAACGCACCCCCATTATCTGTACCATCCCACTCCATGGGAGGTACGTTAAAACCTGATGCATAAACTTTTTGTTCCATTGACCTGACCATTTGTCCGTTCAGACTATAAACTTCCAGACGCACATTTAGTTCAGTGGCCGGTTTATTATGAGAAAAAGTAAAGTGTGTAATATCGCTGAAAGGATTGGGGAAATTCTTTAATTCCGTAATATTCAGACCCGGTGCAGAAGTAACAATAAAATCAATGGACTCTGTTGATACATTATTATGAGCATCCCATGCTCTTAATGTGAGTGTATAATTTCCTTTCTCAAGGTTAAAGAATGGATAAATTACCCTTCCCGACCTGAAATCATCCAGATCAGCCTGGTAAAAATTATTGAGCACAACAGGATTGAAGGTATCATCATTGAGTATTGCTACAATATCGTGACCAATCTGACCTGTTGTATTTATGCCGCTTTCATCTTCAAGATATGCCAGAAGAATCGGATCGGGACCTGTTTTATCGCCTGAACGGAAATTGGTATTATTGATGTAAAGACTTATTACAGGGCCCTGGTTATCGGGAGTGTAATCATCAGCTGTTCCGGAAATGATAAACTGGTCAAAATAACCGTTACCGTCAATTGTTTTACCATCATCGAAATAATAGCTGATTTTTCCAAAACCGGTATTATATGAAATATCGCGTGGTACAATAAAGGTGAATGAAAATTCACCATTAATAACAGAGGCCTTTCCGCGATACAAAATCCTGTTTTGCATATCAAAATTGACAACATTACTTCCCTGACTATTACCCAGAGTAGTAAAAGTGGCCTTTTTATCAAAAATAGTGGGATAAATTATCCCGTTAAAGTTTGTTGTTTTGGTTCCGCCAGGTGCATGAATTTCTCCACTGATAGTTATTTTCTGGAGTGCTTTCAAAGTATCTGGTACTTCTGTGGTAACCGCCCTGTAACGTGGATATGCCATTCTCATTGAAGGATCACCCAGCAGAACAAAGTTTTTGAGATTCTGTGATGAACTGCTTTGCACCTTGGAAATCCTGATCAGATCTCCCAGTCTTGGCATTTCTCCATTTTCCATAGGAATAAAAGCATTGCGCATGAAGGCATCGTTGAGCGTAAAATTGCTTTGTGCCCATGCCAGCCGGGTAGTTGTAAATAAGGCCGATGCACCCCCATTGGGTTTAAGAAAAATCCTTACACCTGCTGAAAGCTCATTGGCATCGGGTTGATCAAAACTGCTGAATTCGCAAGTAGCAGTCATAAACACCGGCAGATTATAAAAATTGCCCCATGATAAAATGTCGTCAAAAGTAAGAATACGTTCATGCGCCAGACCACGAACTCCACCGTGTCCGATATAATTAAGCAACAAAGTTCCCTGGTTGATCCTGCTGTTTATGGCAATATTTACTTCAGGATATCGCGAACCACCAGCCATTGTAACCTGTTCATAGGCATCCAGGTATATTTTTTCAAGATTGTAAACCTGGTGATTATTGTTCATGAAATTTGAAATCTGTTCCGACTGATTAAAATGGATGTTATTATCGCCGTCATCTGCAACTATGGTTATGATATTGCGCCAGTCGGCATAATTTGCTACCATCCCGGCGTAACGGGGATCTTCGGTGCCGGGCATCAGACCATCAATTCTTTTATCATAGCGCAGAACTTTATCCACCACAAAACGGGCTTCATCAACGGTACGCACCGGAAAACGGCCAATTCCAAGGTCAATGGTACCCTGTGCATCAAATCCTTCATTATCATCTAACAGGCCGAAAAAGTCATCGGTAATATAAGAACTGGAAGGGCTCAGAGAGCTCAGGGTTTGAAATGTCGGAATAAAATTGCCACCATAGCCCAGCAGATTCTTATTATCATAGGTGCCATTTCCAAACAAAAGCAAATATCTGGGATAATTTCCGGTTTCATTTGCCCGGTCATAATACATTTTCATGAAGTTTCGGATGGCTGAAATATCTGCCACTCCTGAAGAGAATTCATTATAAATTTCCTGCGGAGAAACCAGTTTAACGGTAAGCCCATCATTGTCGCGGCGAAATAGGGCAAGTCGTTCAGCTTCCTGTCTTAAAAGATCAGGCACAACAATAATAAGCTCGTGAACCACTGATGCATGAAGATTCTGATTGGGAACCTGCCCATTGAGTGCAGGCTTGAGATAATTTTCCGCAGCAAAAACCACAAACTCGTTAATATTATCACCGGATTCTACTTTAAACCTCGTAGTATTTCCGGCAGTTTCAAATTGTTGATTAATAACATTCAGCGGATCTGTTACATCCCAGATTCTGCTTCCGGGGTTCATACCACCCATTTCGAATCGTACAATTTTACCTTCGCCCCTGGCTACCGGATTTCTGAAAAACATCTGATCGCCGGTCATGATGAGATTGCGTTTTACATTTACTGCAATATAGTTTAACCAGCCTCTACCACCCGTGGCAGTGCGGTTATAATTCAGATTTACATTCAGTTGATCGGATTGTGATAAAACAGAAAAATCACCAATTATATGTCGTGCAAATATTCCGGTCGTGTTTCCGGTGTTTACATTAGGTACGGAGAAAGATTTTGATTGCCCCTCCACTTCCATAGTAAAACTGCTTGTTGCAGAAGAACGGGCTGCCACATACAATCTGATATTTGCATTTTGATTTAAAACAATATTGGGGAAATTAAATGAGAAATTGCGGCTGAGTGTAACATCAAACAACTCACCAAACCATATCTTTCCACTACCAATAAGATTTTGAAGATCACGCTGATGATATGCATAATCATAAAAACTGCTTATCGTTTCAGTATGCTGCTGCTGGGAAACCGCTCTTGATGAAATGCGTTTTCCGGTCTCCTGTCCAAAAGTCAGAAAATAACATGCTTCATTAGAATAATAATGTACCTTGTGAGTAAAGAAGTCACCATCGGGCTCATAGGTCCAGCGATGTGGCGACTGTCCGTAAAACAAAATGAAATCATTCTGCGAAAAACTACCTGAATTATTACCGCTAATCCAGATTGCATTCTCCTGAAGATCAGTGAACCGAAACTCGTCATTGGCTTCAGGAAGCATTCCTCCCCCATTACCAAAAAGCTGAATGGTTGATTTGTCAATCTGTGATACATTTACACCCAGATTGGTAAGATCCTGATGAGTCAACTGATAAATACCTTCTTTATTTGTGCAAACCCGAAACCAGTTGCCACTGGCAAGAACTGAAGCATCCGGATATTCATGAACAGGTTCCTGATTCATTTCCAAATCAAAAACCAACTCATAGTTGAGTTCAAAAGATATTAGTTTCTCATATCCAATTTCTGTTTTACGAACGGGTACAATATGGAAAGTTGACCAGGATTCGCCACGGGTGGTTTCAATATCTGAATGTACTCTGAATTCAGGTGATGAAAACCCTATACTGTCAAGTAGTGCTGCCTCTGAAGCTGAAACCAAAGTTGTTTCAGTTTCTTCAAAATTAAATTTATTGGCAAAATGAGGAACATCATTGCGTACCCTGTGAATATAAACCGGTACTTGTGGCAAACTATCAGTATACGAAGCTCCTGAAATAACCATGGAAGGAATAAAACTACTGAATTCCCCGGGGTTTATTAACGATTTTTCCCAGTTTAATTGAATGTCAAGGCTTTTATTTTGTGATGTAACGTTCTGCCCTGGGAAAAAAAACAAGAACAACAAAATAAGATAGGAAGAATAGCGGGTATATAACTTCATAGTAAATTAGTCTGAGTTTTTAAAAATCCTGACAATAACATCAGAAAAATCAACGTAATTTTTTATCAGTCTGCAAAATTGAATATTTATTTTCAAAATGAATCATAAAAATAAACGCTTTATAATAAGGAATATTATTGTTTAAGGGTCGCATAAAATTTTAATTCATAAACAACGTTAATGCAAAAGGTACATTTCTTAATCTTCAGATATTAACCTGTGGCAAGTTGGTGAAACCCCGAAACAATAAATACGTTAAAGTAAGAAAGCATAATCGCACAAAATTGTTTAGTCTTTTATTTATACTGGTATTTTTTTCAGTTATGACAAACAGGGTAAACGGTCAGGATCCATTGTTTTCGCAATTTTATGCCAATCCGTTATACCTTAATCCGGCTCTCACGGGTGCCGAGAGATGTACACGTTTAATTATGAATTACAGAAACCAACCCTATCCGACTTTCGGGTCTTTCAGCAGCTACAGTTTTTCAGCTGACACCTATACTGACGGGCTCAACGGAGGCATTGGCGTGCAGTTCCTTCATGACTCACAAGGTGGATTACTGGATTATACCCAGGCAGGTTTATTTTACGCTTACCATGGGAGGTTATCAAGAGATTGGTTTGTGAATTTTGGAGTTCAGACTACTTATATTAATCATCGTCTTAATTGGGACAACCTGGTTTTTCCTGACCAGTTCAATCCTGCAACAGGCAACATGATCAGCACAACTGCTGAAACTGCTCCAGGTAGTCTGAGCAGCCACAATATTGATTTTGCATCAGGAATATTATTCTTTAATGATAATTTTTATGGTGGAATCAGCGTTCATCATCTTACGCAACCGGGTATTGAGTTTTTTGAAGATGAAAAGTTGCCGATGAAATATACACTTCACATGGGTTATGAATTTTTTCCAGGTGGAAGAAGCAGGAGAAGAATCCAAACAGATCAGGTGTCTGTTTCGCCCAATCTGATTGTGCAATCGCAGGGCGATTTTCACAGGATCAATTATGGGATCTATGCAAACCTGCAACCGGTTACTGCCGGAGTGTGGTTACGTCAAAGTTTCACTCATCCCAGCTCATTGATATTTCTGTTGGGTTTAAAACAGGTAAATTACGCTATAGCCTACAGCTATGATCACTCACTATCAGGATATTCCGGAATTGGTGGCGGAGCGCACGAATTAGGTGTTTTACTTAATCTAAATTGCGGGGCACAAATTACGAAATACCGCATAATAAATTGTCCAACATTTTAGTTATTTTTGTACGAATTTCAAAAAAGAACACAATTATGACAAGGAATCCCAAGAAAATTTTCGTTTTTGCAGCCTTTATTGCAGCCGTAGTTTTACTCTCATCATGCGGTCGTGAATCATCACCCACAACAGGATGGACTTACAATGATCCCCGTACCGGTGGTTTTGAAGTAAGACCCTACCAGGAACAGGAAACCGGACCAGGTCTTGTTTTTATTGAAGGTGGAACATTTGTTATGGGCCGCACTGAACAAGATGTCATGTTCGACTGGAATAATCAACCCAGACGCGTTACCGTTTCATCCTTTTATATGGACGAAACCGAGGTAAGAAACATCGACTATGTTGAATACCTCTTCTGGTTGGGCCGTGTATTCGGAGAGACTTATCCCGAAGTTTTACGCAAAGCACTACCAGACACACTGGTTTGGCGCGAAAGGCTTGCCTATAACGAGCCTTATGTTTATAACTATTTACGCCATCCTGCGTACAGAGACTATCCGGTGGTAGGAGTTAGCTGGGTTCAGGCAACTGATTATGCTGCCTGGCGTACCGACAGAGTTAATGAAATGATCCTTATTCGCGAAGGGATCCTTGACTGGAACCCCGACCAGCTTAATGAAGATAACTTTAATACCGAGGCCTACCTAGCCGGACAATACGAAGGTCTTGTAAGACAAAATATGCGCGATCTCGATCCACGCGGAACAGGCGAAAGAAGAGTTAGAAGGGAAGACGGAATCCTTCTGCCGGCATACCGCCTGCCAACCGAAGCAGAATGGGAATTTGCAGCCCTGGGCCTGATCGGAAATACAATTTATGAAAGAATTGTTGAAAGAAGACTTTATCCATGGAATGGTGCTGTTATCAGAAGCAGTGAACGCCGTACTATGGGAACAATCATGGCAAATATTCAAAGAGGTCGTGGTGACCTGATGGGTGTTGCCGGAAATCTTAATGATGCTGGTGAGATTACAGTTCCCGTTTATGCTTACTGGCCCAATGATTATGGCCTTTATAACATGGCAGGTAATGTTAACGAATGGGTAAAAGATGTGTTCCGCCCCTTATCTCATGAAGATGTTGCAGATTTTCGCCCTTTCCGCGGAAACGTTTTCCAGTTGCCACTTCTTGATGATGAAGGAAATATTGCAGCTAAAGACAGTCTGGGTCGGATTATATACCGAAATGTTACTGCTGAAGAAAGTGCTACCAGAAGAAATTACAGATATGCCGATAACATTGGTCACAGAGATGGTGAATTTGCCTCTTCCATTTACTTCAGAGAAGAAGAAAGACTTGAAGAAGGAGATCCCGGAAGGCTGATGTACGATTATGGTGTTTCTTCACTTATCAATGACGAAGCGCGTGTTTATAAAGGAGGAAGCTGGAGAGACAGACCTTACTGGATCGTTCCCGGAACCAGAAGGTTCCTTGATCAAAATGAAGCTACCAATGATATAGGTTTCAGGTGTGCCATGACGAGAGTAGGCAGCCCTGTTGGATACTAAAATTTACTGGGATTCTCAAAGTTGATAAAAGCTCCGTTTGTGCCATACAAACGGGGCTTTCTTTTTAAAAAATATTTTCACAAAACCATTCTAAAAACTATCTTCGTCATATCCTTTCAGAAGCAAACTAACAAGTGATTAACTCCATATTTTTAAAATGGCAATGGACAAAGTAACCCGAAAAATATATCAATTCATTGAAAAAGGATTCAATATCTCCACTGACAGCAGGCAAATTGATAAAAACACCATTTTCTTCGCATTGAAGGGTCCTGTATTCGATGCCAACGATTACGCCCGGGAAGCATTGGAAAAAGGGGCAGCAGTTGCCGTGGTTGATAAAAAAGGCCTGCCGGAGGATCCGGGTTTTATAAAGGTAGAGAATGTATTGGAAACACTTCAGGTTCTAGCCAGATATCATCGTTTAACTTTGGATATCCCGGTAATAGGAATAACCGGTTCCAATGGAAAGACAACTACCAAAGAATTGATAAGCAATGTGCTTTCTGTAAAATTCAGAACACTGTTTACTCCCGGCAACTATAATAATCATATAGGTTTGCCTCTTACTATTCTTAGAATTACCCCACAACACGAGATTGCAGTTATTGAAATGGGAGCAAATCATCGGGGAGAGATTGACTCCCTTTGCACTATTGCCCAACCTACATGCGGATTGATCACCAACGTTGGCAAAGCCCATTTGGAAGGTTTTGGAAGTTTTGAAAATATTATTACCGCTAAAACTGAGCTTTATCGCCACATTATACAAAAAAACGGACTCATTTTTGTAAATAAAGGCAATGCTTTACTTATGAACCATCTTAAAGATCACAAAGAAATTCTTAGTTATGGTATAAGCCCTGATGCAGATATTACCGGCTCTATAATAGCTTCACAACCTTTTCTCGAAATTTCTTTCAGAGAAAAAAAGGAAAATGAAATCGGAAAAAACGAGTATCAGATAAAAAGTAAACTGGTAGGAGTTTACAATTTTGAGAATATTATGGCAGCAGTTGCAGTGGGGTTGTATTTTGGGGTGCATCGCAATGATATAATAAGTTCAATTGAATCATATGAACCTGTTAATAGCCGTTCGCAATTCAAAGACACCGGCAAAAACCGGATTATTTGGGATGCTTATAACGCCAACCCGACAAGTATGAGTCTTGCACTTGAGAACTTTTCACAAACAGGAGGGTCCAAAAAAGTTGTGATTCTGGGAGATATGCTCGAAATGGGCGAATTTGCAGGCCTGGAGCATCAGGCTATAGTCAATCAACTTGAAAAAATGCACCTTGAACTAATCATCCTTGTAGGGGCTGAGTTTTCAAATTGCAAAACAGTATCTGAAAACATCAAAACCTTTGCAACCACATCCGAAGCATCAGTATGGTTGGAAAGAAATGAAATCAAAGAAAGAACAATTCTCGTGAAAGGATCAAGGGGAATACAATTGGAGAATCTTGAAAAGTGTCTTTGATTTTTTTTATATAGTTATTTTATTTCTATGAATCAGGAATAAACTTTTTATATCAATTTTGAATGAGAATCTAGCGGAAAGCGCTTCTCTCTTCCCTTAAGTGATTAAGTTTTTCGGGGTTGTCAGGATCTTCCATATAGGCTGTATAAGCTTCAATAAATCCAGGATGATCTTTGTAAAGTATAGCGAGTCTTTTTCCCACTGGTGTAAGTAAGATGATCATGAACAATACAACCATGACAGATGAGCGCTTAATAAACTGTATAAAAAACGGATCTTTTTCTTTCTTCATAAAAAAAATGAAAAACACAATTCCCAAAACCCCAAGGTTAAGGAAAAATGCCAATCCCGGGAGGAAATGCATGCCCTTATAAAAATCCAGAGTATGAATTATTGCGATAAAGCTTAAAGAATAGATAAACCCCGCCGTAATACTTCCTGTGATTTTCATCGGAGAAAGGTTTTTCCTTTTATTGGAGCAGGAAAGATCCGTAACAGTCATTTTTGTGAAAAGAAAGAATCCGAACCACATGTAAAAAATTGATATCAGTACAAGTAAGATTCTAAGAATCACGTGCAACTGCATACCTGCAAACAATCTGAACAAAATCAAAGCAGAAATAAGCACAAGAGCCGTAATCTCAATTCTTCTCATAATAATCAGAAAATAATATTATCATAGCCTTTTTGTCAAATACAAATTTGCACAATAAAAAACTAATATACAAAGAAACTATGCATTTAGCTTTTTTTCCTAACTAATTTCACTTAATTTTTTTGAGAATCGACTGTTCCTATAATGTTAACTTCTCTTTCCAGAACAATATTAAATTTTTCTTTTACTGATCTTTGAATTTTTTCAGAAAGAGAAAGAATATCATTACCGGTAGCATTTCCGTAATTAACCAATACCAAAGCCTGCTTTTTATGTACCCCTGCATCGCCATCTCGATATCCTTTCCAACCTGCTTTTTCAATAAACCATGCTGCAGCCGTTTTAACCTTTCCTGATTCATCAGGGAAACCCGGTATTTCCGGATATTTTAATTTCAGGGTGTCATAATGTTTCTGCGTTATCAGGGGGTTTTTAAAAAAACTTCCTGCATTGCCGAGTTCTGCGGGATCGGGAAGTTTGCTTCTTCTAATGGATCGAATCACATTTGCCACATCATATAAACCGGGTTTTTTAACCCCAAGCCTATCTAGCTCCCGATTTACAATTCCATAGGAAGTATTTAAACCATGGTTCCTCCGTGTGAGCCGGAAGCACACAGAAAGTATCAAATACTTATCCCTGCCTTCATTTTTAAAAAAACTATCGCGGTAACCAAACCGGCATTGTTCCCTGTTAAAAGTTTTTTTTTGTCCGGTTTTTAATTCCAGTGCCTGCAATTCGTGGAAACTGTCTTTAATTTCAACACCGTAGGCTCCAATATTTTGCATAGGGCTTGTACCAACATTGCCTGGAATTAATGTGAGATTTTCAATTCCACCCCAATTGTTTTCCAGGCAAAATTTAACAAAATCTTCCCAGTTCTCCCCTGCCATAGAGCGGATATAAACATGATCATCGGACTCATCAACTTTTCGGACCCCTTTCATGTTTATTCGTATAATAATGCCTGAAAAATCATCAACAAACAATACATTGCTTCCTCCACTTAACAGATAATATGGCAAATTACTGTTTTCAATCCAGTTTAACAGTGCTGGCAATTCCTTCTCATCAGATAAGCTTGTAAAATAAGCTGTTTTTACATCAATTCCGAAGGTATTGAAATTTTTGAGGGATATATTATTAAGTATCTCCATTATGTAAAAAAAATGCCGGTTTTTAATGCCGGCAAAGGTATAACAATTAGCAAAAAAATAACCCGGTAAAAGAACCGGAAAAATCAACAGCAATTATCGTGTAAGTATGATTGATTTTTCATCCACAATCTTCCGTAAATTGATCAATGCGTAACGCATGCGTCCAAGAGCGGTATTGATGCTTACATTGGTTTGCTCTGCAATCTCTTTAAAACTCATATCAGAATAATGGCGCATTTTCAGTACTTCCTTCTGCTCGTCAGGAAGATACTCAATAAGAGCTTTAACATCGCGGTGAATTTGTTCAACAATCATTTTATCTTCGATGGTTTGATCAAAGATCCGCAACGTTTCAAATATGTCGTATTCCTCGCTGTTCTCGAGAAATGGCATTCGTTTGGATTTCCTGAAATAGTCGATGACAAGATTATGCGCTATTCGCATAACCCAGGGAAGAAATTTACCTTCTTCATTATAGGAACCGGCCCTTAATGTGTTTATTACTTTTATAAAGGTATCCTGAAATACATCTTCAGCAACATGCTTATCTTTTACTATAAGCATAATGTATGAGAAAATTTTTCTCTGATGTCGTTTAATTAAAGCTTCCAAAGAAGAGTGATCACCATTAATGTAAAGGCGAACTAACTCTTGATCGCTAGTTTTACGGTCATTCATAACAATGGCCTCCATGTTAGTTTAAATCAAGAGTATTGTTCTTCTATAGGCGATCTCCTTTTACTTTTAATGGTTAATAACGAATGTTGATAAAGGAAAAATGCATTGGTATGCATCACAAATATAAACCTTTTTTTTTATCTGGTAATCTCCAATTATTTTTTTGTTTTCTTTCTCAAAAATAGCTTAGACAAAAAAGCAATTTAATTCACCGAAATATAAATATTTTTAAACAAATAACTAATCAACACTGATATTCTAAAATCATCTTATATTTTAACAATTATTGTTCCAGAATTATATTTCAATATATATCTGATTAAAATAGTAAAACAAAAACATATTAAAAAACGGACAATGGGTTGGTCGAAATCGGACATTTCCTTGACAAATTTACAAAGCTATGAACCTGTAAAACATGCTGAATAACCTATCAATCGTGGATTGGCATATGGATTGATATAATGTCTGCTAAAATAACGTTATAAAGCGTTCATAATGCCAAAACTAATTTTAAAAAAAAATCACAATTTAATTAGCCCGATATGAAAATAAGATTTACATGGTTTGCAGTTGTCATGGTTATGGCAACCACAACATTAGCCCTTAATCCAGACAATGGGGAAAAAACCCGGCCTGCAGAGGAGATTATCTCACAGCGCATCTTCAGTAAAAGATCCGATCAGCTAAAAACAACCTTTCAGCAAAAAGTGCTCAACTATTGGGAAGGACTCTATGATGTAAGGCACAGTGCCAGAAAAGTTCTTAAGCACGAATGGGATTATTCAAAAGATGACTGGTCTTTGGCTAACCGGGAAAGTTTTGTTTATGATGATTTTGGAAGGCCTTTGGAAATAATCACAGAACTCAATCAGGATGGTAATTTCATCAAAAATGTCAAGATAAATTACTCCTGGCACCAAACCGATGAAATAAATGAGGTTATGATCTCATTCTGGTGTCATGAAGATATGAAATGGATTCCGGAACAAAAGGAAGTTTATGATTACGATAAATTCGGGAACCTTATTATGGAAACCCACAGCCAGTGGTCTGAATTTGATAATTACTGGACTCCTTATTTCAAATACCAGGTAAAAATTGCTTACATGGACTCGGGCAAACCCATTTCAATGGAAGCTTTTTACTGGTCATACTTTGCTGATGATATGTGGTTCCCCTCTTACAGGGTAGAGTATGAATATTACAAAAACGGTAATGTTTTTGCCGAAACCTTCAGCTTTCCCTCAGGTTTATCGTTTGAATACAGCTATCGCGAAGAGTACTATTACCAGGAATATTCAGAGACTCATCTTGTTTACGTTTACCATTATATGGATGAAAAATGGAATCTTGAGTATAAAATTACAGATATAGAATGGTATAATTTCGATCTTGGTCAGCTGAAGTCATGCGTTTTATGGACACCTGATAACTGGGACGACTGGGATAAAACATGTGATACCGAATGGTATAAGCAATTAAAAATATCTTATGAATACCACCCTAAACTTCAACTAGAAACACTGTATCTCGAAGAATTTTACTTCGATCGGGAAGAAACCTGGCACCCCTACTACCGTGAGCGTACCGATTATAATGAATATCTTTTCAAAACCGGCTTCTACATGGAATACTACTGGGATGAATGGATTCCCGAATATGCTGTGGTAAGCGATGGTGAATTTAACTCTAACGGGCAACCCGTTGACATCCAAATAAGGGTATTTGACTCATGGAATGGGAACTTATGGGAAAACATCTCCAGAATGATATTTGAATATGAAACCCCAACCCATACACCTGTATACAAGGTTCCGATTACAGAACTGGCTCGTGTATTCCCAAATCCTGCTGTAAATCAGATTAATATTGCACCACAAAGTATGAGTTCAGATATGCAGGTTAGAATATTCAGTATCTCAGGTCAGTTGTTACATGCAAGACTTATACAGGCATTCACCGGCCAGGAAAGCATTGATATCAGTGGCATGCCATCCGGGATTTATTTAATTGATATTACCTCAGGAAGTGAAAAACAGTTTATAAAACTCATGAAAAGGTAAAATAATAATAAATTGTAAAAATCAATATTCTCTCTGCAACCTGGGTTTTCAATAACCCTTTAAAGCCTGCCTGATAAAGCAGGCTTTATTTTTTTATCATTTCTGCTTTTCCCCCGGTTTCAAACTCATTATCTGAAAATCCAATAAGATATGGTAATTTTGCAAAATTTATTGGCAGAAAGAAAATGAGTATCGAAAAAGATATAGATAAACTTAGTTCCAAAGATTATATCCTCATAAAAGGTGCCCGCGTTCATAATCTGAAATCGGTTAATGTTGCTATTGAAAGGAAGAAACTGGTTGTAATTACCGGTTTATCCGGCTCAGGAAAATCATCCCTGGCATTTGACACTTTGTATTCAGAGGGCCAGCGTCGTTATGTAGAAAGTCTGAGTTCCTATGCAAGGCAGTTTCTGGGGCGCATGAACAAACCCGAGGTTGATTATATTAAAGGTATATCACCGGCCATTGCCATTGAGCAAAAGGTAAATACACGCAACCCGCGCTCAACTGTGGGCACTACTACAGAGATTTACGATTATCTGAAATTACTCTATGCCCGGATTGGAAAAACCTTTTCACCCGTTTCGGGAAATCCGGTTAAAAGAGACACCGTAACTGATGTGGTCGATTTTGTATTGAATCTTCCGGAGGATACAAAAGTAATGTTCTTTGCACCTATTGATGTGGACCCTGGAAGGAATTTCTCACAACATCTCAGTATATTGCTCCAACAGGGGTTTTCGCGAATATTACTAAATGATGAAATTGTTAAGATCGAAGATATTCTTCCTGACATCGATAATATTAGCATCGGTAAGAAACCCCTCATAGTAATTGACCGTTTTTCAGTTTCTGCCACCGACAACGACCTGAAAGCCCGCATTGCCGATTCAGCTCAAACCGCCTTTTATGAAGGTCATGGTGAATGCATGCTGGAATATGAAAACCGCAGAGGAAAACAAAAAGAATATTTCTCAAATCGATTTGAACTGGATGGAATCACTTTCGAAGACCCTTCTGTTAATCTGTTTGCATTTAACAACCCCTTTGGTGCCTGCAAAACCTGTGAAGGATTCGGAAGTATTATTGGTATTGATGAAGATCTTGTTATACCCAACAAAAGCCTTTCAGTTTTTGAAGAAGCTATAGTTAGCTGGAAAGGGGAAAAAATGAGCGAATGGAAAGAACAGCTTGTCCAGAATGCCTATAAATTTGACTTCCCTATCCATAAGCCCATATATAAACTTACCCCTGAGCAAAGGCAACTTTTATGGGATGGAAATAAATACTTTGGCGGTCTGAATCAATTCTTCAGAATGATTGAAGAAAACACCTACAAAATACAGTATCGCGTAATGCTTGCCCGTTACCGTGGGAAAACGGCCTGCCCAGACTGCATGGGAACACGCCTGCGAAAAGATGCAAACTATGTTAAGATAGCCGGAAAAAGTATTAGCGAACTGGTATTATTGCCACTTGACAAGCTTTATGATTTTTTCGTGAATATTGAACTGGATAAACACGACAATGAATTGGGGAAACGATTGCTTCTGGAAATTAACAATCGTCTTGAGTACCTGAATGATGTAGGTCTCGGCTATCTCACCCTTAACAGGCTCTCATCCAGCCTTTCGGGTGGTGAATCGCAAAGGATAAATCTTGCCACTTCGCTTGGCAGCAGCCTCGTGGGTTCGTTATATATTCTTGATGAGCCCAGCATTGGTTTGCATCAGCGAGACACACACCGATTGATAAAAGTACTGAAAAGACTAAGAGATCTGGGTAACACTGTTATCGTGGTGGAACATGATGAAGACATTATGCGAACAGCTGATCAGATCATCGACATTGGTC
>SL_3KL_010_SEDDRAFT_10003147_pt1 | contig 15035 bp, 14 predicted proteins | sample SodLakKL_010_SED_2_FD_10381 | JGI IMG/M metagenome (IMG submission 10381)
CTCGCAAGGTACTGCCTCTGCTCGGCGGAGCGGAGGACGACGAGAAGGTTCACCGAGAGATTTGAGATGAAAGGGAACGGGCGTGCGGCATCGATCGCCATTGGTGTCAGGATGGGGTAGATCGTCGTTATGAAGTATTCCTGGACATACTCCCTCTCCTCATCGCTGAGATCAGCCATTGCGATGATCGAGACACCGGCGTCTGTCAGTTTCGGAAGAAGCCTCTCCCGCCAGCATGTATCATAGAGGCGGTAGAGTTCATCCACCTCAATCTGAATCCTCCAGAGAAGATCCACCGGCATAATTCCGTCAGGAGGAGCTTTCCAGACCCCGTCTTTGATCTGGTGTCTCAGTCCTGATACCCGGACCATGAAGAATTCGTCAAGATTTGCACCGCAGATTGCAAGGAACTTTACCTGTTCAAGGAGGGGGTGGCCATCATCATGTGCCTCTGCAAGCACCCTGCGGTTAAAGGAGAGCCAGGAGAGCTCCCGATTGATGTAATACTCCGTGGATGTGAGATCATGCGTCATGCCAGGCCCCCCTGTTTGTGATCATCCACCCCTGCGAGTCCAGGGGTTCCGGTCCGAGTTCCTGCCGCTGGTACCGGCCGTTCTCGTTCATCAGTCTCATCTTCAGGGTATCCTTGAGATGTATCCAGAGGATCTTCTCGATCAGCCTCTGCCGGATCGTTGCATCCCGTACCGGGTACAGGATCTCCACTCTCCGATCAAGGTTTCGTGGCATCAGGTCCGCAGATCCGATTAAGACGTCCTCTTCCCCGCCGTTCCTGAAGTAAAAAATTCGTGTGTGCTCAAGGAAACGCCCTACGATGGAAGAGACGGTGATATTTCGGGAAAGACCGTGAACTCCGGGCCTGAGGCAGCATATCCCCCGTACCTGGAGGTGAATTCTGACCCCCTCCTCCGATGCCCTGTAGAGTGCCGCGATACAGGCGGGATCGACAAGGGCATTACATTTGAAGACGATGCAGCCGTCACCGGTCTCACGGTGGCGCTGGATCTCCCGGTTAATTCTCATGATGATATCATCACGCATCAGACCGTCCTTTCCATGGGAGACGAGGAATGTTCGGTATCGCCTCTTTGCCGAGTATCCGGTGAGCGCGTTGAAGAGATCGGCGGCATCGGATCCGACATCGGGATCAGCGGTAAAGATGCCGAGATCGGTATAGACCCGCGCCGTCTGGGCATTGTAGTTTCCGGTTCCGATGTGTGTATATGTGACGAGCCTCTCGCCTTCCCGCCTTATGACAATAGAGAGTTTGGCATGGACCTTCAGGCCGACGAGGCCATAGACGACATGCACCCCGGCACGCTCCAGCGCCCGTGCCCAGACGATGTTATTCTCCTCGTCGAAGCGTGCCTTCAGCTCCACAAGGACCGTCACCTGCTTGCCGCGTTCACGCGCCTCCATCAGGGCCTCAACGATGGGAGAGTTGGTGCCAGCCCGGTAGAGTGTCTGTTTGATGGCAAGGACATCCGGATCACGGGCGGCCTGCCTGATGAATGCCACCACAGGGTTGAAGCTGTCATAGGGGTGGTAGAGGAGATAGTCACGCTGCCTGATGGCTGCGAAGATCTGCTTTTCATTCTCAAGGCCGGGAGGCGTTATCGGAAGAAATGGCGGGTCTTTCAGCTCGGGCCGGTTGATTCCCGTCAGCTCCATCAGGTCTGCCATCCCGATCGGCCCGGTGCTGGTATCGACCTGGCTTGGATGGAGATGAAGTTTTCCCGCGAGCATCTCCCGGATCCAGGATGGGACGGATCTGTCCACCTCAAGCCGTACAGGCTGGCCGATCCGCCTGTGCTCGACACTTTCCTCGATGCTGGTGAGGAGATCTGATGCCTCGTCCTCCTCGATCTCAAAGTCTGCATCCCTCGTTACCCGGAATGGGTATGCCGCCTCCACGTCCATCCCTGGGAAGAGGAGATCGAGGTTATCAGCAATGAGGTCTTCAAGCATGACGAAATGATAGTGTCTCTTCCCTGTATCCGGCATCTCCACGAGCCTGATGAACCGTTTCACAATACCCCTTGGTACCTTGACCCTTGAGAAGAGGCGGCCACGCTGCGGGTGGTTGATGACCACGGCAAGATTCAGCGAGAGGTTGGATATAAACGGGAAGGGATGGGAGACATCAAAGGCCATCGGTGTGATGATCGGAAAAATATCCTTTATAAACCGTTCACGGGCCTTTTCCCTCCACTCGGGGGGAAGATCGTCCATCCTGTGGATGAAGATCCCTTCATCACGGAGCCGGGGGAGCAGATACTCCTCCCAGCATTCTGTCGCCTCTTCAAGGAGGGGGAGGAGTTCTGATCGGATCCCTGCGATCTGTTCTGCTGGTGAGAGGGCATCGGGGGGGCGCTCCAGTGCCCCGGCTGCCACCTGGCGCCAGAGTCCTGAGAGGCGTATCATCACAAATTCATCGAGATTGTTTGAGAATATCGAGAGGAACTTGACCCGCTCAAGGAGCGGGTGGTCGCTCTCCCATGCCTCCTCGAGGACTCTTCGGTTAAATTGTATCCAGGAGAGTTCACGGTTAAAGAAGACCTTCGGTGTGTTTATGAGGACCTGATCTGTCGTATCATCCCGGATGATGGCATCTCCGTCCATTATGATCATTGATACCATTGGGCTTGATGCAGATATTTGTTCCCGCATACGGATCTATCTTCCAAAAGAAGATAGTATGGCAGGGCAAAGAGAGATCATGCATCTTCATCCGGATGAGAGGAGCACCGTCTCTTTTGAGGAGACTGTGACAGCAATGCTTACCGCACCATCTGCCGACGAGAAGATAACCCATCTGAGATCTCTTACAGCGATGGATGGCCGCCGTGCCATCCCTCATCTCATTGCGGCACTGCGGGATGATGATAAAACGGTCCGGGCCTCGGCATCCGCATTCCTTACCTCCATCGGTGAGGGGGCTATTCCTGAGCTTGCAGCACTTCTGAAGGATCAGTGGTGGATAGTCCGGTACCGTGCCTGCGAGGCACTCGGGGAGATGAAGAGTTCCCAGACGCTTCCTCATCTCAGAAGATCCCTCCAGGATGAGAGGGATCATGTCCGGTACATGGCAGCCAAAGGGCTCGGCAGTCTTGGCAATCCTGCTGTTATTCAGGATATTACACCGCTCCTCGATGACGAGAACCCGTATGTCCGGGATATGGCACGGCGGGCGATTCAATCTCTCAGAGGGTGAAGAAGACCGGTTTGCGGCAGAGGATATCCATCACCCCGTTGCGCACCGTGTAATTTGAATGGAAGACATTGATCCTGGTCGGGAGGGGTATCCAGGTCTCGTGTTCGTTGACGACGATGGCAACCCTCTCCCTCTCGATCCTGGCATAGGGTGCCGATTTCAACATATTCTCAGGCGGGAGTCCGGCGGTGATTAGATCCGGTTTTCTGTCTCGATCATCTCAAATGGGAGATCAGCCGGGGGGGAGTAGGTTGGAACCAGAAGGTACCCGCCAAATCCGCCTTCGGGCCTGAGGATACACCCAATGATCCGCAGGGTTCCGGGACGCTTCCTGTACTCATCTTCAGGTCTGTACTGCTCCATACATCCCGGCAATCCTGTACCGTTCCCCCTCCTTCGTGACGATACCCCTTGATCCCAGACGCCCAAGCGCTATAGTGACCGCCTCCGGATCCCTCTCCATCACTTCGACGAGCTCGCCGAGGGTGAGATCCTGGTGGGAGAGTGTGATGATGATATCAAGATCCAGGTCGTCTTCACAGACCCCCCTGCTCATCCTGAAGATATCGTTCATCGTCGCCTCGATATCATGCTCAAGATTCTCAAGGGTGTCAAGGATACTCTCCCGTGCCCGTGCCATGCGCCTGAGCATTGAGAGGGATTCGATAAGACGGAGATCGGCTGAAGGGAGGCCTGCCACCCGCATCCCGTCTCCGTTCTTCCTCATCGAGACGACGATGTCAAATTCCTGGGAGAGATAATAATATTTCCTCCTCCGTTCATCGAGGAAGGAGGAGATGAGTGCCTCCCGCTCCATCATACCGAGATGATCGATCACCGCTTTTGGTGATATGATGAGACGGTCGGATATCTCGGTGACAAAACAGGGTTTTTGCCGAAGCAGCTCGATAATCCGCCTTCGATTACGATTTCCAAGGATGTCGAGCAGGCGGGAAACCTCGACGTGATTAAGCATACTAACATTATGTTAGGATTTTTAGTATAAAAAAGTTGGTATCAGGTGAGCCGATAGTTCGGGGCTTCATCTGTTATCATGATGTTATGTGGATGGCTCTCGTTGTATCCCGCTGAGGTGATCCTGACAAAACGTGACCGCTTCTGGAGGTCAGTGATCGTCTTTGCACCGGTATAGCCCATCGCCGACTTGAGGCCGCCGATAATCTGGTAGATGATATCAGATACCTCGCCGATATAGGGGATTGCTCCCTCGACACCTTCCGGCACAAACTTTGTTGCACCGATCCCCTTTGACTGGAAGTACCGGTCACTTGACTGGCCGCCTGTCATGACACCAAGCGATCCCATTCCACGGTACTGCTTGTACCGCCGTCCTTTGATGACGATTATCCTGCCGGGCGACTCATCGGTTCCTGCAAGCATACTCCCCATCATCACGCAGTCCGCACCCGCAGCGATCGCCTTTGCGACATCACCTGAGTACCGGATGCCACCGTCAGCGATCACCGGGACTCCTGTACCGTTCATCACATCCGCAACCGCCGCGATGGCCGAGATCTGGGGTACTCCGACACCGGCGACGATCCGTGTTGTACAGATCGATCCCGGACCGATACCGACCTTGATCCCATCGACATCATTCACAAACTCTTCTGCTGCCTGCCGTGTTGCGATATTCCCTGCAACGCAGTCGGCCTTTGCGCTCTCCTTAATCTCGCGAAACGCCTTGACGACCTTCATGTTATGGCCGTGGGCGCAGTCGACGACGAGGGCGTCAACCTCTGCATCATCGAGGAGCATCGCACGTTCAAAGTCGAATGGGCCGACTGCTGCTGCCACCCGGAGGCGGCCATGTTCATCCCTGTTTGCACGGGGGAACTGCCGCTTCTCGAGGACATCCTGCATCGTGATGATTCCAAGCAGGGACCCATCGGCATGAAGGACGGGGAGCCGTTCCACCTTGTTTGTGTACATGATCTCAAGGGCCTGTTCAGGCGTGATGGATTCATTGACACTGATGGGATCATGGGTCATCACCCTGTTGACCGGTTCACTCCCGCGCTTGCCGACAATTGCCCGTATATCACGTCTGCTGACGATACCGACCAGATTGCCATCTTCAAGAACCGGAACTCCTCCGATACCATGTTCGTTCATCAGTCGCTCAACGGCGATGATCGTCGCTTCCGGCTCAACAAAGAGAACATGCCGTTCGATAAGATCCTCGGCACGCTTGACAATCCGGACCATCTCCGCTTCATCTTCTGCGGTGAGGTTCCGGTGGATCACACCGATTCCACCCTCCCTTGCAAGGGTGACTGCCATATGGGACTCGGTGACGGTATCCATCGCAGAACTGCAGATCGGAATGTGGATAGGAACATTCTTTGAGAATCTGGATCTGACATCAGCCTCACTTGGCTCAACATAGGACTCAGCAGGCTCGAGGAGAACATCATCGAATGTCAGTGAGTATGGGATCTTGAACTTCTCTTCAAACATGATTACCCCCGGATGAGATCAATCGCCTTCTCGACCAGTGCCGGATTGATAACCCCTGACCGATCGCCGCCGCAGACCATGCCCCGCACACCGATGATCTCGGGATCTATCCTTCTGAGGAGGGGAAGATCCTCAAATTTGAGGGTTCCGGCAAGTGCCGTCTTCATATTGAGCCGGCGGTTCTCCCGTGTAAACTCAGTCAGCTCGCTCTCATCCATAAACTCAAAGGTGCTCTTCCCATCCTTAACTCCTGTGTCGACCATGGATACATCCGCCCCCTCTTCGGCGGCGATCTGTGCCATATCAAACGGGGATATCGCATTGAGGCGTTCATAGTCTGAGTATGCGGCGATGACGACCGTCTTCTCAGGAAACTCCGGCTTGATCGCCCTGACGACGGCCTGGATCACCGAACGCGCATCATCCTGATCTGAAAACAAGAGTCCAATCTTGACATAATCGGCACCTGCGCAGGCTGCACCATACGCTGCAAGCGCGGCTGTTCCTGGTTTCGGGGAGAAATCACCGATGGCAGCAGATACAGGCTTCATTCCGGCCAGTTCCTTGATAGATCGGATTACCCATGGGAAGTTTGCACCAAGGGATCCCTCTGCAGGACGCTTCACATCGATAATGTCAGCTGAAAGAGAGAATTTCGCCTCTTCCAAAGAACTCGGGCTGACAAGCAATTGCATAGAACTTAATGATCCCGGAGGATAATAGTGATTACGTTTCATGATGAAGCTCGTTTGTGCAATGGATCTCCTGGGTGGCCAGGTGGTGCATGGGAGGTCCGGGAATCGATCTTCCTATACACCGCTCACCTGGGGACTCTCCCCGACGGCGGAGCCGGGAGGATATCTCAACGTGATCCGTCCGCGGTATCTGTATATCGCTGATCTCGACCGGATTGCCGGAACCGGATCCCATGATGAGCTTGTTCTCGGCTTCTCCGGGCTCGTCGACCGCTGCTATCTGGATCGTGGATGCCGGTTTCCCGGTGATATCCTCAGAGCACCCTTTATTGAGAATGTCATCGGCACCGAGACGGCAGGGCCGGATCTCTCTGGTTTTTATGGCGGATATCTCAGTGTGGATGTGAAGGANGGGCACGTCGTCCCGACCGGTGAGGATCCGGTCTCCCTCCTCTCCCGCGCAGAGACGATGCAGTTTGATGGATGTATTTATTTACANATCACCGCTGTAGGGTCTTCCTCAGGGATCGATCCCGGCGAGGCGGCGCGNATCCGATCGGCAACCGATCTCNCCCTCTTCTATGGAGGGGGTGTCCGGGGTGAGGAGGATCTTGGNATCCTCCATGATGCCGGGTTTGATGGCGCNATTATCGCAACNGCGCTTCATACCGGAGCCATACCACCTGATCTCATCAGGAGGGGTCTCTTCTGNTGATAACGATCGAGGGGATTGACGGCGCGGGGAAGAGCACCCTCCTTGCCTCGCTGAAGGAGGAGCTCTCCGATATTGATCCCCTCTTTACCCGTGAGCCCGGTGCAACATGGATCGGACGGGTCGTCCGTCAGGCCATCGCCGAGGAGGTCGATCCGATCGCCGAGGCGCTCCTCTTTGTTGCCGATCACGCGATGCATTGTGCATCGGTCATCCGGCCTGCCCTTGATGACGGCCGGATGGTGATATCGGATCGCTACACCGATTCCCGGTTTGCCTATCAGCAGGTAACCCTGCAGGGGCATCTCCCGGATCCCCGGCGCTGGCTGGCCGCTCTTCACGAGGGCTGGTCGATACAGCCGGATCTCACATTCCTTCTTGTTCTCCCGGTTCATCGTGCGCTTGAGCGGCTTGACGAGAATGGTACCCGTGAGCATTTTGAGAGGGAGGAGGTTCTCACCGCAGTGTTGGCGGAGTATCTGGCACGGGCAGAGGCGGAGCCTTCACGATTCATCCTGGTTGATGCCGAAGAAGAGAGGGGGGTGATCGCCTCCTTTGTTGCAGAGGAGATCAGGCGCGTTTATGAATTGCGAGGACGATATCCCCGATCGTGAGGATATCGACCTCTTCTCCCTCGATTGCGTACGAGTGAACAAGGGTATAGGCCCCGTCAGGAATTGCGATCTCATCATCTCCAATCCTGACCGAGGTGATTCCCTCCTTCAGGGTCTCAATCGGGAGATCACGGATCGCCTGCATGACGGCGCCGGCCTGTTTTCTGAAGGTGGGGCCGATGATCCCCATGTTGAAGGTGATATCCGAGACGATCCGATCTAGATTCGGTGCAGCGGATCGCCAGTCAATATCAGCGTTTACCGTCCTTCCTGCATCGCCGCCATCATTGAACGAGATGCCCGGAGTATAGATGGTGACATGGCCGAGAGGGGCGTTTAAGGCAAGCCCTTCATCATGTTTGTACTTCCTCAGGAGTGAGACGATGGTGACAACGAGATCCCCGTCTTCCAGGTCCTTCTCATCGTACTCCGGGAGAGCCGGCCATTCCTGGTCGATGACCCTCTCTCCGGTGAGGTGATGGTAGCACTCTGCTGCAAAGAATGGTGTATAGGGTGCCATGCAGCGGCATAGGGCATCAAGGGTCGTCCTGAGGGTGGATACCGCACCGGAACGGGACGGCGTGTCGCCATAGAGCCTCCCCTTGACGAGCTCAAGATAGTTGTCTGCAAGGGTTGACCAGGCAAAGTCCCGGAGTGCCTTCAGCCCCCGGTCGAACTGGTTGTTGTCAAGTGCCGTTGTCACCTCGTCGACGGTCTTCCTCAGGTGTGCAAGCAGCCAGCGGTCCGCAAGTTCTGTGGTTGGATCTGGTCTGATCTCATCCCGGCGTATCTGAAGGAGGGAGAACCGGACGATGTTCCACATCTTCGTCTGGAATCGTGATGCCGCGACGACGTCGTTCCATGAGAAGGTGATATCGGATCCGGTTGCGCCGCCGGCAGCGGCCCATTGCCGGAGGGCGTCGACGCCGTACTTGTCGATCAGTTCATCGGGAGAGATGACGTTGTTCCTGGATTTTGACATCTTAAATCCGTCCTCTCCAAGAACCATCCCGTTGATGAGGATGCCTTCCCAGGGCTTCTCACCGGTGAGGGCAAGGGATCTGAGGATGGTGTAGAATGCCCATGTCCTGATGATATCATGGCCCTGGGGGCGGAGCTGGGTCGGATAGAGCGCAGGGGTGGTCTTCCCGTCCCATCCTGAGACGACGAGCGGGGATATGGATGAGTCCATCCAGGTATCGAGGACATCGGTCTCTCCCTCCCATTCTGTTGATCCGCATGACGGACAGGGTGTCGAGGGGGATTCGACCGTCGGATCAATGGGGAGATCAGCCTCATCGGGGGTGAGTAATTCGCCACAGGCTGTACAGAACCAGACCGGAATCGGGGTGGCAAAGAGCCGCTGCCTGGAGATGCACCAGTCCCATTCCATCTGGGATGTCCAGTTCAGGAGCCGGGTGAGCATATGCTCCGGGAACCAGGTGATCTCCTTTGCGGCTTCGGTGATCTCATCGGGTCTGACCCTGACAAACCATTGTCGTTCAGAGAGGATCTCGATCGGTGTCTCACACCGCCAGCAGGTGCCGACACGCTGGGGGAGCTCCTCCTGCCGGATCAGGATATCCTCCTTTGTCATATCGGCGAGGATGGCGTCACGGCACTCCTTCGCCCTCATCCCGGTATAGGGTCCGCAGATGGCGGTCATCCTGCCGGTGTGATCGATCGCTTTCCGGAGGTCAAGATTGTGTGTCTTCCACCAGACGACATCCTGCTTGTCGCCAAATGTACAGATCATCACAGCGCCTGATCCGAATGAGGGATCGACCGTCTCATCCTCGATAACCGGGACCTGGTATGAGAAGAGCGGGACGGTGAGGGTTCCCCCTCTGAGGCTGGTGTACCGTTCATCATCGGGGTGGACGGCGACTGCGACACAGGCTCCGAGGAGCTCGGGCCGTGTTGTTGCGATCTCAACGCCATCGAAGGTGAAGTAATTGAGGAGGGTGGTATTCTCCGTATATGCAACCTCCGCAAATGCGATGGCGGTTTCACACCGGGTACAGTAATTGACGGGATGATCGGACTGGTAGATGTACCCAGATTTGAGCATCCTGAGGAATGATGCCTGTGTCAGGCTGTAGTACTCCGGCTCCATCGTGATGTATTCGTTGCTCCAGTCCACAGAGAAGCCCATTACCCTGATGGAGCGGCGCATCATCTCAATGTTCTCACGGGTCAGCTCCTGGCACATTGCCCGGAACTCATGTCGTGGGAGATCATTTTTTGTGATCCCATGGATCTCCTCGACCTTCACCTCGGTCGGGAGGCCATGGCAGTCCCAGCCCTGTGGAAACATGACATTGTATCCGCGCATCCGCTTATACCGCGCGATGATATCCATGTAGACCCAGTTCAATGCATGGCCGATATGCAGTCTGCCGGTCGGGTACGGCGGTGGTGTGTCAATGATGTACCTCGGCTTTGTTGAGGCCCGGTCAAAGTAGAAGTCTTCGTCACGCCATGTATCGAGCCATCGTTGCTCAACCCCGGCATAATCATAGGTTTTATCGAGATCCTCTGGTGACGACATTTATATCTGGTTGTCATCGTCATCTGATATACTGTTCGCACAACCGGACGAGCCTGTACGAAGATTCTTCTCTCTATTTGACCAAACCTTTAGTATCCATGAAGATTCAGCCACGCCTTCTGCTGGCCACGGGTATCGCCATCCTTGGTATCCTGCTTGCCCCGTATATTCAGCCAGCGTGGCTCTTCTCGATCTTTGTCATCGCGTTCTCGGCTGTTCTTTACCTGATCCGCGGCACTCAGTATATCTCCCTGGCACTCGGGGTGACGGCGATCCTCTATGGTGCCGGGCTTTTGCCGCTGGTTGCATTCGGGGGGACAGTGGCAATCGTGACGCTTGGCGAATTAGCATTCCGGGCTGGTGGTGAGGAGAAGCTTGCCTATATCCATTATACTGCGGGCGCAACCCTTGGAGCCCTCATCGTGATGGCATATCTTGGGAATATTCAGCCTCTGGTCCTGATCATCGGTGTGCTTGTTGCCCTCCTCCTCAGGTCTATCCTTGCGACCCGTGAGGATGCGTATATGATCATCATGCTCGGGGTGGCGATGACGATGTTCCTCTTCCTCGAGCTTGACTTCCAGGTTGATATCCTGCTCCTGATCCTTGCGGTGACGATAGCGCTCCTCTTCGGGTACTCATCGTTCCGTGTTGGTGCAGCTGACCTCTCCGGCCTCTTCTCGGGTGCGCTCATCGGCATTCTTCTGATCGTCTTTGCCGATGCCCGCTGGTTCCTGGTGATGCTCGCCTTCTTCATCATCGGATCGGCCAGCACCAGATACCAGTACCGAAAGAAGCAGCTGATGGGGGTTGAGCAGGAGCGTGGGGGTGCCCGGGGATATAAAAATGCCTTCTCAAACGGCCTTGTGGCGACCTGTGCGGCGATCGTCTTTGGGATCACACACGATCCGCTCTGGGTCGCCATCTTTGTCGGGAGCATCGCAACGGCGACGGCTGATACCGTCGCCTCGGAGATAGGGGTCACCGGGGGCCGCCCGTACATGATCACGACGTTTCAGCCCGTTCCGGAAGGGACAAACGGGGGGGTGACCCTCCGTGGCGAGATGGCGGCGCTTGTTGGCTCCCTGATCATCTCCGGCCTTGCGGTGCTCCTCGGGATGATCACACTCCCGGTCTTCCTCATCTGCACCCTTGCCGGGCTCATCGGGACAAATATCGACAGTATCGTCGGTGCAACTATCGAAAACCGTGGGATCATCGGTAATTCCGGGACGAACCTCATTGCAACCTTCGGGGGCGGGGTTGCAGCAGCAGTGCTGGTGCTTGTGCTGATCTGATCAGGAGATCGGTATCTGCTGCCTTATTTTGGATTGCGTGCGGTTCGCGTTCCGGCCTTTTGCAAAAAAAGAGTTTAAATCACACTCTGGAGGGTGTGGGGCATGAAGGGGGGAATTCCCCCTTCTCAGTACTTATACCACCGCCCCTTCTCATCATACTCACCGATCTCCTGTTGAATGACAGAGATCTTCTCCAGTCTCCTGAAGAAGGCCGCCTTGAAGGTGAGGGTGAAGGGGGTGGCGATGAGTGCCCAGATGAAGAGGACGACTGCGGTTGCTGTGAGGGCATCAGGTCCGAGGAGTGCCATCACCTCATCGCCGGTCATTGCGCTGATGAGATCCGGATCCATCTCTGCAACCTCCGCCATCTTCTCCCAGAGGAGACCCATCCAGAGGAATGCAAGGCCGAAGAGGATGCCAAGCAGGATGATGATGTTTGCGGCGATGAAGAGGAGCACCTTCCAGCCATGGACCATGACCAGCGTGATGCTCGCACGGAGCGAGTCGAAGATCTTCTCATCCCGGAAGACGACGAAGGTGTCGTAGAAGTAGGTGAAGAGGAAGATCGGAATCATGATCCACATCGCTATCATCATGGTGAAATCAGCGGTTGGCGGTATTCCAATCAGCGTCGTCGTGCCAATCACCAGCATGATGGTGATGATACTTGCAAAGATGATGACGAGGAGCGGAAGGAGGACCCGGAAGTAGTATGAGAGCCCGTACCGGAGATAGACGGACGGATCATTTGAATCCTCCCTGATGATCCCATAGCTTGCGGCGATGATGAACGGATAGACGAGGAGAGCGAGGATCTGGAACTGCCCGCCTGCGAGGGGATCTGATCCCGTGATCAGGATATCGCCTGCTGTGACTGCTGCGATGAGAAGGCCGGAGAGCCAGAGGAGCGGCCTGCGCTTCAGGAGTCCGACGGTATCTGCGAGTGCTTCACGGATCATGGTCACCGGTTCCTTGGCATCGCGATGATCTCCCTGACCTGGAGATCGAAGAAGGTGGCTGTATGTGCAGGCCGGATGACAGCGGCACAGTCTGCGCCGGTGGCAGTCCCGCCGACCGCGATCACCTCATTTTCGATCGGGATGGCGCCCTGGTCTGCTGCGATCAGTACCGATTCGACCGCAACCTTCAGCCCCACGGCAACAACGCGGCGGAGCGCCTCGGCAATCGCTTCGGATCGTGAGCCTCCACCGACACGCTCTGAACGTGAGAGGGCGCGTTCAAGCCCGGAGAGGGTATGTGTTCCGGTGACGATGGTATGGCCTTCGGCTCTGAGGGTTGCAGCGGCATCTTCGGAGAACTCCCAGACGCCGGGCTTTGAGAAGCCGACGACATGCGAGACGACAACGAGGCGGATTCCGGTTCCCCGGACCGCATCAAGGAACGCGAGTGCGGTCTTCCCGCTGGTGCTGGCGACCACGATCTGCGTACAATTCAGCAGGCGCGCCCGTTCGACCGCGAGATGAACCACATCTGCGGTATTCTCTTTTCCTGGCTTGTCAAAGTATGCCGTTTCTCGTGTGATGTAGCCCATGTATCTTAATATGCATCGGTCGTACAAGTGAATTACTATGATCACGCTTGCTCTTGCTGGTAAACCAAACTGTGGCAAGTCCACGTTCTTTAAGGCGGCGACCCTGGCGGATGTCGAGATCGCAAACTATCCGTTCACAACGATCGATGCAAACAATGGTGTCGCCTATGTCCGGTCTCCCTGCCCGTGCCGTGAGCTTGACCTTGACTGTGGACACTGCCATGACGGATTCCGGTTCATCAATGTCGGTCTCATCGATGTCGCGGGTCTTGTCCCTGATGCCCACAAAGGGAAGGGGCTTGGCAATCAGTTTCTTGACAACCTCCGGGCTGCCGATGCGATCATTCAGGTCGTGGATGCAAGCGGGGGGACGGATGCCGAGGGGAACCCCGTTGATCCGGGGAGCCATGATCCGATGGAGGATATCCGGTTCCTCAGGTTCGAGATGGCAATGTGGGTTGCAGGCATTATTGAGAAGCATCTCCCGCGCCTTGCCCGTGCTGCCCAGGGGAAGGAGGCGGCACTCGTCGACCTTCTTGCAGAAGGGCTTGCCGGGCTCTCGATGACGGCTGATGATATCAGATCCGCACTCGCAGAGACCGATGTCGATCTCTTCACCGCCGATGGCGATGCACTCTGCCGGTTTGCCGATGCCCTGATTGCCATCAACAAGCCGATGGTGACGGTTGCGAACAAGGCTGATCTCGCATCACCAGACCTCCTTGCGGCATTTCCTCCGGAGGTCGTCAGGACAACGGCAGCGGCAGAGCTCGCCCTCAGAGGGGCCGTCTCTGCCGGGGTTATCTCCTATCTTCCTGGTGATCCCGACTTTACGATGAAACCGGGTGGAACCCTCACTCCGCAGCAGGAGAAGGGCCTTTCCATGATCAAGGCGGTGATGCAGAGGTTCAATGGAACCGGTGTGCAGGAGGCGGTGAACAGGGCAGTCTTTTCGCTCCTTGATATGATCGTCGTCTACCCCGTCGAGGATGAGACCCATTTCACCGATGGAAAGAACCGGATCCTCCCGGATGCCTTCCTGATGAGGCGGGGTTCGACCCCCCGGGATCTTGCGTACCGTGTTCATACCGATATCGGGAAGGGATTCCTCTATGCGGTTGACGCGCGGACAAAGATGCGGGTGAAAGACTCGACAGAGCTCAAGAGTGGGGATATCATCCGGATCGTCAGCACAGCGAAGTAAATGAGCGACAGGTTAAAGTAATATCAATCAAGAGAAGAGTATACGTATGGCAGGCGAGGTCTATCAGGCACAGGTGCTGAAGAACTTCTTCGATACCATCACCGGATCGGATAGAAACCTCACCCGCATCTCGATGTGTGTTGTCACCCTCGCAAAGCTCAGAAGCGAGGACCCTTCGAAGGTTACCTTTCTCCTCGACCAGATGCGCAAGTCACGCGAGAAGAAGGAGCTCTCCGTCGATATCCTCGATTATATGGTTGATGCCGCGGTCGCCCTGGATCTGGAGATCGTCCAGACCGCGTTTGGCGTCACCAACGTCAGGCAGATAGCCGATGACTTCGGTACCGTCTCCCTTGACTCATTCTAGTCCTTGATCGGATCTCTTCATTTTTCCCGTTGTACAGTGATGTCGGGAGTTTCAGTACAATGGCTTTCCATTTGTATTGATCAAAAGCTTCCATTCCAAATGATCAATAGTTTCCATTTGAAATGGATAGTTTTATGAGTTCTCCTCTTCCTGTACTGGTATGCTCCTGAAGAGTGAACTCTCGCGGATTCTCATATCTCAGAGGAATATGCTTCAAAATCGCGAATTCGGAATAATACGGGGGGATCTCGGGAAGGTGAAGCCTCTGTTGAATTTTGCCGTCATCATATCCGGTATCCGGAGATGTGGTAAAAGCACGCTCCTTCTTC
>SL_3KL_010_SEDDRAFT_10003148_pt1 | contig 15033 bp, 15 predicted proteins | sample SodLakKL_010_SED_2_FD_10381 | JGI IMG/M metagenome (IMG submission 10381)
CTCGTTCCCGGAATTCGGTGACGTAGCGGGCCCCGCCGTGCGGTGAGGTGTCGCGGCCGTCCATGAACGCATGCACGTAGACATTCCCGATCCCCTGGTCCTTGAAAAACCTGAGCAGGGCAAATACATGTTCGTTGTGGCTGTGGACGCCGCCATCCGAAAACAGGCCCATGATGTGCACCTTCCCGGCTTTGCGCGCCTGCTCCGCCGCGGCAAGCAGTGCTTCGTTACGGAAAAACCCGCCGTCCTTGATGTCCTTGTTCACGCGGGTCAGCTCCTGCCAGACAATGCGTCCCGCGCCGATGTTGAGGTGACCTACTTCCGAGTTTCCGAACTGTCCCTCAGGCAGTCCCACATCCAGACCGGATGCACTCAGGGTGGAGTTGGGGTATTTTTCGAACAGGGAATCGATGAACGGGGTGCTGGCGGCTTTGATGGCACTTACCGAATCGTGTTCGGAAATGCCGTAACCGTCGAGAATTGCAAGGAGGGCTTTGGCCATGGGTGTGGTTTGATTTGCGCCAGACCCGGAACAGTCACACCCGGGTGACGTCGTTATAAATAATTTGAGAAGGAAATCGTGCCGGGGGGACCGGCACGCGTGACAGACCGAACAGCTTTTAGCGCTGCCTGAGTGGAATTACTGTCAGTGTGGATGCGGAAGCGGCCAAGGGTGCAGTCTGTCCTGGATGACAGCCGCATCCTGCGTCCGGACACCGCAATCCGAAATGCTATCCGAGGTTGTTGACGTGCTTGACCAGGGATGATTTGCGATTGGCTGCCGTATTCTTGTGGACAAGGCCCTTTACGGTCATCCTGTCGATGTAGGAAACCGCATCCTTAAGCAGCACTTCGGCCTGCTCTTTCTCCTGTGATTCCAAGACCCTGCGGGTCAGTGAGCGCATGCGGGATCGTTTTTCACGGTTTGCCAGGCGACGCTTCGCAGATTGGCGTGCACGTTTCTCGGCTGATTTGTGTTGAGGCATATCCTGTTAGAAAGAAATCATTCTGGGTTTCAATTCATCGATTTTGCATAGAAACCAAATTTATGATTTAATCAGGGTATTTACAAGATTATTTTGCAAAAAAAAGAGATAAGACCTAAATTACCCAACATTTTGAAATTGCATAAATGTGCGTCAGGTAAACGGAACAGATCATTGATCATAGTAATAGATGGTCCGGCAGGAGCCGGGAAAAGTACCACAGCCAAGGAAGTTGCCCGTCGCGCCGGCTTTGATTATGTCGACAGCGGCGCCATGTACCGTGGCTTTACGTACCTCTATCTGAAGCTTGGTCAGGATCGGACCCGGCTCATTGACATCCTGGACAACCACCGTCTTCGCTTCGATTTCCATATCACGGAGGCCCGCGTTTTTCATGGCGACACCGAGATCACCGGTGATATCCGGTCCGACAGTGTCAACAGCCATGTCAGCGAGGTAGCCGCGATGGAAGAAGTGAGGGACACCGTCCGCCAGTTATTGCGCGATGTGTCCCGCGACAGGAAGGTCGTCCTGGAAGGAAGGGATCTGGGGACCGTCGTTTTTCCGGACGCCGACCTGAAGTTCTTTCTCACAGCTGACCCGGAAGCGCGTGCCCGTCGCAGGTATGACGAACGCATCCGAAAAGGGGAGCAGGTCTCCCTCGATCAGGTGCGGGAAAACGTGGACACGAGGGACCGTATCGACTCCACCAGGGATATCGCTCCGCTGAAGAAAGCGGAAGATGCCCTGGAGATCGATTCCACGTTCCTGACTTTCGAAGAACAGGTGGCAAGAATTTTGCAGTACATCCGTAGTACACCTACGTTGTCACAAGACAACGTAAACTAACTGAAACAAGAACCATCATCCCCTGATACAGAGCACCGGTCAGGCGGCAAACAGAAACAAAGGATATCTAAATGACCGATGAAGTAAAGAAAGACCTCGAAAAAGAAGAGCAGACCGAACAGTCCGCAGCCGCATCCACCGAAGAGGTGAAAGAAGAAGCAGCTGCCGGTAAAACACCCGCCGCGGAAGAGAAGAAAGAGAAAGCCGCAGATCAGAAAGCGGAAAAAGCCGAAACACCTGAAGAGGAAGAGGCGGTAGAAGAGACGCAGGAACCCGCCGCTGAACAGAAAGCCGAAGAGGCGGAAGCCAAAGAGCAAGAAGCCAAAGTGGAAACGGCAGATGATTCCAGAGACGAACCTGCCGAAGAGACTCCCGTAACAGAAGCATCTGCTGAAGAAGAAACCAAGCCGGAAGAGTCACCCGCAGAACAGCCGGCCGGTGAGCAGGCCGCCGAAGAGCAGGCCGAAGAGGAGTACAAGCCCCCCTCGTTTACCGGTGAGTTAGGGGAAAAAGTCTACAAAATGGAAGAGCTTGAAGAGGCCTCCGAAGAATATGATGACGACCAGTTCAATGAAATGGTCAAAATGTACGAAGGCACCCTCACCGCCTTCACGGAAAAAGAGATCGTTACGGGACGCGTACTCTCCATGGATGAAAAGTACGTCATCGTGGATATCGGCTTCAAATCCGAGGGTATCGTTCCGCTGAACGAATTCAAGAACCCGGATGAACTCAACATCGGCGACGAGGTGGAGGTATTCCTCGACAAGGTGGAAGACCGTGACGGACAGCTTGTCCTCTCACGCCGCAAAGCCGACTCCCTGCGCGTATGGCAGGAAATCGAGGAAGCTCACAACTCCGAAAAGATCATCGAAGGTTATATCAAACGCCGCATCAAGGGCGGGATGGTCGTGGATATCCACGGTATCGACGCGTTCCTCCCCGGTTCGCAGATCGATGTGCGCCCTGTGCGCGACTTCGACGCCTATGTCGGCAAGACCATGGAGTTCATGGTGGTCAAGCTCAACATGTCCAGCGAGAACGTAGTCGTTTCTCACCGCGCCCTGGTGGAATCGGATCTGGAAGAGCAGCGCGAGCAGATCCTGGCCAGCATGGAGCCCGGACAGATCCTCGAAGGGGTCGTCAAGAACATCACCGACTTTGGTGTGTTCATCGACCTGGGTGGNGTGGACGGACTTNTGCACATCACCGACCTCTCCTGGGGACGCGTGGAGCACCCCTCCGAAATCGTCCGACTGGATCAGCGCCTGAACGTGGTGGTCCTTGAGTTCGACGAGGAACGCAAGCGGATTTCGCTTGGTCTCAAACAGCTCCAGCCGCATCCGTGGGATGAGATCGACGAGAAATATCCCGAGAAAATCCAGGTTCAGGGCAAGGTCGTCTCCATCGCCGATTACGGTGCCTTCATCGAACTTGAAAAAGGTGTGGAAGGCCTGGTACATATCAGCGAGATGTCCTGGACACAGCACATCAAGCATCCTTCCCAGCTGGTAGAGAAAAGCCAGGTGATCGAATGTGTCATTCTGAACATCAACAAGGATGAGCGCAAGGTGTCACTTGGTGTCAAGCAGCTGCAGTCCGACCCGTGGGAGGACCTGCTGGATCGCTATCCGGTCGGATCCAGNCANAAGGGCGCTGTCCGCAACCTCACCAACTTCGGNGTGTTTGTGGAACTTGAGCCCGGTATCGACGGACTGGTCCACATTTCCGATATGAGCTGGACCGACAAGGTGAATCATCCCAGTGAGTTGGTCAACAAGGGTGATGAACTGGAGGTCGTGATCCTTTCGGTAGACTTTGACAACCGCAGGATTTCCCTTGGGCACAAGCAGGTCCAGGAGAATCCTTGGGAGAAATATGCTGCGGAATACTCCGTAGGTATGGAGACCGATGTTGTGGTAAGCCGCGTCACCGACAAGGGTGTGTTCGCCAAGCTTTCCCTCGGTGCAGAAGCGTTTATGCCCGCACGGGAAGCTGAAAACAGTGACAACCTGGCAGAGTCGTACAATGAAGGTGACGAACTGAAAGTGGTGATCACTGACTTTGATGAAAACAGCAAAAGCATCATCATCAGCCAGAACAAAATCGGCAAAATGGACAAGAAGAAGGAAGCGGCTGCCAGAAAGAAAGTGCAGCAGGCTGCCACATCCACGTCAGGTGCCCTGACGCTCGGTGAGATGTCCGGCTTGCAGGATCTGAAGGAAAAACTTCAGAAAAAGGAAGATGATCAGAATCAGAATAAGGATGACGATCAGAAGGACGATGACAAGAAAGATGACGAAGAAAGCAAGGAAAGCTGACTCTCGCCGTTATCTTGATTGTTGATGGTTACTGCAAAAGGAGGTATGATATCCATCATGCCTCCTTTTTCTTTTTACCCGGAAATTTACCCGGATTCATTTCAGGATTAACCCGTTGTTTACCATGAGTGTTAAAATGCCGGAAGCCGCAACGGCATCCGAAACCCTGGAGTTTTTGAAGAAAACGTTACGGGATATTGTCCCGGAGAGCGAACTGGTCTACAAGGCTGAAATCGCCTACGAGATCAACCGGCTCAAAAAGGAGAAGAACGCCGTGATCCTTGGTCACAACTACATGGAACCGGCGCTATTCTACAGCATACCGGATCATGTGGGTGATTCCCTCGGACTAGCCAGGATCGCTGCCGAATCCAATGCCGACCGCATTGTCTTTTGCGGTGTGCGCTTCATGGCAGAGACCGCCAAGATCCTCAACCCCGACCGGATGGTCCTGCTGCCCGCCAGGGTTGCAGGGTGTTCGCTTGCGTCAAGTATCACGGCACAGGATGTACGCGACCTCAAAGCGCGTTATCCTGGCATCCCGGTGGTCACCTACATCAATACCTATGCCGATGTCAAGGCCGAGACCGATGTCTGCTGCACCTCAAGCAATGCTGCCGACATCGTACGCAAACTCGATTCCGACTCCGTCATTTGCCTGCCCGATGAATTCCTGGCGAAAAATATCGCCCGTGAGACTGGCAAGCATGTGATCTTTCCTGGCAGTGACCGGACAGGCAAGGATGACATGGTCATCTGGGACGGTCGGTGTGAGGTACATGACAAATTCACGGTAGAGGACATCCGCAATGCCCGCAGCCAGTTCCCGGATACGGTCGTGGTCGCCCACCCGGAATGTCCGCCTGATGTAGTGGAAGCTGCAGACTACAGCGGATCAACGACGGCCATGACCCGTTTTGTGAGGGAATCCGATGCCAAACGGTTCCTTATCCTTACGGAGTGTGCCATGGGAGATAATATCGCAGCCGAAAACCCGGATAAGGAAATGCTGAGGATGTGCAGCATCCGATGTCCGCACATGAACGAAATCACCCTTGAAGATACACTGACCTGCCTCAGGGAGGACATCTACCAGATTGAAGTGCCGGAGGATATCCGCATTCGGGCAAAACACTCACTCGACCGCATGCTGGAACTCAGCTGATCGATGGCGGATCCTGCAGATCCTGCACATAAAAAAAGCCGTCCATTTGCATGGAAGGCTTTTTTTTATGTACCACAATTCCACAAATACGACTTGTAGATTGCTGTATTATTTCTCTTTGTAGAAGAATACTTTTCCGTTGACGGTATCTTTTCCGCTTTTGATTTTTCCGCCGGTTTCCCTGTTGTAGGTATATACAACATTTCTCATGGAATTCAGCTCTTTGTCATTCGTAAAAGTAACTTCAAGCGCATCTCCACCCGGTTCAAGTTTGTTCAATGACTCAATCAAAGGCCTGAATTTAGAAGAACTTTTTTTGGTGATACGAACATCTGAACGGGGAACAAATTTTAATTTCATTGCTATTAGAGTTTAACGTTAATAAATGGGTTTATCTAAATTTAGTTAAAAATCTATATCCGTGTCAACGTTATTCTAGAATGAATATTATGGAACCTGAATAGTTTTCAATATGGTTTCTATGATATCCTCGGTTTTTATTTCTTCTGCTTCTGCTTCGTATGTCAATACAACTCTGTGGCGCAGTATGTCATAGGCAACCGCCCTGATATCTTCAGGCGTCACATAGGCGCGATGCTGCGTGAAGGCGTGTGCACGTGCCGCCAGATTCAGGTTGATGGTTCCCCGTGGTGATGCCCCGTAGTCGATAAGCCCTTCTATTTTATGGATGTTATATCGTTCCGGAGTTCGGGTGGCTATGATGATATCCACAATGTATTTTTCAACTTTTTCATCCATGTAGATCTCATTGAGAACCTTCCTGGCCTCCAGAATGGTGTACGGGCTGACCACCGGATTGATGCTCTGGGGTTTGACGGTGCGGGCCATCCTGCGCATGATCGCCATCTCCTCGTCTTCCGTGGGGTAATCAATCTTAATCTTCATCATGAACCTGTCCACCTGGGCTTCCGGCAGGGGATAGGTGCCCTCCTGCTCGACCGGGTTCTGTGTTGCCAGCACCAGGAAGGGATTGTCCAGCATGAACGTCTCCTCTCCTATGGTCACCTGCCGCTCCTGCATGGCTTCCAGAAGCGCACTCTGGACTTTCGCAGGAGATCGGTTGATCTCATCGGCCAGAATGATATTTGAGAACACAGGTCCTTTCCTTACCGTGAACTCACCGGTTTTCTGGTTGAATATCAATGTCCCGATGAGGTCTGCCGGCAACAGGTCCGGCGTGAACTGGATCCGTTGGAAACCGGTGTCAATGGCCCTTGCAAGACTTGATATGGTCAGCGTTTTGGCCAGGCCGGGAACTCCCTCCAGAAGTACGTGCCCATCCGATAGAAGACCGATAAGGAGGCGCTCGATCATCACCTTCTGACCGATGATCACCTTGTCCAGTTCGTTGTAAATATCCTTGATAAAATGACTGGACTCCTGGATCCGCTCGGTCAGGGCCCGCATGTCAGGACTTCTTTGAATCATGAGCTGCGTCTGTTAGTGGGGTTGGAGGGTTTTTTGATTCTGAGGAAAAAAAACTGAAGTAAAAACAAACTTTTCTTAAATTCCCGCACGAATTTAATAAAAAAAACAGACACAATTTCGCCGGGAAGCTAATGTCCGGCTGTCTACGCGCCTTTTTGCTTTTTTCCGTGTTCTGATTTTATGCAAACATAGCAGATATAGTTGAAGACGCAAAGTTTTTTAGGTACCTTGATGCTCATTTTTCACACTGTGCCGATTACATGGAGACTTACATCTTTATCCTCTTTGCAACACTGGCCGTTGCAGCCGCTGTCGGTATGATCACCAGCAGGAATACGGTCAACAGTGCACTTTTCCTGGTACTGAACCTTATCTCGGTGGCCGGGATCTTCCTGCTCCTGAAAGCCCAGTTCCTTGCGGTTATCCAGGTCCTGGTGTACGGNGGGGCCATCATGGTGCTCTTCCTTTTCGTGATCATGCTGCTGAACCTTTCCGATGAGGAGCAAATGCTCAGCAAGTTCAGCGTCAGGTACGCCGTTGGCTTTTTCCTGGGTGTGATCGTGCTTTCCCAGCTGCTCTATGTCATTGCAAGTGTCACCGGAACACTCCCCCGTATCCACCCGGAAATGGAAGCCGTCGGCACAGTCGAGACCATTGGGGATGCGCTCTTTAACATTTACATGCTGCCTGTGCTTGTCACAGCCATATTGCTGACCGCGGCCGTGGTAGGGGCCCTGCTGCTCGCTCAACGTAACATTAGTGGAAAGGTAAATAAATGATGGAAATGGATTGGTACCTCGGCTTGTCGGCAGTCCTGTTCACCATTGGGGTCATCGGTGTACTGACAAGGAAAAACGCCATCGTGATCTTCATGTGCGCCGAACTCATGCTCAACTCGGTGAACCTCACCCTGGTCTCATTCAGCGCCCAACTTGGTGATGTACACGGACAGATACTGGTCTTTTTTGCGCTTTGTGTGGCCGCTGCGGAGGCCGCCGTCGGACTGGCCATCATCATTGCCATATACAGAAACAACCTGACGGTCGACGTCACCAAAATCAACCTGCTGAGATGGTAGCGGATCGGTAACCAATACGGTTCCAAATAACCAAAAACTGGAAATAGTTTACCTTCATGGACGCATACGTTCATCTCGTACCCTGGATCGTTCTCATCCCTTTGGCCGGGTTTCTGTTCAACGGATTGCTAGGAATGGCCTCCGGGACGTTCCGGGAGCAGAAAAACCTGATCGGAGGTGTTGCGACACTGGCTGTCTTCATCCCGTTCCTTCTGGCCCTCTGGTTGTTTTTCGCAATGTCCGGGGACAGCGATGCCGCTACCGTCAGCCTGTTCACATGGATCGAAGCCGGCAGCTTCACCACCGACATCGGCTACCGCCTCGATCAGCTGTCACTCCTCATGACCCTCGTGGTCACCGGCGTGGGCGCCCTTATCCATTTATACGCCATTGGCTACATGGCCGGCGACGAGGGCTTCTGGAAATTCTTTGCCTTCATGAACCTGTTCATCTTCGCCATGCTCAACCTGGTGCTGGCGGACAATATGCTGCTGCTTTTCCTCGGCTGGGAAGGGGTCGGACTCTGCTCCTACCTGCTCATCGGGTTCTGGTACACGGACATGGCCAAGTCCGATGCCGCAAAAAAGGCGTTTATGTACAACCGTGTCGGGGATTTCGCATTCCTCATCGCCATGTTCATGATCTTCCAGATCGTCGGCTCCCTGCGCTTTGAGGACATCCTGTCCGGCACGGGCCTGTTCACCACCGACCAGGTCTTCATCATCGGCCTGCTCATCCTCATCGGTGCCACAGGGAAAAGCGCGCAGATCCCCCTGTTCGTCTGGCTGCCCGATGCCATGGCCGGACCTACGCCGGTGTCCGCGCTCATCCACGCCGCAACCATGGTCACATCCGGAATCTATGTCATTTCGCGCCTTTCGCCGTTCTTCATGCAGTCACCGGAACTGATGCTCTTTGTGGCCGTGATAGGCGCTTTTACGGCGGTAGTCGCGGCTACCATCGCCCTGACCAAATACGACATCAAGGCCGTGCTTGCCTACTCCACCGTATCCCAGCTCGGCTTCATGTTTTTGGCCCTCGGCTCCGGCGCCTATGTCGCCGCCATGTTCCATGTGGTCACCCACGCCTTCTTCAAGGCCTGCCTCTTCCTCGGTTCTGGCTCGGTCATCCACGCCATGCACCATGTCGAGCATAAATTGCATGAAGAGGGAAAGCATGTGCACTTTGACGCCCAGGATATGCGCTACATGGGCGGACTGCGCAAATACCTTCCGCACACGTACAAGACCTTCCTGATTGCCACTATTGCCATTGCCGGCATCCCTCCGCTGGCCGGGTTCTTCTCAAAGGACGAAATCCTGGTGATGACCTTCAACGCCGGCATGGGGACCTACGGCGCCGTTTACATCGGCCTCTGGGCCATTGCCCTGATTACCGCCTTCATGACCGCATTCTACATGTTCCGGCTCACCCTGGGCACGTTCCACGGTGAATTCCGCCTGCCGCAGAAGTTCAGCGAAGCCAAAGGCGCCGAAGAGCACCTCCATGAAAGCCCGGTCACCATGACGTCGGTGCTTTGGGTATTGGCGGCGCTCTCCATCGTGGGCGGCTTTATCGGCATCCCCAATTTCGTGGTGGCAACATTCACCGGCACGGCCGATGTGAACCTGCTTTCCAACTGGCTCGACAGAACGACGATGGATGCCGACCTCACCCTCAGCAAACTGGTGGAATGGTTCCTGCTCTTCGGTTCGGTCCTTGTCGCAGCAGCCGGGATTTTCGTGGCCTACCGGCTCTATGAAGGCGATCAGCTGGAAGCATCCGATGCCCGCATTTCAGAACGCTTCGGGGCAATGTATCAGGTCTGGAGCGACAAATACAAGATCGACGAGATTTACGAAGGCGCTATTGTGCGTCCGACAGTGCGATTCTCCGAACGGGTACTGGACGTCTTCGACAAAAAGGGGATCGACGGCTTCGTCAATTTTATCGCCGCCGCTGTACGTTTTACCGGCGGCGTGGTGCGCTACTTCCAGACCGGAATGATCCAGTCCTATGCATACGGGATCGTCCTCGGGGTGATCCTCGTCATCTACATGTTGCTGTTCCGATAATCATCACACATATCCGATGGAATTACTGCTAAATATTGTCATTTACCTGCCGCTTTTCGGAGCCCTGCTTCTGCTGATCATCAGGCAGGATGACTGGGTGCGATGGACCAGCCTGTTGATCACAATGGCAACATTTGTGCTCTCGCTTCCGCTGCTGCTCCAGTTTGACATATCACTTACCGGCACGGCACAGTACATGACGGTCGGAGAGCCGTTCCTGGGCGACTGGGATGTGAAATACATGGTGGGGCTTGACGGTCTCAGCATGCTGCTGTTCATGCTCACCACATTCATGGCGCCCATCGTGGTGCTTTCTTCCTGGAGCTCGATCAAAAAGCACGTTGCCGGGTTCTTTTCGATGCTGCTGATCCTTCAGACCGGATCGCTGGGCGTGTTTGCCGCTCTCGACCTGTTCATGTTCTACATCTTTTTCGAACTCACACAGATCCCGATGTTCTTCCTGATCGGTATCTGGGGCGGGACCGACCGCATCTACGCAACCGTTAAATTCTTTATCTACACGCTGGTGGGATGGCTGCTGATGCTTGTGGCCCTGATCTATGTGGGATTTGCGGCCGGCAACATGGTCAACGACGGCGTCTTCACCACCGACTGGCGCCTCCTCACCAGTCCGGAATTCCAGCTCGGACTCGTCGAGCAGACCTGGCTCTTCCTGGCGTTCGGATTCGCTTTTTGCATCAAGGTGCCCATCTTCCCGTTCCACAGCTGGCTTCCGCTGGCACACACCGAGGCACCCACGGCCGGATCCGTCGTCCTTGCCGCCATTGCGCTTAAAATGGGTACCTATGCCATACTCCGGTACCTGATCCCGCTGTTCCCCAATGCGGCCATCGCATTCGCGCCCATGTTCGCCGTACTTGGCGTCATCGGCATCATCTACGGCGCCCTGGTTGCCATGGTGCAGAAAGACGTCAAGAAACTGGTCGCCTACTCCTCCATCAGCCACCTTGGATTTGTCGTACTCGGCATGTTTGCATTCAACACAATCGGCGCTCAGGGAGCGATTATCCAGATGGTCAACCACGGCCTTTCCACCGGTGCCCTCTTTATTATTGTGGGGATGCTGTATGAGCGTCGCCACAGCCGCATGATCGCCGATTTCGGTGGGATCGCCAAAATGATGCCGGTCCTGACCGTCATGTTCATGATCGCCATGCTGGCCTCTATCGGACTTCCCGGCCTGAACGGGTTCGTCGGCGAATTCCTGATCCTGGTTGGCAGCTTCAACTCAGTGGTGCTCGGGTCGTACTGGTACGCCGTTTTTGCCGCCGTGGGAGTGATCCTGGCCGCCGGATACATGCTCTGGATGTTCCAGCGCGTGATGTTCGGCCCCATCACCCACGAGGAAAACAAGAAACTGACCGACATCAACGCCCGTGAAATCGGACTGCTCGTGCCCATCATGATCTTCATCGTGTGGATCGGGATCCGTCCGACCGACTTTACCAGGTATTCCGAGGCCCAGGTGACCTGGATGCTCGAGGATACCCAAACCCGGGCCGATGCCATCGCGCACAATGCCCACAGCACCGAACTGCCTGCCTGGGCGCTGAAACTGTATGACGTCACCCCGCAAGTGGCATCCTACATGGAATCAGACCATGAAGAGGGTGCAACGACCGCTATCACGGCTGCATCCGGTAACAGTGAAGTAAACCGCAGAGAAAACGAGGAGAATGGATTATGACACAAGCACTTCAGCCAGCCCAGCTTGAAAAGGAACTTCAGTCCCTTGATAAATGGATCGTGGAAGGGGACAAGCTCACCAAACAATTCAGCTTCGCCGATTTCCGCGAAGCGATGGCCTTCATGGTCAGGGTGGCATTCGAGGCAGAAGAACAGGCGCACCACCCCGAATTATTCAATGTATACAAGGATGTGAGGATCCAGCTGGCCACTCATGACGCCGGCGGAAAGATCACCTCAAAGGATATCGCACTGGCGAAACGTATCGACGCTCTCTAACCGACATTCATGGAATCAGCAAACGAATTATTGACCATCCTCCCACTGATCATCATCGGTGCCGCAGGCCTTTTCGTGATGATGCTCGATGCCTTCACGGGAAGCGCACGCCTGGCGTACCTGGCCACCATACTTTTCTCGGCAGCCGCCCTGGCCGTGGCCGTGTCGGACCTGTTCGGACCCATGGGGGAGTCATTTCACGGCCTGATCACCTATGGCGGCACCTCCTCGTTCGGTATGGTGCTGGTCATGACCGGAACCCTGTTCTCGGTGATCCTGAGCCGTGACTACCTTGAAAAAACCGGCATGCATATCGCGGAAGTCTATTCCATGATCCTGTTTGCCGCATTCGGAATGCTGCTCCTGGTGTCATCCAACAACCTGGTCACCCTGTTCCTGGGCATCGAGACCATGTCCATCTCGCTCTATGTGCTGGCCGGACTGGTCAAAAACCATAAAAAATCCGTTGAAGCCGCGCTGAAATATTTCCTTCTCGGAGCATTCGCTACCGGGTTCCTGCTCTACGGGATCGCGCTGCTCTACGGTGCTTCGGGCTCCACTTTCCTGGTGGATATAGCCGCAACCGAAGATAAAGGCATGATCTACTGGGCCGGTGTGGGACTGCTGCTGGTCGGCTTCTTCTTCAAGATTTCGGCGGTACCGTTCCATATGTGGACCCCCGATGTGTATCAGGGGGCACCCACCACCATAACCGCATTCATGGCAACGGCTTCCAAGGCGGCGGCATTTGTCGCATTCATCCTGGTGCTGAGCCGCGCCCTGCCTGACGCCCGGGCCGATTGGAGCGATGTCATCTGGCTGTTCGCCCTGCTGACCATGGTGGTCGGGAATATCCTGGCCCTTGTCCAGGATAACGTCAAGCGTATGCTTGCCTACTCCAGTATCGCTCACGCCGGTTACATCATGATCGGTCTGGCAGCCGGAACCGATGCCGCCTACAGTGCCGTTTTGTTCTACCTGTTCGCCTACACACTGATGAACATAGGTGCTTTTGGCATCGTTGCCTACTATGAATGGCACAAGGGATACGACTTCACCGAAGTCAGCAATTATTCCGGCCTGGGCTTCAAGCAGCCGATAATGGGTGTGCTCATGTCCGTCTTTCTCTTCTCCATGGTGGGGATCCCGCCCTTCGCTGGTTTCATCGGGAAATACCGCGTCTTTGCCGCAGCGGTGGATGAGGGACTGATCAGCCTGGTCATCGTCGGTGTCCTTGCAAGTGCTGCCAGTGTCTATTATTATCTGCGGGTGCTGGTGCACCTGTTCATGAAAGAGAGCGAAAACGGGATCGTCCTGTCGCGTCCGGGCACCCTGTACACCGCATCATTGCTGATCCTCGCTGCACTGACGATCTTTTTTGGCATCAATCCGGGTGTGCTGACGGACCTGCTCGGTTCGTTCTGGACTGTGCAGTACTGATACAAGGTCCCGCCCCAACGGGCCGTCAGGTGGACGCCGCAGTGACCACTCCGGACTCATAATAATTGCAAAGAACCCATAATCTCGCTATCTTTGCGCCGCCTGCCGCTGGAGACACCAGCGGCTGTTTACACAAAACATCCGAAGGTGATTATGAAAACCATTTTCTATGAAGTAACCTTTATCATCAATCCCGTTCTCGAAGAGGATCAGGTGAAAGAGGTCAAGGAAGGCTTCGAATCCTTTATAAAGGAAAGAAAAGCCGAAATTGATGAAGTGGACGAGTGGGGTATCAAACGCCTCGCCTATGAGATCGACGGAAAGAACAGCGGCTACTACGTGAACGCCTATTTTCACGCGCCGGGTACCATCGTCAGCGAGCTCGAGAGATATTTCAAATTGCAGGATAACATCCTCAGGAATATCATCCTCAAGTACGATAACAAGATGCTGAAGCACAGGGAGCTCCAGAAGAAAGGCAAGCTTCCGGTAATATTCAGCGAGATCCCCGAAGAGGAGTGATCACAGTCCCCATCCATTTCAAAAGATTTCCATTATGTTAAAAAATCCTGCACACCCCAAGAAAGGCAACCTCAAGGAGAAAGAGTGCAAGTTCTCCAGAGCGGGTGTTGTCTATATCGACTACAAGGATGTCGACACCCTGGAACGTTTCGTCAACGACCAGGGCAAGATCCTCCCCCGACGCGTAACCGGAACCAGCGCCAAATATCAGCGTCAGCTCGCCCTTGCCGTAAAACGGGCAAGGCACCTCGGACTGCTGCCATTCGTCGCTGAAAATCTCAGATAATCACCTATCCAGGAGTTTACCATGCAAGTCATTTTAAAAGAAGATGTTGAAAAACTGGGTCTGGCCGGTGAAGTCGTCGATGTAAAGGACGGTTACGGAAGAAACTACCTCATCCCGACCGGCAAGGCCGTTCTCGCCACCCCGGCTGCCCGAAAGGTGGTCGACCAGCAGATGAAAAAGGTGCTGGAGCAGCGTCTGGCCAATCTCGATACGGCAAAAGAAACCGCGGAAACAATCCAGGGAACCAACGTGACCATTGCGGTCAAAGCCGGCGAGGAAGGCAAGATCTTCGGTACGGTCACCAATGTCCAGATAGCCGATGCGCTCAAAGAGAAAGGCCTGGATATCGACCGCCGCAAGATCCAGATCGACGAGGATGTCAAGCAGCTTGGCGAACACACCGCAACGATCAACCTGCACGAAGAGGTGAAAGCCAACCTGACCTTCTGGGTCGTCAAAGCTCAGGAATGATCGCCACGGCAAGACTATTTGCCGTAAAATCACCGTTCTAAAAAGGAAATGCAGCTTCTGTGTTTCCTTTTTTTTTACCAGGTAATGATGGACCCGGCCATTTGAGAAATCGGATTCTCCTTCTGACCATTGCGTGGTGCCTCTGGGCACAGCCGGATCTGCAGGCCCAGATCTCACTGGAAAGGGAACGGGAGGTTGCAGTGGCTGAAAGTGATTCCGTCATTGTGCTGGATACGTGGATCGTCCCGGGCACGTTCCGTGTCACCGCCGATACGCTTGCCCTGTCCGACCGGGAGTGGTCCCTGTATCCCGTCAGCGGACGCTGGAGCTGGGATGTCGGCCCGGACCGGCGGGCACAGTTCGATACGCTGCGTTTCCGGTATGAGTACCGTCCCATGGACCTGC
>SL_3KL_010_SEDDRAFT_10003149_pt1 | contig 15032 bp, 9 predicted proteins | sample SodLakKL_010_SED_2_FD_10381 | JGI IMG/M metagenome (IMG submission 10381)
AACTAACGGACGGGTCTTAACAACGCCGACAGACTGGGATGCGGTTAAAAAAATCCTTTTTGCATCAATCAATACTGAAATCAGGGAAGTGACCTGGCTGGTGCCTGGAGAAGATGCCGCGCGAACCGTACTGGATAATTTTATCAGAAACAGACTTCCCGTTTACAACGAAAAAAGGAATGACCCAAATGCCGGCGCAGTTTCAGATTTATCACCCTATCTGCATTTCGGACAAATATCTGCTCAAAGGATAGCGCTTGAGTTGATAAAAACATCGCCGGGAGATCAAAATAGTGAGGCTTTTCTTGAGGAACTCATTGTAAGACGGGAGCTTTCTGATAATTTCTGCCATTACAACCCCTTTTATGATTCGTTTGAGGGATTTCCGTCATGGGCAAAATCCACACTCCACTCCCACCGCAATGATGAAAGAGAGTATATCTATTCAAAGGATCAGTTCGAGACCGGGTCAACACACGACAGACTGTGGAATGCTGCTCAGGGGGAGATGGTGACGAAGGGCAAGATGCACGGCTATATGCGCATGTACTGGGCAAAAAAGATCCTGGAATGGACCTCTTCACCTGAAGAGGCGCTTGCTATTGCGATCTCCCTAAACGACAAGTATGAGCTTGATGGGCGTGATCCCAACGGATATACCGGTTGCGCCTGGTCTGTTGGCGGAGTGCACGACAGGGCCTGGGGTGAACGGCCGGTTTTCGGCAAGGTCCGTTACATGAATGATAAAGGCTGCAAAAGAAAATTTAATACGGCAGAATATATTAAAACCCACTTAAACCAGAGGTCTTGAAAATATCATCTTATGCTCTCCAGGGTTCCTCGATTTTATTTATGTAATAAACAAACATCAATCTGCTGCATCAATAACCAGGTTAACAATAGAGAGAAACTCTTCGAATTCAATACCGTTATAACCTGAACCGACTGACGGACTGGCCGTATGTACGATTACAAGATCTTTACCGGGCACTATGTACAGGTATTGTCCTCCGTCACCCATTGCAAAAAAGGCTTCATTTTCTTCATCAATCCACCAGTAGTATCCATACCCGAATGATGTACCCGTCATCTCCGGTTTTATATGCATCGAAGTTGCCAGATCAATCCATTCGGATGAAATGAGCTGACTTCCATCCCATGAGCCTTTTTGCAGGCACAACTGCCCAATACGGGCAAGATCCCTTGGCCTCATATGCAAACCAAGTCCCCCGATATGAAGACCATCCTCATGCTGTTCCCAGATAAAATCATCAATGCCAAGAGGGTCAAAAAAGTTGTTAACTATTGAATCGGTAGCGGTGAGGTTATATGCACGCTTCAGAATCCCCATTGCAAGCTGTGGTGGTCCCTGATTATAGAAAAATGTGCTGCCCGGTGCCGACAGGTATGGTTTTGTAAGTACAATGCGGATAGTGCTTGGAAACCTTTTTGAGTTAAACAGATCAACAGAATGCTGTTCATGATCCCAGTCCAGTCCTGTTGTCATAGTAAGCATATGCCTGACTGTCATTTCCCGTTTATTCTGATCGCCATCAAAATAATAAGGGATATAATTATAAATGCTGTCATCAAGTTCAATCAGGTTCCGTTCCCATCCTGCTCCTGCCAGCAGGGAGGTTATGCTCTTTGTAATTCCCTGAACAGAAACCTTCTTATTGATATCCCTCCCGTTTTTGAAATAGGATTCAGAGACAAGCTTCCCATTTCTGACAATCAACAGGGAGGTTGATGTGATGAACTCATCCTCTGAAAACATCATTTCGTAAATATCCTGCAACTTCCCGGTATTAAATCCCTGATCTGAAGGTGCAGAGATATCCCATCCGTCTGCAACCTGCACAGGTTGATGATTTACTGTGGTCTTCATCTCTCCGTCAGGCAGACACGAGCTAAGTAATATTGATCCGGGGATCAGCATTACGATAAAACGCTTCAATATTCTAATAATCACCATACAAATGCATAAAAAAGAATTCTTACAAATAAACTGTTGGAAAAATAAACCACCGGTTCAGGTTCGGTAAAACGAGTAAAATCCATTTCATAGCCTATGCTTACAGACTTAAGTCTTGTTCGGGAAAGATCGCTTGTCAGTTTCAGATTTACTGACTGCATCTTGTTAAAAGTTGCAAATCCGATGTTCTCGTGGATCCTTTTAACATACTCGGCAAAACCGGGCATCTGATAAGTGTAATGGTTCTCGGCCGAAGGTCTTGAGACTGCTCCTGCAACAGGTACCTTCAGCTCAGCAAAAACTTTCCTGTCTCTGTCTATCTCATAGTCAAAATAGTAATAAAGATCAACGGTATAAGAGGTTGCCCAGTAGATATGGTCAGGATCCTCATTCAGAAAACGGTACATCCTGGTACCCGCACTTATGCTGCCACCCAGATATGACAAGCCATCTTCACCCGAAATCTCAGGTACCATCACCGCAAGTCCCCAATTCAACCCGGGCTGGACATATCCCGCACTGAAATCAAGCCTGTTCAGCAGATAATCAGCCTTTGCACCAATATGAAAATGCCTGCGAAGGTTACCATAAGTCCTTGCAGAGAGCAATCTTATATCAATGCCGGGTCCGTTATAGCGTAAAGGCGAGAAAGAGGCGTCAGTCATCTGCATCCAGTGCATGTTTACAGAGAGACCGGAAGACCTTGTCTCAATACTCCTGAAAGGACTCTGAGAATAACCCTCACCCGGGAAAAGTATTCCGGACAGCATAATCAGCAAACAAATCCTGCTCATCTTCATTGAAAGATAAAAACGTTTTACCACCATGTTGACAATCCCCTGAAAAAAAGAATACATAACATTAAAGATTCTTTCTGACCTGCAAAATTGATCCTCAACAAGCCGGATTATGCTAAATCAATGATTTATTTTAACCTCTCATACCGGTATTTCAGTATGGGGTTTAGAGTTGTTTACGTAATGAAGGGAAATTTGTTCTAAAATTTTCAAGTTTCCGGAATATTCTTTATACCCATGTATACACAAAAAAATACGGTCAATACCTCCATAGGGATAATTTACCATGACTGATCTTCGTTTAACGGCGACTGATCTTTGTTTCCGGGAAACCACCGGAAATAGATTATTACCGGTATCAATTCTTGTATAAATGTTTCCTAATAACAGTCCATTATTAAAGCCATAAGAGGACCGGTAATAAGGAATGCCTGCAAAAGCACTGCAGATTCATAAAGGTAGGGAAAGAAGATAAGCGGCCTGCCACCGGCAATGGCAACCCGCTGTTTACCGGTTGAAGTAATCAAGAACATACAGCGATGTCATCGACCGGCTATATTTATGCCGCGATGTTTACCGGTTGAAGTTATCCCGAACAATCAGCGCATGTCTCTGAGTCTGATCACTGCATCCGGGCATTAAGTCCGAGTCGCTTAATATTCAAATCTTTGTCATACTTAACAATGGAAATGCCGTTATTCTCGAGACCGTTCCTGTAATCTGACTTTCTGAACAGAAAATCTGCCTGAAGAAGGTCTGTGCGCATAGCAGGAAGGCAATCACGAAAATCCGGGCCATATCTTTTCATTGCCTGCAGAAAGTAGAACATAATATCATAGCCCCGGAAACCGTAATGTGATGGTTCAGTATTATAATTTCTCCTGTAGCGCCTGAGAAAATCCTTTACATTCTCATCATTATAATCAATAAAAAAGGGAGAAGCAAAATGCAACTCCATATTGTGCAGGTATTGTACCTCGAGGTTGGCAAAACGCTGCCAGTCATTGAGTCCGAAAATAGTAATATCGAAATTGCGGGAGAGAATGTTTAACCTCATAAGCACATCAGATACAAAAGCCTGATCTGACGAGGGTACTATAACAATATTTTTTTTGCCGGGAACCAGCGATTGCTCGATTTGCGTGGTTGCGTCCGTGTATATTAACTCCTTGAAAACCAAATTATCAAAATTAGAGTTATATGAGAAATGTCTGAAAATATTACTCTTGAAAGATTCAACCAGTTCCTGCTCAAACATATCGCCTTTATGAAGGAGAACGAAATTTGATCCGGGGAAGTTTGTTATAAAAATTGAAGCTTGCTCCAGTTCAACTGAAGCAGAGGGAGTAACCTGGAAAAGGTATGGGTTTCCTGTCAGCAATTCTGTTCGTGATGTGAGAGGAGATACCACATTAACACGGTTGCGCTGTGCCCAGTCGGCTACAATTCTCATATTTTCAGGGTAAACGGGACCGATTATCAGGTCGCTGTTACGAAATTCCTGCTCCAACATTATTTGCCTGACTTTTTCTGTGCTTCTTTCCGTATCGTAAACGTTCAGGTTTACCGAAAGNCCGGCGTTGAGCAGTGAATCAATGGCAAGCCTGGCTCCCTCATAGAATTCAAGGAAAGGCACCGTGCCCCGGTATAACTCATTCACAGTAAGCACATAGTCCGGATAAAGCTCCCTGGCCTGCTCCTTGTCCACTGTATCAGGCAGCTCAACAGGGTAATTCCTGTCAATGAAAAGGGGTAGCATAAGTGTTACATTGAACGGCCTGTCATATCCTGCTAAATCAAAACCTATACAATCAGCATCAGCCAAAGCATCAGCATCAGCCAAAGCATCAGCATCATACAAGTCCGCCGGAACCGGTTCTTCCGCAATATGATCGTCAGGGATCAAAGGTATTTCAATCTCTTCCGGATCATCTTCCACCTCTTTAGGAATCCTGATATACTCACCATATTTAAGACCCCAGATAAGCCTGTCGTTAGCCCGTCTTATCGCCCTGACAGGCACATCATATTGTCGTGAGAGCGAATAGAGTGTTTCGCCCCTTTCAACCTTATGGTGAATATACATGTCATCCTCAGATGGAAACCCCTCGCGTTCCAGATAAACCTTCCGGGCAGGTATTTTAACCACCTGGCCGATCTGAAGCCCTTCTTCCACGCCGGGGTTAAGCCTGATTATCTCATCAATTTCAACATCATAGGCTCTTGACAGAAAAAACAGGGTCTGTCCCTGCTCAATGGGATGCAGTGTATAATCTCCATCCTGTTTGTCTGGTACAGCCTGTTGCTCTTCTTCTGATACAAATGGTATTTTAAGAGCTTCTCCCGCCTGAAGCCCTACATAGGTATTCGGATTTTCAAGCAGGATCTCCTTCTGCGGAATATTGTAGGCGCGACTGATGGAATATAGAGTCTGCCCGGGTTTAACAATGTGGATATAATAGACTTTGCGTCCAATAACAATCTTATCCTCCGATCTTACAACCTCAACGGGAACCGTTTGAGAATATCCATTGACGGACGAGCCGAGGCAAAGGATAAACAGTATAAAAAACCTTATATGCATAGGAAGAAATATTAATTTTCTCTCAGAATATATTCGTCATATTCGAGTTCAAATCTTAGCTTATGCTTGGATTCTTCGACGGCGAGAGAAAGGAATAACTCTTTCATCTCCTGGCCTGGTGCTCTTTCAGAAAGATCCATATAAAGCCTGAAAGCTGCTTTTTCCCTTTTCATGGCAAGCACAAGGGCATCCCGATAGCTCATGCCCGGTGACGGTTTAATGCTTACCAGGTAATCACCTATCTGCAGATCGGTAACCGTGTCAGACCCGATATCAAACAATCCTTTATCTTTAACTTCTGTAAGCCTGGTCTTATGCGATATCTCTTCACGCGCAAACTGTTCAAATACAGCCCTCATATCTGGTGTAACGGCATTTTTTGCCAGCTCTTTATAGAAATCCACCGCATCCTGTTCAAGCCCGATCGCAAAATCGAGGATATCGTCTATAGAATTGAACTGTTTCATGTTACAGTGATTTTGTTGAAGAAAATATCAATTGCAATAATAATCAATAAAGATGTCATTGCCAAGTTCCGAACTCACCCCCGTTGTTTTCAGAAAACTCATTATCAAATCGCAACACAAGGTAGTCACATCCGTGCCTGAACAATTTACTGTAATTATCTTCCGCTGTAATTGATAGCTTAAGCTTTTCATGATTTGTAACATTTGCCAGAACCGAAAAAATCTCCATCCTTAAATCTTCCAGAGTTCTGCATCTCTCAGCTCCCAGTAAATCAAGAAGGGAAATAAGCTGAAGGTATCCCGGATATCCGGTAACCGGCTCAAAATGTTTTTCAAACTGCTGAATAACCTTCCCTGTATTACTGTATGAACCACCTGTCTCCATAGGTAATGAAGCCGGCAGGATAAGGTCGGCTGCAGAAGCGGTCTCACTCATAAAAAGATCCTGCACCATAATAAACTCAGATTTCTCAAACCATTTGCCGATGAGTTTTTTATCCACCGCACAACCGGCCGGATCCTCACCAAAGATAAACATATTCTTTACAGCTCCTGACTCTAATAATTTAAAAATATCAGCGCCTGACGGTTCCGGTATTAGATCAGTCTGCCATATCTCCTTCAGATGCCTTTTCATCTCTTCATCCCTTGCATCAACTGCTCCGGGTAAAAAATCAGGGAACAGTCCCATATCGGAAAGTCCCTGCGAGTTATTCTTCTCCTTGAGCGATATCAGCCCCATAGAAGTTTTGCCGAGCTTTCCGGTAATGATAGCCAGGTTATTCAGTTCTGAAACCGTTCCGGGTGATATATCCTTTTCAGAGAAAATGAGTATAGCGCTCATCTCTTTGTTATAGCGAATGGCAAACTCTTCAAAACACTCCCTGCAACAAATTCCTGAAGATTTGAGAAGAGAATCAAGATCATCGCTGAGGAGCCTGCTTTTGTATTCTTCAAAACCGGTACAGTTATCCCTTATGAATAATGAATTCTCCATACCCCCTGAAAGATAAAAATGGTTCATAGCCTTGACAAGGTGGTAATATGACTTTACTTTCCATACCTTATCGGCCTTATGCTCCATCGATGATCTGCTCCTGGTGGTTATAAGTTCAACCGGCACACCTTCAGCATGTCGCAGACTGTTGATCGTAAAACCGGGTACTGCATTATCGCTGTTGATCTCACATCCGAACAGATATATCCTTGAGGCACCNCTGATCTGGTCAAGCGGCGTGTCATATATTGAGCGGCTTAACCTGCCGCTGCCCTCTGCAAGGTAATGAAAGCTCATTACATTACCGGTACCTGCACCCGACCTTGCAAGTTTCTGGATCAGATACAACTCTTCGTTTGTAAGTCCGGCACCTCCGAAAAAAGCATTTTCATCGGGATCAGACGACTTTATCTTATCTTTTATTATCTGAAATGCCTTCTCAAAAGTAACCTCTCTGAATTTTCCGTTCTCTTTCAGCAGGGGTTTCGTTATTCTTGTTCTGTCATTAAGGTAATGGTAACCGAATTTACCGTACCTGCATATATTACCATCTCTGTTAATGAGCCCCTCACTTCCGGTTATTCTCAATACAAATTCCGATTTATGGTGAATATTCAGCTCGCATCCTACAGAACAATAGTTGCAGATAGTCTTTACCGTATCCCATTCTACCGGTGCAGGTTTAAAAGGAACATTCTCCGTTATTGCACCTGTGGGACATGTAGAAATGCATAACCCGCAGGATTCGCACCTGGTTTCCGTAAGCGAATCGCCCATGCTCGGAGCCACATAGGTTTCAAACCCCCTGCTAACAAATCCGAGGGCAGCGGCGCCAACCACCTCGCTGCAAATCCGCACACATCTGCCGCAAAGAATACATTTATTGTTGTCTATCTCAATATATGCATGCGAATAGTCAGGTTCAAATTCATGAAATTCGCCCCGGTATCTGCCCTGTTCAGCACCATAAGCGGTAGAAAGCTTCTTGAGATCGCATGTATATAATTCTGAGCAGCCACATTCCAGGCAACGGGCCGTTTCAGTTTTTGCCACCTCATCATTTTCATATCCAAGTTCAACTTCATTAAAATTATTCCTCTTCTCCGCTGATAGCACCGGCATCTCTTGACGCATCTGCTTCCTGTAACGTCCGGAAAAAGATTCTCCTGTCAGCTCCTTGAAATTATCCTTTCTGCTAATGAATTCATTTATTGCAGGTTCAACCGGCAAACCTGACAAAAACTGATGGCAGCTTCGCGCAGCCGTCTTTGCCTGGGCAATGGCCTCAATTATCGTAGCAGGTCCCGTCACTCCGTCTCCAGCAGCAAATACTGACCTGATACCAGTCTGCAATGTATCCGGATCGGCCACTATATCACCCCATTTATTCACTTCAAGCTTTCCTTCCGGCGAATTGCCGTTAATGTCATCCAGAAATTCAACATCAGTCTTCTGGCCAATAGCCGCCAGAATATAATCGAGTTCTATCTCAAATTCAGAACCCTTTACCGGTACAGGCCTCCGGCGTCCCGAGGCATCCGGTTCTCCAAGTTCCATCCTTATGCAGGTAACCGACCTGACGGCACCTTTTTCGTTCTTGTTTACCGATACCGGATTTGTAAGAAACAGATACTCCACACCTTCAACTTTTGATTCATGGATCTCTATGGGATTTGCAGGCATCTCCTTTTCAGTACGACGGTAGATAACATATACTTTTTCTGCACCGCACCTTAGTGAGGTTCTGCAGCAGTCCATCGCGGTGTTTCCTCCGCCGACTACCGCCACTTTTTTACCCTTAAAATCGTATCGCTGACCCGTCATCTCCATGTTCCTGAGGAAGTCGATTCCCGAAAAGACTCCGTCGGCATCCTCACCACGGCAACCAAGGAGAGTGCCGCGCTGCGATCCTATTGTAAGCACCAGGGCATCATATTTGGCTGTTATCTCACCATAGCTCAGATCTGCGCCAAACTTCCTGTTAAAATAAATTGTTGCACCCAATTCGGTAACTGCGTCAACCTCTTTCTGTAAAACATCGTTGGGAAGCCTGTATTCAGGTATACCGTAACGTAACCACCCCCCTGCCTGTGGCGCGGCCTCATAGATATCGCAATGGTGACCTTTAAGCTGAAGGAACCATGCTGCAGATATTCCTCCCGGACCTGCACCAATAATTGCAATCTTTTTGCCCGTTGGTTTGTCTGTAACCGGCACATAGCGGTGTTCCGATTCAAGATCGCGGTCGGATGCAAAGCGCTTAAGGTAGTCGATACCTACTGCACTGCCCTCATCAAGAAGATCTCTGCGGCAGGCAACCTCGCACGGTCTGACACAAACCCTGCCGCAGATCGCAGGAAGAGGGTTGACCTCCTTTATAAGGGCAACCGCCCCGGAATACAATCCCTTTTCTATAAGCGAGATATACCCCTGCACATCAACACCTGCCGGGCATGTCTGTTTGCAGGGCGCTTCACAATCGGCAAAATGGTCGCTGACCATCAAATCCAGTGCCGTTTTCCGTGCCTTCCTCACCTTCTCGTTATCGGTACTGACAACCATCCCTTCAGTAATCTTTGTCGAACACGCTGGCTGTAGTCCACGCCCCCCTTCTATCTCAACAACACATACATAACAGGATGAAAACGGTTCCAGTCGCTTGTCGTGGCAAAGAGTAGGGATATCAATCCCGTTCCGCCCGGCAAGCTGCAGAATGGTTTCATCTGCCCTGCCGGTAATTGTCTGTCCGTTCAGTATTATATTAAGTCTCTCCATCATTTACTTTGTATATAAGCCTTTCGGCGAAAATCAAGCTTTTCAGGATACCGAAACAGCTTCAAACTTGCATTTGGTAAAACATATGCCGCAACGGATGCAAAGGTCCTGGTCAATTACATGTACCTGCTTCCTTTCACCCCTGATGGCATCAACCGGGCAATTCCTTGCACATACCGTGCATCCGGTACAGCTGTGATCATTAACCGTATATGTCAGCAGCTTTTTGCATGATTTGGCCGGACATTTTTTCTGGTGGATATGTGCTTCATATTCATCACGAAAATACCTGATCGTTGTAAGCACCGGGTTTGGCGCGGTCTGTCCCAGTCCGCACAACGAACTGTCTTTTATCTGCTCTGCCAGCTCTTCAAGCTTCTGTATATCACCTTCCTCTCCGCCACCATCGGTAATACGGTTCAGTATCTCCAGCATTCTCATGGTACCGATCCTGCAAAAGGTGCATTTTCCGCATGACTCTTTCCTTGTAAAATCAAGGAAAAACCTGGCAATATCAACCATACAGGTACTTTCATCCATAACTACCATGCCGCCTGATCCCATTATTGCCCCGGTGGCATTTACAGATTCGTAATCAACCCTGGTGTCTGAAAGCCACGAAGGAATACAACCTCCGGAGGGACCCCCCAGCTGAACGGCCTTAAAACTTTTATCAGACGGTATACCTCCTCCAAGTTTAAAAACAATATCATTGATCGTTATGCCCATCGGCACCTCCACCAGTCCCCCATGCCTGATTTTCCCCGCAAGGGCAAAAACTTTTGTCCCCCTGCTGTTCTCAGTACCATATTTTGCATACTCCTTCGCTCCGTTATTCATGATCCACGGTATATTGGCAAAAGTCTCCACATTATTTATGTTTGTTGGCCTTTTCCATAATCCCGAGGCAGCGGGAAACGGCGGTCTGCGCCCGGGCATACCCCTTTTACCCTCAACCGATGCTATTAATGCAGTCTCCTCTCCGCAGACAAATGCACCTGCGCCCTCTTTTATGCTTATATCAAAACCAAAATCCTTTTTGCCGCCGGCATCCTTCCCGAGGTAGCCCTTCCCTCTGGCCTGCCTGATTGCTATATCAAGCCTTTTGAGAGCAAGTGGATATTCCGCCCGGCAGTAAATAACACCTGCCGTGGCTTCAACTGCCAGTGCAGCAATTATCATGCCCTCAACCACAGAGTGAGGATCTCCCTCCAGAAGCGACCGGTCCATGAAAGCCCCCGGATCTCCCTCATCTGCATTGCAAATCACATATTTTTCGGCCGACTTGCTGTTGTATGTAAATTTCCATTTAAGACCCGTAAGAAATCCTCCGCCACCCCTGCCACGTAGTCCGCTCTCCATAACAACCTTAATAATTTCCTGCGGCTTCATTCCCCCTGAAATTATCTTTTTTATAGCTTCGTACCCGCCCCTGTCTTCATATTCGTCAATATTTTCAGGATCAATCATACCGCAGTTACGCAGTGCAATTTTAACCTGGCCGTCAAAAAACTTCTTGTCTGGTGTATCATACAGGTCGGTGCAGACAATGTACTCTTTTACGGGATTATCATTAACAATATGATTATTAAGCAGCTCAACTGCCTTATCTTCAGTAATTTCGCCATACAGATAACTACCCGACTCATCAATTATCTCAACCAGTGGTTCACGGTAACACATACCTGCGCAGCTTGTTTTTGAGAGGACAATATCCAGTGCCTCAGCCTCCTTCAAAGCTCTTATTTTTTCATATACTTTCCCTGCCCCGGCAGCTATGCCACAGCTTCCCAATCCGACAATTACTTTGGTTTTTCCCATTATATAAAATGTTAAACCCTAAATTGGTAATTCTTTTTCTTTCAGCCTTATCTCCTTAATCACCCTGACTGCCTCCTTGCCTGTAAGCTTGCCGTATGTGTCGTCTCTTATCATCATCACCGGGGCCAGGGAGCAACATCCCAGGCACGCAACAGACTCAAGGGTAAACAAGTCGTCTTCAGTGGTCCCGCCGTCCGTCACCTTCAGAGCTTCTTCAAGCGCATCGGTAATAGTTCCTGCATTCTGCACATGGCATGCCGTTCCGTGACATACCTTGATTATGTACTTGCCCACCGGAGCCAGGCGAAATTGTGCATAAAAAGTTGCGACACCATACATATCACTCAGGTTCAGTTGCAATTCAACTGAAAGCTTTTTAAAAGCCTCTTTTGGAAGAAATCCGTATATAGATTGGGTCTCCTGCAATACAGGTATCATAATACCCTTTTTGCCGGAATATTTCCGTACCAGTCCGTCAAGCAGGCGGAGATCGGTATTCTCTCCGGAAGCAAGGTCTCTTCGTTCTCTTTTAACTCGTTCTACGCGCATTATAGAGGTGTTTGAATTTTTGCGGGCTTACCTGTAACAATGAGCAAAACCGTACAAATTTAACCCGGGCAAGATAAATATTATTCATTTAAATACATATTACAAATGTCATAACAATCCTCTTACAGTAAACGCCGGTTTAGCTGTACTTTTTCAGAAAGCGCAGCTCAAACTGGTAAAACCCGCAGTAACATCAGGTTTGCGGAATGATGACAGCTACATCAGTTATAAAAATTTGCCGTGAGCGGGAATTGGAAAAACATGGAAATTCACTATTTTTAGCAAAAAAACAGGAGATACCATGGATACTACGACCGACAACAGAACCGTATTAACACTTGATGCAGGAGGAACCAATTTTGTGTTTTCCGCCGTAAGGGGAAACAAACAGATTGTTGAACCGGTAACTCTTCCCTCTAACGGGCATGATCTGGACAAGTGCCTAAAAACCATAATCGAAGGATTTTCAAAAACAAAGGAACTGCTGGATTCAGATCCTGTTGCCATAAGTTTCGCCTTCCCCGGTCCGACCGATTATACAAACGGTATCATTGGCGACCTGGGCAATCTGCCGGCCTTCAGGGGAGGAATTGCTTTGGGGCCAATGCTGGAGGACCATTTCAGGATACCTGTATTCATAAACAACGACGGCGATCTTTTTGTATATGGCGAGGCTATTTCAGGTTTTCTGCCCTGGGTTAACAATATGCTCAGTGAAGCCGGCAGTTGCAAACAATATAATAACCTTATGGGTGTTACACTTGGTACCGGATTTGGAGGGGGACTGGTACGGAACGGGGAGCTTGTGACAGGTGATAACGGTGCCGCCGGCGAGGTCTGGCTGCTGCGAAGCAGGTTGCACCGTGAGTGCTTTGCAGAAGAGAGTATAAGCATCAGGGCGGTTGTAAGGGTTTACAAGACGAGTTCCAACATACCGGTACATGGTAAAATAACTCCTGCCGATATTTATGAGATAGCTACCGGCATGCGGGAGGGCGACCAGGTGGCGGCAATAGATGCTTTCAAAAAGTTNGGAGATGCACTCGGAGATGCCCTGGCAAATATGATAACAATGTTCGACGGACTGGTGGTTGTGGGAGGCGGATTGTCAAAGGCGTGGAAACTTTTTGCACCTGAGGTGACAGGACATATCAACGGAAAAATAAAAACGGTGGGAGGTGAAGAATTTCCGAGAACAGAGGTGACGGCATTTAATCTCGAAGATAATGAGCAGCTGGAGGAGTTTATTGCAGGACAGCAAAAAGAGATACCAGTTCCTTTTTCTGACAGGAAAGTGATTTATGATCCGCTTAAAAGGACAGGTATCGGACTTTCAAGACTGGGAACAAGCGAAGCAGTCTCTATGGGCGCTTATGCCTTTGCTCTTAATGCAATTGACAGGGAACCTGCAAAATAATAAATAGAAGATTCATATCTGACCCTGCCTCTGCGGGCTATATTAACAGACCCTGCGGGCAGTATAAGCTCTGTTGCCTGCAGGGCCTGTTAATTCCGGATTCAGAAAGCTCTTATAATATGTCCCCCAGAAAATCTTTTACATTATTCTCTACCCTTGATAGTACATTTGTAGAGTCTGCACGAACAAATGTATCGCCGGTAATCTTTTCATAGAGCTCAATGTACCTGCCCGAAATCTGATTCACTATATCTTTGTTCATTTCAGGTACCTGCTGTCCCTCCTTACCCTGGAAACCTTTTGAAATAAGCCATTCACGAACAAATTCCTTTGAAAGCTGCTTTTGCTGTTCGCCCAGGGCAAGGCGTCTTTCATAACCTTCAGAATAGAAGTACCGTGATGAGTCAGGTGTATGGATCTCATCTATAAGGATTATCTCATCATCCTTCCTGCCAAACTCATACTTTGTATCTACCAGAATAAGCCCCTTATCGGCAGCCATTTCTGTACCCCTCTCAAACAGAGCATAAGTATATTCCTCCAGCTTCCTGTAATCAGCTTCGGAAACAAGTCCCTGACCCAGTATCTCATCACGCGATATATCCTCATCATGACCCACTGTTGCTTTTGTTGTTGGCGTGATTATCGGCTCGGGGAATTTCTGATGCTCCTTCATGCCCTCAGGAAGTGCAACTCCGCACAAAGTCCGTTTACCGGCTTTATATTCTCTCCAGGCATGCCCGGTAAGATAACCTCTGATAACCATCTCTACCATAAAAGGTTCTGCCATATGTCCTGCCGTAACCATAGGGTCGGGTGTAGCAAGTTTCCAGTTGGGAACTATATCTGATGTGCCGTCAAGGAACTTGGAGGCTATCTGATTCAACACCTGTCCTTTATATGGTATGCCTTCGGGCAAAACAACATCAAAGGCAGATATACGGTCGGTAACAACCATTACAAGCAGCTTGTCGTTAATATTATAAACATCACGTACTTTACCGGTATACAAACTCTTCTGTCCCGGAAAACTATAATTTGTTTTAACTATTGCCTTCATCTTACAATACTGTTTTTTGGGTTATTAATATTTAAATTACTCTGATTTATTATTTACACCTTGTTTATCTCAATCAGTTATCCGATCCGGTTGCCGGACCAGGCTGGTGACTCCGCTTATTTATCCCCCTTTTGCTCTCCGGCTTCATCCTTTTCATATGCTTTGACTATAAGCTTCACAAGCCTGTGCCTGATAATATCCCTCTCATCAAAATGGATGATTGAGATTCCGCGGACATCTCTCAGAATTTTCAATGCATAAATCAATCCGCTCTTGTTCCTGTCAGGCAGATCAATCTGTGTTATGTCACCTGTAACAATGAATTTTGCACTCTTTCCCATCCGTGTGAGGAACATTTTCAACTGGTTGGTCGTTGAATTCTGAGCTTCATCAAGAATGACAGCGGCATTATCAAGTGTCCTGCCCCTCATATATGCAAGCGGCGCAATCTGCACAGTACCGTCAGTAATATAATCCTTGAGCCTCCTTACGGGTATCATATCGTGAAGAGCATCGTACAATGGCTGCAGGTAGGGATCAAGCTTTTCCTTAACATCACCGGGCAGGAAACCGAGATGCTCACCGGCCTC
>SL_3KL_010_SEDDRAFT_10003150_pt1 | contig 15031 bp, 12 predicted proteins | sample SodLakKL_010_SED_2_FD_10381 | JGI IMG/M metagenome (IMG submission 10381)
CTCCGCCCGCACGGCACTGTGGAGGCCCCCACTATACCGAGCACTTCTCATCTCACTGACGGAGAGGATGACGATGGAGGGAGCGCCAACGCGCAGGGCCGCGTCGCGGGCGTGCAGGGTGCCGCCGGCGATATCCAGGCGGCTGTCGCTGACGTGCACCGCCGGTGCGCCTTCCAGCCGGACATGGGTGGCATTGACGGTGGCGCCGCGGGCTTTTAACGCCGGGCCCTCGCCGGCCGTGACCCGCACATGGGTCATGCGCACAATGGCGCCCTCGATATCGACGGAGCGGGCGCTGACGTCAAACAGATGCACATCGGTGCAATTCTCGATCACCACATGGCGGAAATCACCGGAGATGCGCCCGCCCCGCTCATTGCGGCAGACATAATCGCGGGTGACCTCGCCTGCCGGCGCGCGCAGGGTGCGCCCGGTCTTCGGCGGTGAACGCAGGGCCTGGTTCAGCGCCGCCATGAATTCATCGGTATGGGTCTGCATGGGCACATGCGCGGCGCCCTCGATCACCCGCAGGCGGGCAGTGGCCAGGCGGCCTTCCAGCAGATGCCCGGTGCGCAGGGGGGCAATGGGGTCGCGATCACCCCAGATGATACTGACCGGCATACCCAGCCGGGCGATGGGGTCAGTGAAGTCGGTATCAATCAGCGACAGCGCGGCGTTGGCATTGGCGCGGTCGCCCAGCACCGCCGCCCAGGCGGCATCGCTGCGCCGCAACGCCTCGGTGAAATCCGGCAACATGCCCAGGCGTTCAACAATTGATCCGCCCCAGTTGATCAGCCGCCGGGCATGATCGCCCAGTCGCCCCGGTAACCACACATCGCTGTATTCGGCCATTACGCTTTCGCGCACAAAAGCCGTGCGCTGCAGTATTCCCGCCACATCCACCAGGGTCAGACTGGCCAGCCCCTCGGGCTGGTCGGCGGCATGATACAGCGCCACCGCGCCACCCATGGAGTGGCCCACCAGATGCAGCTCGTCCAGCTCCAGTTCGGCGCGTAGCCAGCTCAGCAGTCGTGAATAACTGGCCGGTGACAGCGGCACCTCGCGGGCCACTGTGGACGACTCGCCAAAGCCGGGCAGATCAATGGCCAGCACCCGGTAGTCTTCAGCCAACTCCGGAATAACCTCGCGCCAGTCGCGCCAGCCGTTCTCGCCCAGCCCGTGCACCAGCAATACCGGCGGCGCATCGGGCGGGCCCGCCGCCACCAGCCGCAGACGGCCGTTGAATACGGGTTCATCGAGAAAAGTAGCGCTCCAGGCTTCGGGCAAATCACGGCCCGGCAAAGCCGCCCCCTCCTCGGCCGCAAGCCCGCTGACAGACAGCGCGGCGATGACCAGCACACCCAGAGTGCAAAGCAGTGTTTTCATGGCGGCGATTATGCAGCCCCGCCCCGGCAGTCACAACAAGGGCCGGCTGCCGCGTTGCCCCGGCGAGGCAGCGGTGGCAATCTGGCCATCAGGCAACTACACAACACAGGCACAATCAAGCCAATGGATACAGACGTCATCATCATGGGCGCCGGCTATGCCGGCCTGGCGGCAGCCGACGGACTCGCGTCCGCCGGCAAACAGGTGACAGTGGTCGAGGCGCGCGAGCGCGTCGGTGGGCGTACCCGCACCGACCACTACGAGGACGGCCTGTGGCTGGACCTGGGCGGCCAGTGGCTGGGGCCCGGTCACGATCACCTGTATGCCCTGGCCAAACGTTTTGACAAGAAAGTCTGGGCCATGCACGTGGACGGTCGTCACACCCTGCATGTGCGCGGACGCAACCGCTATTTCCGCGGTGACACCCCGCCGCTGGGCGTCACCGGCCTGGCCAACCTGGCCTGGGCCTTCGCCCGCCTGAGCATGCTCGCGCGGCGGGTGTCGCTGTACTACCCGTGGCAGACGCCGGCCGCGCACAAGCTGGACCAGCAGACACTGGGCGACTGGATGCGCCGCCACGTGTACCAGCGCGATGCCCGCGCGCTGTTGCAATCAACCTTCGAGGCCATCTTTGCCGCCCACCCCGATGACATCAGCCTGCTGCATGCGCTGTTCTACATTCATAGTGGCAAGGGGCTGCGCAGCCTGACCTCGGCCACCGGCGGCGCCCAGCAGGACCGCATCGAGGGCGGGCTGCAGGGGTTGGCCGAAAGCTGGCTGGCGGATCTGCGGCGGCGTGATGTGAACTTTGTGTTTGACAGCCCGGTGCGGGCGGTGGAACAGGATGCCCACGGTGTGCGGGTGCATGCTGATGCGGGCAGCTGGACAGCAGGCCATGTGATCTGCACCCTGCCGCCGGCGCTGACGCTGGACGTGGACTTTCGCCCTGCCCTGCCCGAGGCGCGCCGGGCCTGGTGCGAGGGCATGCCGCCCGGTGATGTAATCAAGTGTTTTGCCGTATATGACACGCCCTTCTGGCGCGAGCAGGGGCTGTCGGGGCTGGCCGCCGGCGACCATGGCCCGGTGCATGTGGCCTTTGATATTACCCCGCCGGACAGTGACCAGGGCATTTTGCTCGGCTTTATAGAGGGCCGTGAGGCCCGTCGCTGGAGCGAGGCGGATGCCGATGAACGCCGTGAGGCGGCGCTGCAAAGCCTGGCGCGCTTTTTCGGCGAACAGGCGCGCTCACCCGTGCGCTATATCGACCACTGCTGGGGACATGAAACCTGGTCCGGCGGCTGTTATGCCGGCGTGGCCCGGCCGGGCATTCTCACCGCCACGGGCGACAGCGCGCGCACACCGCACGGGCGCATCCACTGGGCCGGCACCGAAACCGCCATCCACTGGAATGGCTATATCGAAGGTGCGATCTATTCCGGCATCCGCGCCGCCAGCGAAGTCGCCCCGGAGGAATAAGAATTCAAAAGCGCCACCGAAGACACCGAACCCACCGAATTGGTTGATATGCATTAGCTCCGTGAACGCTGTGTGCTCTGTGATTCGCTTTTAATGGCGTGAAGCTTCGGCAAGCTCTTATTTTATCCACCACAGAGAACACAGAGGGCACAGAGAAATTCTTTTTTCGGTGCCTTCGGTGAGTTCGGTGACTGAAGTCACGAAGCCAAAAATGACTGCACAGCAAATAGATGCCACAGGAAACGCTGACCTGTTGGCAGGCCCTGTTGAGTCCCTTTAAAGCGCCACCGAAGACACCGAATGCACCGGGGGCGAGAAGATCTGTTTTTACCTTCGGTGTCTTCGGTGAGTTCGGTGGCTGGATACAAAACGCCATGCACAGACCCAACACAGCAAGCCCGGCAACAAATCCCGGAGCTGTTGGTTCAGACTTCAAGTGGCTCTGTTTGATTCCCTAAAGCGCCACCGAAGACACCGAATCGATCACCCCGTGCGGGCGTAGCGACGCAGTTGATAGTCCTCGTCGCCGAAGCGCCGGGCGATGGCGGTGAGCCGCTTGAAGTAGTGCCCCACGTTGAGCTCATCGGTCACGCCCACCCCGCCGTGTAACTGCACCGCTTCCTGGCTGACATAGCGGGCCGACTGGCCGATCTGTACCTTGGCGCCGGCAATGGCGCGCTCGCGCTCGGCGTCTTCGGCATCGAGCTTGAGCGCCGCCTTGATGGCCATGGAGGTGGCCTGCTCGGTGGCGATGAACATATCCACCATGCGGTGCTGGAGCACCTGGAAGCTGGCGATGGGCACCCCGAACTGCTTGCGGGTGGTGGTGTATTCCTTTGTTGCCTCGTTGAGCGCCTTCATGCAGCCCACGGCGTCGGCACAAATGGCTGCGGTGGCTTCATCCAGCATCCGCTGCAGCAAGGGCAGACCCGCGTTGAGCTCACCGATCAACGCCTCGGGACCAACCTGCACATCCTTGAGCGTGATCTCGCTGGCGCGACGCCCGTCGATGGTGCGGAAATCCCGGCAGTTCACACCCTCGGCGGCCTTGTCGACGATGAACAGGCTGACGCCTTTTGACTCGCGGCGGCGGCCATCGCTGCGGGCGCTGACAATCAGCTTGTCGGCCCACGGGGCGGCCTCAACCACGGCTTTTTTGCCANCGAGCACATAGCCACCGTCACTGGCACTGGCGGTGGTGGCGATGTCGGCGGGGTTATAGCGGCCCTGCGGCTCGGCCCAGGCCACCGCCCACACGCTGTCACCGCCGATGATGCCGGGCAGGTGGGCTTCCTGCTGGGCTTCGCTGCCGGCATCACGCAACAGACCGCCNGCCATCACCACGGTCTCCAGNTANGGCTCCACCACCATGTAGCGGCCGAATTCCTCCATCAGCAGCATGGTTTCCACCGGCCCGCCGTCAATGCCGCCGAGCGCTTCGGGGAAAGGTGCCGCCAGCAGGCCCAGCTCGGCCATTTCCCGCCACAGCTCCGGGCGCCAGCCGGTCTCGCTGTTGATGGTGCTATAGCGGGTGTCAAAATCGTAGCGCCCGGCCAGAAAGCTCTGCACCGAGTTGCGCAACAGGGTTTGTTCTTCGCTGAGTGAAAAGTCCATGGCAGTTATCCCGGATCAGAGGCCCAACACCATTTTGGCGATGATGTTGCGCTGGATTTCGTTGGAGCCCCCGTAGATGGAGGTCTTGCGCATATTCATGTAGCGCTGGGCGACACCGCGGGTGTAGTCCGGGCCAATCGCCGGCGCCTCGGCCTCCGGCCCGGGCGGCGTGAACACCAGGCCATAATGGCCCACGGCTTCCAGCGCCAGTTCGGTGACGCGCTGCTGGATCTCGGTGCCCTCGATCTTGAGGATGGAGGACTCCGGCCCCGGCCCGCGACCCTGGCTCTCGGCGGCCAGGGTGCGCAACTCGGTCATCTCCAGCGCATCCAGCTTGATTTCCAGCTCGGCCAGCTTGCGGCTGAACCCCGGCGTCTCCAGCAGCGGCTCACCGTCGACTGATTCCTGCTCCGCCATAAGCTTCAATTTGCGGATGGCTTCGCGTGAACGCGCCACCCCGGCAATGCCGGAGCGCTCATTGCCGAGCAGGAACTTGGCGTAGGTCCAGCCGTCGTTCTCCTGGCCGACCAGGTTCTCCACCGGCACTTTCACGTTTTCCAGGAACACCTCGTTGACCTCGTGGGCGCCATCCATGGTGATGATGGGCCGCACCGTCACGCCAGGGGTGGTCATGTCGATGAGCAGGAAGGAAATGCCGCGCTGCTTCTTGGCCTCGGGGTCGGTGCGCACCAGGCAGAACATCCAGTCGGCGTGCTGGGCCAGGGTGGTCCAGATCTTGTGGCCATTGACGATGTAGTGATCGCCCTCGCGCACGGCGCGGGTCTTGAGCCCGGCCAGGTCAGAGCCGGCGCCGGGCTCGGAATAACCCTGACACCACCAGTGCTCGCCGGTGAGGATGCGTGGCAGGAAATATTCCTTTTGCTGCTCATTGCCAAAGGCGCACAACACCGGGCCCAGCATCAAAATGCCGAAGGCATTGGTGGGCGTGGTGCCGGCGCGGGCGTTTTCCTCGTTCCAGATGTATTTCTGCACCGCACTCCAGCCGGTGCCGCCGTATTCCTTTGGCCAGTTGGGTGCGGCCCAGCCCTTTTTCTCATGACAGATGCGCTGCCAGGCAAGCAGATCGTCGCGGGTCATGCTGTAGAGGCTGCGATCCTTGAGCTCGGGCGGGAAATTATCAGCAATAAACGCGCGCACCTCGTCCCGAAACGCCAGGTCCGCATCGGAAAAACGCATATCCATAATCAGGCCTCCTCGGGCATCACGCGCAGACCGGCCGGCAGTTGATCCCGGCAGGCCTCAAGATATTCCCGGCGCAGCCGCGCCACCATCTCGCCGGCGTCAACCACATCCTTGACCGCGCCGATCCCCTGGCCGCTGCCCCAGATATCCTTCCAGGCCTTGGACTTACTGCCGCCGCCGGAGCCAAAACTCATCTTCGAGGGGTCGGACTCGGGCAGATGCTCCGGATCCAGCCCCGCCGCCTCGATACTGCCACGCAGATAATTTCCATGCACCCCCGTGAACAGATTGGTGTAGACAATATCCGCGGCCTGGCCGTCGGCAATGGCCTGCTTGTAGCGTTCGTCGGCATTGGCCTCGGTGGTGGCGATAAAGGCCGAGCCGATATAACCCATATCCGCGCCCATCACCTGCGCCGCGCGCACCGCACGGCCGGTGGCGATTGACCCCGAGAGCATCAGCGGGCCGTCAAACCATTCACGAATCTCCTGCACCAGGGCAAAGGGCGAAATGGTGCCGGCATGCCCGCCGGCACCGGCCGCCACCGCGATCAGGCCATCGGCGCCCTTCTCGATGGCCTTGTGGGCGAATTTGTTGTTGATCACATCATGCAAGACGATGCCGCCGTAGGAATGCACCGCCTCGTTGACCTCCTCGCGTGCGCCCAGCGAGGTAATCACAATCGGCACCTTGTATTTGACGCAGGCTTCCAGGTCCTGTTCCAGGCGGTCATTGGAGCGATGCACAATCTGGTTGACCGCAAACGGTGCCAGCGGGGCGCCGGGGTTATCCCGTTCATGCGCCGACAGTTCTCCGGTGATGCGGTCCAGCCATTCATCCAGCGCGCTTTGCGGCCGGGCATTGAGCGCCGGGAAGGAACCGACCACCCCGGCCTTGCATTGGGCCAGCACCAGATCGGGATTGCTGACGATAAACATGGGGGCGGCAATGGCCGGCAGCGCCAGCCGGTAACGCGGATCAAGTTCAAAAGCCATCAGGCGTGCTCCTCGGGAGATGAGTATGGGTTGTGATTGAGAATCAGGGCCGCCAGCCAAAACTGACCGGGCCGCGCAGGTCTTCCAGCAGCGGCTGCACCAGCTCGATCCACTGACACAGCTTCGGCCGCGTCTCGCGCGGGTCGATCAGGTCATGCACGGACATGGCTTCGGCGCGCGGAAACGGCGACTGGCGCTTGCCAAACATTTCCTCAAGCTCGCGGCGTTTGGCCTCGGGGTCGGGCGCCTCGGCAATCTCGCGGCGGAAGGCCACGGCCACGCCGCCTTCCACCGGCAGCGCACCGGTCTCGGCCGAGGGCCAGGCCAGCACATGCGCGCCGGAGGCAAAATGCACCGCGCTGGCCAGCCCCATGCTCTTGCGCACAATCACCGAAGCCCACGGCACCTGACACTCGGCGGCGGCACATATGGCGGCGGCGCCGGCCCGCATGGTGCCCTGCTGCTCGGCCTCGGGGCCGATCATAAAACCGGGCTCGTCCACAAAACTGACAATGGGCAGGTGGAACACCTGGCACAGCTCGATAAAGCGGCGCACCTTGCGCGCCCCGTCGGCGGTCATGGAACCAGCCAGATACTGGCAATTATTGGCCAGCACCCCCACCGGCACACCCTGCAGGCGAGCAAAGGCGGTGATCTGGCTGCGCCCGTAACCCCGGCCCATTTCGAACAGCGACCCCTGATCCAGCACCGCACGCAGGATGGCGCGCATGTCATAGGCACGGCGGCGGTTGCGCGGCACGATGCCGGCCAGTGCTTCGTCACGGCGGTCAGGGTCATCCTCACACGCGACCACTGGTGGCAGCGCCCACACATGATCGGGCAGGTAGGACAGGAAACGGCGAATGGCGGCAAAGGCGGCCGGTTCGTCCTCGACCACGTCATCAATCACGCCGCTGCGTTCGTGCACCTCCGGGCCACCGAGTTCCTCCTTGGAAAGCGAGCGCCCCAGCGCCCGTTCCACCAGCGCCGGGCCGCCGATCAGCACCTGGCTGGTGTGGCGGGTCATCACACTGTAATGCGAGGACACCAGCCGCCCGGCGGGCATCCCGGCCACCGCGCCCAGCGCCGCCGAGGCTACCGGCACGGTGGCCAGGGTGCGGGCCACGGAGGCAAAGCGGTGGGTGGTATAGACCGGATCGGGCGGCGGCGGGGTGGCGTTTTTGCCGGCGCTGCCGGTGACACTGCCGCCGGCGCCCTCGTGCAGGCGGATCAGCGGCAAACGGTACTTGAGCGCGAGTTGCTCGGTGTACACACTCTTGCGCAGCCCGGCGACATTGGGCGAGCCGCCGGAGAGCGTGTAATCCTCGCCGCCGACCACGCAGCGTCGGCCGCCCACCCGGCCGAGGCCGAGCACAAAATTGGCCGGGGTATAGCCGGTGATATTGCCGTCATCGTCGCGCTCCACGCCGCCGGCAATGGGCGCCACCTCTTCCAGCGAGCCCTCATCCAGCAAGGCATCAATACGCTCGCGAATGGTGAGCCGGCCCTTTTCATGCTGGCGGGCAATACGCTCGGGCCCGCCCTGCGCACGCCGCGCCTCGCGCCGGCGCGCGATCTCGTCGATTTCTTCCTGCCAGTCCTCGCGCTCACTCACCCGTTTGACTCCCCTGTGCTGGCGGCCTGCCCCGGACCCGGTCGGGCCTCGGTCTGATGCGCCTCCACCGGCTCGCCACACTGCGAGCAGACCATCACCGGATGGAAATCTTCACCGCAACGGCGATGCCGAAGCAACAACGGCGGCCCGGACGCATCCGCGCAGTAGGTATCACCCCAGTGCATCAGGGCAATCAGGATGGGGTAGATGTCCAGCCCCTTGCGGGTGAGACGGTATTCATGGCGCAAGGGGCGCTGCTGGTAGGGCACCTTCACCAGCAGGCCATGCTCAACCAGGCTGTTCAATCGTTCGGTGAGAATCCGCCGCGAGGCGCCGGTACGGGCGAGAAAGTCCTCGAAGCGGCGCACCCGCGAGAAACACTCGCGCAGGATCACCAGCGTCCAGCGCTCGCCGATCACCGACAGCGTACGCGCGACCGAGCAGGGTCTGTCTGACAGTTTACTCAGGGCCATAACTTGTGAGTCTTATTATTAAACTATAGTGGGTTTTATAATGGAACCTTCATTTTATTGCAAATTCTCGAGCCGTGACTGCCAGGCAAACGCCCCCGGCTCCGCAACATGACCTGCATCAATGACACTGTCACAAACGCGCATGATAATGGCGGTGACAGGCAAAACAAAACGGTGGAGAGTAGTGATGTACAAGAAAATTCTCATGGCTTATGACGGTTCCGAGGAAGGACGGCGCGTGATTGAGGAAGGCGGCGAAATGGCCGCCATGTGCCAGGCCGAGGTGTTTTTGCTGGCCGTGATTACGGTGCCCCGCGGCCGCGTGCTGTCGGATGCAGCCCGCGAGCAGGCCATGCAAGTGGTCGAGGGCGGCGTGGACATCCTGCGCAATGATGACATCGAAGCCAGCGGTGATATCGCGATAGGCGAACCGGTGGATCGCATTCTGGAGAAAGCGCGGGAGATGAAATGCGACCTGATCGTGGTGGGTCACCGCAAGCTCGACACCCTGTCGCGGTGGTGGCGCGGTTCCACCGGGGCCAGCCTGGTGGTGGATGCGCCCTGCAGCGTGCTGGTGACCGTGCAGCCTGACTAGACAGTTATCAGGGCAAATGCCCGAACTTGTCGGCCTTGGTGCGCAGGTAGCGGTGACTGTGGGGCGTGGCATCGACATGATGCGCCAGGCGTTCGATGATCTCGATACCGTGCTTGGCCAGTGACTCCAGCTTGCGCGGGTTGTTGGTCATCAGGCGGACGCGTGTTACCCCCAGCGCCTTGAGGATATCGGCGGCCACGGCATAATCGCGGGCGTCGGGCAGAAAACCCAGCATTTCATTGGCTTCGACAGTGTCGGCGCCCTTGTCCTGTTCGGCGTAGGCACGCAGCTTGTTAATCAGGCCGATGCCGCGGCCTTCCTGGCGCAGGTAAACAATCACGCCCTGGCCGGCCTTGCCGATTTTCTGCATCGCCGCCTCAAGCTGCGGGCCGCAGTCGCAACGCTGACTGAACAGGGCATCGCCGGTGAGGCATTCCGAATGCACCCGCGTCAGCACCGGTTCGCCATGGTCAATCTCACCCATGACCAGCGCCACATGCTCACGCCCATCGGGCTCGACAAAACCATACAGCCTGAACTCGCCATGCGGCGTCGGCAATACTGTCTGTGCGGCCTGTTCAACACGCAAGATGCATCTCCAGAATAAACCAAGCCCGATTATACGACAGGCGGCAACCGTCCCCGTCTACTTGCGGCCATAGCCATGCAACAAGGCAGTCCAGCCCACGTCGTCAAAATGCAGCCCGGCATCCTGCGCGGAGAGCTTGTCCAGTGACCGCCGCAACCGCCGGATATTGCCCGACTGCCAGCGCGTACCGCGCCGACCGCGCGGCCGCATACGGCCACGATCGAGATCAATCAGGTAGATCTCGCCGTCCGGGGCCAGCAAAATATTGTGGGCATTGAGGTCGGCATGACACACGCCGGCCTCGTGGAAACGGCGCAACAGCGCGCCGATCGCCTCCCACTGCGGTGTCGCCAGCGCCGCTTCGGCCAGCACCCGGGATAGCGGACGGGCATCAAGCTGGCAGGTAATCAGATCCGCCTGATAGCTCAACAACCCCCGGCGCACCACCCGCGCGGCCACCGGGCGCGGTACCGGCATATTCATGCGATACAAATCACACAGCAGGTGCCACTCCCGCCAGGGCCGGCTGCGGGCCATCCCCGTCCACAGATAACGGTCGCCCAGCAACGGGCCGAAAAGCCCGCCACGGCGGTAATGTCGCAACGCCCAGCGCTGGCCACGGCCAGGTGTCACGAACAGGGTCGCGCCCCGCCCCGGCGCCGTGCCAGTGACTGCGTCCTGTGCCTGCCACCACTGTGGCTGAAAGATGTCTTCATCCAGCTGGCGAATCAGGCCGCTGTCATAGACGATGGCGCCATGAGGCGTGGGCTGATAGGTCGGGCGCACGGCCCGGGGGTGTCCTGCATCACCCTGCAGCCGTAATACCCCGGAATTCACTGCCCGTCCCTGTCAACCAGCCGAAAAGTAGCGCCGCAATAAATGCAGCGGCCATGGCCGTCGGCTTCCACCGGGATGAACACCCGGGGATGCGAATTCCACAGACTCATGCCCGGCAGCGGACAGTGCAGGGGTAAATCATCACGGCTCACCTCGTAGTGATTGTCCGTGTTGGGCAGGGCCTCGCCCGTGCTGTCACGATTGAGCAGTTGCTTTCGCAGGTTCTGGTTTGGCATATCGGATCCGTCTTCACAAACGCCAGCGCCCGGGGCGGCGGCGAGAATTATTTTACCGTAGTCAGCCACTCAGGATACTCGCTGCGCTTGCCGCGGACCTGGTCGAAATACATGGACTGCAACTTCTCTGTCAACGGCCCGCGCTGCCCCGGACCGATGACGCGGCCGTCCACTTCGCGTACCGGGGTGACCTCGGCGGCGGTGCCGGTGAAGAACACTTCGTCGGCAATATAAACCTCGTCGCGGGTAATGCGCCGTTGATGCACCGGGATACCAAGATCGGCGGCAAACTGCAGAATGGTGCGACGGGTGATGCCATCCAGCGCCGAGGTCAGATCCGGCGTGTGCAACTCCCCATCGCGCACCAGGAAGATATTCTCACCGCTGCCCTCGGTGACATAGCCCTCGGCATCCAGCAGCATGGCCTCGTCACAGTCGCAGGCCAGCGCTTCCTGAAGGGCCAGCATGGAATTCATGTAATTGCCGTTGGCCTTGGCCTTGCACATGGTGATGTTGACATGATGGCGGGTGTAGGAAGAGGTACGCACCTTCAGCCCCTTGACCAGGCTTTCCTCGCCCAGGTAACTCGGCCAGTGCCAGGCCGCCACCATCACATGCACGCGCAGGTTGTCGGCCCGCAGCCCCATGCCCTCGGAGCCGAGAAAGGCCATGGGGCGGATATAGGCCTCTTCCAGCTCATTGTCGCGCACTACTGTGCGCTGGGCTTCGGACAACACCCCGCGATCCAGCGGCAGTTTCATGCCCAGGATATGCGCCGAGCGAAAGAAGCGGTCATTGTGCTCGTGCATACGAAAAATGGCCGGGCCATTTTTGGTGGCATAGGCACGCACCCCCTCGAAAACGCCCATGCCATAATGCAGGGTGTGGGTGAGTACATGCACACGGGCCTCGCGCCAGGGCACCAGCTCGCCGTCGAGCCAGATCACCCCGTCGCGATCATCCATCGGGATCACACTCATTGTTATACAGGCCTTTTGTTGTCCAGACTGCGCGGGCGCGGGGCAACCTCAGTCTGCTTCCAGCAACTCGCGCCAGATCCGGCTGACACCCTCGCGAAAATCATCCATTTCAGCCACCGGAACCTGCTCCGGCGCTTCCTGCAGGCTGCATTCATGCACCCGCGCACGATAGGCGCGATAGGCCCGAATCAGGAATGCGCAGTCATCCCGTGGCAGCAGATCATGACTGGCGAAGGCTTCCAGCAGGCGGATNTTGTCGGTGACTTCCAGCACCGCCGGATAGTCTTTTGCCCATGCCAGCACACCGTATTGCACCACAAATTCAATGTCGGCGATACCGCCCGCCCCCTGCTTGAGGTCGAATAGCGCCTCCGTGCTGCGATCCAGATTGGTCCGCATGCGCTCACGCATCTCGCGCACCTCGCGACGCAGCGACGCCGTGTCGCGGGTTTGCGCCAGCACCTCAGCGCGCACTTCGGCGAAGGCCTCGGCAATATGTCGGTCACCGCCCACCACACGCCCACGCACCAGCGCCTGGTGCTCCCAGGTCCAGGCTTTTTGCAACTGATAGTCGCGGAAGGCTTCCACACTGTTGACCAGCATGCCGGCATCGCCGCTGGGACGCAGACGCAGATCGGTTTCATAGACCACGCCGGCGGCGGTGGGTGTGGACAGCAAATGCGCCAGCCGCTGGGCCAGGCGGGCAAAAAACACCGCGTTGTCGACCTCACGGGCACCGCGGGTCATTTGCGCCTCGCCCCGGCTGTCATGCAGGAACACCAGGTCCAGGTCCGAGCCGTAGCCCAGCTCCAGCCCGCCCAGCTTGCCATAGCCAATAATGGCGAAACGGGCGGGGCGGAGTTCATCACCGTCACGGCAATACGGTTCGCCATAACGCTCACTGACCTGCTGCCATGCCAGGACCAGCGCCCGCTCCACAATCACCTCGGCAATCTCGGTGAGATAATCACTGACCCGCATCAGGGGCATGTTGCCGACAATATCGGCCGCCGCCACGCGCAATACACTGGCGCCACGGAAGCGGCGCAACATATCCATCTGCTCTTCCAGATCCTCGCAGTTGGCCAGCTGCTCATCGAGCTCCCCGGTCAGCGTGTCACGGTCCGGCGGGTGATAGAGGGTGCGGGCATCGAGCAGCTCATCCAGCAGCACCGGATAGCGGGCAATCTGGGCGGCGATCCACGGACTCGCCGCCACCAGCCGTGACAGCTGCGACAGGGCCATGGGGTTCTCGGCCAGCAACATCAGGTAATTGGAGCGCCGGGCCACGGCCTCGATAATGCCCAGCAGACGCTCCAGGGCGCGGTCGGGCCAACGCGTGGCGCCGGCAGCGCCGATCAGCAGAGGCATCAGCCGTGCCAGCCGACTACGCGCGGTCTCGGTCAGATTACGGTACATGCCACTGTCATGCAGGGCCTGCAGCCGACGCAGGGCCTCTTCCGGGGCCGCCATGCCGGTCCCGGTCAGCACTTCCAGCGCCCGCGAGGCATCCAGTGACTGCTCCCACAGGGCCAGCAAATCCTGGTCCTCGCCGTTATCCTCCTCAGTCTGAGGGCTTTCAAAGACCTGGCTGAACTCCTGCGACACGTGCTGGCGATGGACGCGCAACTGGCGGGAGAGTTCATCCCAGCTCTTGCAGCCCGCGGCATAGGCCAGCCGGGTCTGCTCAACCGGATCATCCGGCAATTCGTGTACCTGCTGGTCATCGAGTTGCTGCAGGCGATTTTCCACCACCCGCAGAAAACGATAGGCCGCATCCAGATGCTGAACCATGTGCGGCGCCAGCAAGCCACGCTCGCCCAGACGCTGGATCACCGGAATAATGCGCCGGATTTGCATGCCACGATCATGCCCGCCCCGGATCAGCTGGAACACCTGGCCGACGAACTCCACCTCGCGGATGCCCCCGCTGCCCAGCTTGATGTTGTGCTCCAGCCCCTTGCGCCTGACCTCGCGCTCGATCATTTGCTTGAGTTCACGCAGGGATTCAATCGAGCCGTAATCAAGATAGCGCCGGTAGACAAAGGGTCGCAGCAGGGTCATCAACACCTCGCCCTGCTCAAGGTCGCCGGCCACCGGCCGCGCCTTGATCAGGGCGTAGCGCTCCCAGGCCCGGCCATGGGTTTCGTAGTAGGCCTCCATGCCGGCAAAACTGAGCACCAGCGGCCCGCTGTCGCCAAAGGGGCGCAGCCGGGTGTCCACGCGAAACACAAAGCCGTCGGCGGTGCGCTCATTGAGCAGCGACACCAGTTTGCGCCCCACGCGGGTAAAGAAGACTTCGTTGTCCAGACAGCGTTCGCCGTCAGTTTCGCCGGCCTCGGGGAACGCCAGAATGAGATCAATATCGGAGGAGAAGTTCAGCTCGCGCCCGCCGAGTTTTCCCATGCCCACCACCACCAGCTGCTGGGGCTCACCGTCACGGCTGCGGGGCTGACCATGTTTTTGCGCGAGGGCTTCATGGGCCCAGGCCAGGGCCGCATCAATGCAGCCATCGGCCAGCGCGGAGAGATCCTCAAGCGTCGCTTCCAGCGGCGCTTCCCCCGCAATGTCGCGCCAGGCAATACGCACCATTTCGCGATTGCGCAGGACCCGCAGGGCACGCATCACCGCCGTGTCATCCTCGCAGTCGGCCAGTGCTGCACGCAGCCGTTCAGACACCGGCTGTTCTGGCGCCTGCGCCGACAACCAGCCCCCGGCAGCCAGTTCATGCCAGGCGTCGGGATGCTGTACACACCAGCGCGCCACAAAGCGGCTGCTGGCCCAGACCCGGGCCACGGTCGCCGCCGAAAGCCCCTGCGGCCAGGGCGCCGAGGCATCCACGCCGGGCTGCTCCAGGTACTGATCGCAAGCCACCCTCAGTTCTTCGTGCAGCGCTTCCGGTACGTCCTCAAGCGGCAGTCTATGTGGCTGGTTGTCGCCCGACATCATCCCCCCGATAACCCGCCGTCAGCCGGCAGATGTTTGATTAGCCCTGTTCCGTGCCCCCGACGGTCAGGGCATCCACTTTCAGC
>SL_3KL_010_SEDDRAFT_10003151_pt1 | contig 15029 bp, 29 predicted proteins | sample SodLakKL_010_SED_2_FD_10381 | JGI IMG/M metagenome (IMG submission 10381)
AGCTGATTCAGCCGGTAGCGATGGAGCCGGGATTGCGGTTTGCCATTCGCGAAGGAGGCCGAACAGTTGGAGCCGGTGTAGTAAGTAAAATATTAGACTAAACGATTTTATACGTGGCAACACAACAAAAAATAAGAATCAAACTGAAGTCCTACGATCACAATCTGATTGATAAATCAGCTGAAAAGATCATTCAAACTGTCAAGTCAACCGGAGCGGTAGTGTCAGGACCCATACCGCTGCCAACAAATAAAAACATTATCACTGTGAACAGATCCGTTCACGTGAATAAAAAATCACGTGAGCAGTTTGAATACAGATCTCACAAACGACTGATCGATATTTTATCAACCGGATCACAAACTGTTGATGCGCTGATGAAATTGGAGCTGCCGTCCGGTGTGGATGTGGAAATTAAAGTTTAAGAAAATCTTACAGAGATAGTACAATGAGTGGATTAATTGGAAAAAAATTGGGTATGACCAGCATCTTTGATGAACTGGGCAGGAGTATTCCTGTTACGGTGATCGAAGTTGAACCCTGTGTTATTACTCAAATTAAAACCAAAGAGAACGATGGTTACAATGCGGTTCAGATAGCTGCTTTCAGTAAAAAAGAAAAAGCTGTATCAAACGCATTAAAAGGTCATTTTTCAAAAGCCGGAACGGAGCCAAAGAAATACATCAAAGAATTTCGTGATTATATCCCGGAAGGCCTTGAAATCGGTGATGAAATTACCATCGATGATGTTTTTAACATTGGTGACCTTGTGGATGTTTCAGGAATTACCAAGGGTAAAGGCTTTACAGGTGTAGTAAAAAGACACAATTTTAGTGGTGTGGGTGATCAAACCCATGGCCAGCACAACCGTGAAAGAGCCCCTGGTGCAATTGGCCAGGCTTCTGATCCGTCGCGTGTATTTAAGGGAATGAAAATGGCTGGCCGATCCGGAAACAGCAGAACAAAAATTAAAAACCTTTCTGTGGCTAAAATACTGGCAGAATCAAATATGTTACTTGTTACTGGTTCTGTACCCGGTGCCAAGGGAGGTTATGTTGAAATTTATAATAAATCACAATAAGTAGCCTCATGAAGCTTACGATCTATAAAACAGACGGAAAAAGCAGCGGGAAAAAGGCTGAATTGAACGATACCGTTTTTGGTATTGAGCCAAACGAAACGGTATTATATGAAGATGTTCGCCGAATTTTGGCAAACAAACGTCAGGGTACAGCAAGTACCAAAGAAAGAGGTGAAGTGCGTGGCGGCGGTCGAAAAGCCTACAAACAAAAGGGTACTGGTATGGCGAGACGTGGATCCATACGATCACCGCTCTTGAAAGGTGGGGGCACTGTATTTGGCCCGAAACCACGATCATACACCGTGCGTTTGACAAAGAAAGCTAAAAAACTTGCCAGAAGATCAGCTCTTTCTTTAAAGGCAACTGATGAAGCAATCAAGGTTGTTGAACAGTTTGAATTTGAAACTCCAAAGACCAAACAGGTTACAGAACTTCTGGATGCACTCGAAATTGCAGGCAAAAAAGTGTTAATCATTGTTTCTGAATCTGATAAAAACCTGTTTTTGTCTGCAAGAAATATCCCAGGAATATCGGTCATTGAAGCCAATAAACCAACATCGTATCAAATAATGGATGCAGATATACTGTTATTTTTGGAAGATGCTATCCCGGTACTTGAGAGAACTTTGATACCAAATGTTGAGGAGGAAGCAGCATGAGTATTTTAATTCAACCATTAATAACGGAAAAATTAACGCGTCTGCAGGAAGAGCATCAGCAGTATGCTTTTGAAGTTGATCGAAATGCTACAAAGCCACAGATCAGAAAAGCAATCGAAAAGCGATATCCTGAAGTGAAAGTTGCCAGAGTAAACACCATGATTGTGCCTTCCAAACCAAAAGGAAGATACACCAAGAGCGGGTTTGTAGGCGGAAGAAGCAGAATTTGGAAAAAAGCAATTATTACACTGAAAGAAGGCGAAATTGACTTCTTTAGTGAAATTTAAAACAGATTTGAATAATGTCTACTAAGCAATTAAAACCAACAACACCGGGTCAGCGCCACAGAATTGCGCCTGTATTTGATGATGTTACTATAGATAAACCTTTAAAATCTTTAACTAAAGGCATCCTCAAATCAGGTGGGCGAAATAATCGCGGACGTATGACAATGCGTTACCGGGGTGGCGGCCATAAAAGGAAATATCGAATCATCGATTTTAAACGTGATAAACGTGACATTCCGGCCAAAGTTCTGACCATTGAATATGATCCAAACCGTACTGCAAGAATTGCCCTTCTCGCATATGTAGATGGCGAAAAAAGATATATTCTTGCTCCAAATAAATTGAATATTGGAGATACGGTTATCAGCTCCGAAACGGCACAACCTGATGTAGGAAATGCAATGCCTATGAGAAATATGCCGGCCGGTACATTTATTCATAATATTGAATTACAACCCGGAAATGGTGGACAACTATGCCGTGGCGCCGGAACTGCAGCTCAAATGGTTGCCAAAACCGATAAATATGTAACGGTTAAACTTCCTTCAGGAGAAGTGAGGTTAATTTTGGGCAACTGCTATGCTACGGTTGGTACTACCAGTAATCCGGATCATTTTAACACCACGAAAGGAAAAGCCGGAAGAAACCGATGGCTGGGCAGAAGACCAAAAGTCAGAGGTGTTGTAAAAAACCCAGTTGATCACCCGATGGGTGGTGGAGAAGGAAAAGCATCCGGGGGACATCCAAGATCACCCTGGGGCCAGTCAGCTAAAGGTAAAAAGACAAGAAATCGGAAAAAGTTGTCGTCTAAATACATTGTGCGACGTCGTAAAACCAAAAAATCGTAAATAAGCATGCCACGATCACTAAAAAAAGGACCCTACGTTCATTATAAACTTCAGCGAAAAGTTGATGATATGAACGAAAGCGGAAAAAAGAAGGTGATAAAAACCTGGTCAAGAAGTTCAATGGTTACACCTGATTTTATTGGATTAACCATTGCTGTGCACAATGGAAAACAATTTATACCTGTATACATTACCGACAATATGGTAGGCCATAAACTGGGCGAATTTGCACCAACCAGAACATTCCGCGGCCATCCAGTTAAAAAGGCTAAATAAAAACTAATTGATTGATGGAAACGCCAGTATTTAAAGCTAGAGCAGTACAACGGCACTTAAGAAAAGCTCCACGTAAAGTAAGGCTTGTAGCCGATTACGTAAGAGGGGATCGAGTAGATCGTGCCTTAACAAAACTTTCATTTTTGAAAAAAGCTGCTGCATTTGATGTATCCAAAGTTATACGGTCGGCTGCTGCTAATATCAGAGATAAATTTGAAGAGGAACGTCTTGATAATGACTTGCTCTATATCAAAGAAATTTATGTTGATGAAGGTGTTACGTTGAAAAGAATCCAGCCTGCACCGATGGGAAGAGCGCACCGCATTAACAAGCGCAGCTGTCATATTACAGTTGTAGTTGCCAAACAACAGGAAGAAACGATAATTGAATAATAAACGAGGTTAATTTGGGACAAAAAACCAATCCAACCGGACTTAGACTTGGAATCATTCGAGGATGGGACTCCAACTGGTATTCTGAGGAGAACAAGCCAGAAATTCTATTGGAGGATACCAAACTAAGAGAATACCTTCAGGCTCGACTCAGAAATGGAGGCCTGTCGAATGTATTAATTGAAAGAACTCCAAAGAGAATTCTTTTAACACTTAATACATCAAGGCCTGGTGTTATTATCGGTAAAGGCGGAGAACAAATTGAACTGTTGCGTGAAGAGTTAAAGAAAATCACGAATAAGGAAGTACAAATCAATGTTAGTGAAATTAAGCGGCCTGAACTTGATGCAAGCCTTGTAGGACAAAATATTGCCCAACAGCTTGAAGCCCGGGTATCCTTCAGACGAGCGATGAAAACTGCAATATCGTCTGCAATGAGAATGGGTGCCAAAGGTATCAAAATTAAATGTGCTGGCCGGCTGGGCGGTGCAGAAATGGCTCGTACCGAACAATATAAAGAAGGGCGTGTACCCCTGCATACACTTCGTGCCGATATAAATTATGCAAAAACTACCGCCAATACCATTTATGGCTCCATCGGGGTTTCTGTCTGGATTTTTAAAGGCGAAATAATTGGTGATGTTGACTTATCTCCAGGCGCAAAAAGCAATCAGCAGGACAGTGAAGCTGGTAGAAAACGCCCCGGAAGAAAAGACAGGAAATCACGAAGAAGAAGACGTACAAGCAACTAATCAGAAGGTAATTTACGATGTTAGAACCCAAAAGAATAAAACGACGTCGCGTTCACCGGAATAAACTGAAAGGAAATGCCCAGCGTGGACACACTCTTGCATTTGGCAGTTTTGGTTTAAAATCACTCGAACCGAAGTTTATTACATCAAGGCAGATTGAGGCTTGCCGTGTTGCTATAGCCCGGTCACTACAAAGAGAAGGAAAAACGTTCATTCGAATTTTTCCTGATCAGCCGATGACAAAGAAACCTGCTGAAACCAGAATGGGTAAAGGTAAAGGTACTTTAGACCATTTTATTGCAGTGGTAAAACCTGGCAGAATCCTTTTTGAAATTGCAGGTGTTTCTGAAGACAAAGCAAAAGAAGCACTCAGAAGGGCTTCACACAAGCTCCCAATTAAAACAAAATTTATAAAACGCCGCGATATTGATAATGGTGTTTAAAGGTAAAGGAGTAGAATAATGAAAGCACACGAACTGCGGGATTTATCACTTACGGAATTGAAGGCAAGATTGAACGACGAAGAAGAAGCTCTGATGGATTTTAGGTTTAATAAAGCCATTGCAGGGCAAATTGAAAATCCGTCAAGGATTAAAAACACACGGCGGGAAATATCCCGGCTGAAATCGATTATTAATGAAAAATTGAGTGCGGAATAAGAGTATGGCTCAAGCACAACGATCTCAAAGAAGAACAAGAACCGGAACGGTAGTAAGCAACAGTATGGATAAAACCATCACAGTTGCGGTAGAACGCCAGATGAAACATTCTATTTATGGCAAATACATTACCAAAACAACCAAATACATGGCACATGATGAATCCAATGATGCCAATAATGGTGATAAGGTTCTGATAATGTCAACAAGACCACTGTCCAAAAGAAAATCCTGGCGGTTGGTAGAAGTTCTTGAACGAGCAAAATAACGATCAATTTGTAGGTTTAGATCATGATTCAAACATCATCAATATTAAATGTTGCAGACAACAGCGGAGCCAGAAAGCTCATGTGTATTAAGGTTCTTGGAGATTCGAAAAAAAGATATGCCAGAATCGGTGATCTGATCTCCTGTTCCGTTAAAACTGCAATCCCCGGCGGAAACGTGAAAAAGGGGGAAGTAGTGCAAGCTGTTGTAGTAAGAACTAAAAAAGAAATACGGCGCCGTGATGGAAGTTATATTCGATTTGATGAAAACGCGGCGGTAATCATTAACAAAGAAAACGAGCCTGTTGGAACACGTATCTTTGGCCCAGTTGCCAGAGAACTTCGCGAAAGAAATTTTATGCGTATAGTTTCACTGGCACCGGAAGTACTTTAAATAAATATTCGTTATGCCCAGAAAGTATAACAAACAGAAAAAATTACACGTTAAAAAAGGCGACCAGGTTTTGGTTATAGCCGGTAACGATAAAGGCCAGCGGGGCCGCGTGCTCATGGTATACCCAAAACGCGATCGCGTTCTTGTTGAAGGGATTAACATGAGAACTCATCACGAAAAACCATCGCAGGATAACCCTCAGGGTGGCCGGCTGAAGCGTGAAGCATCCATTCACATTTCGAATGTAATGGTCATCGATCCAACCACCGATGAACCTTCCAGAATTGGACGAAAGAGAATTGAAGAGGAAGGCGGTGGCCGATGGGTGAGATATGCCAAGGTTAGCGGCGAAATAATAGATAAGTAAGAAATAAAACAATGGCAGAAGCAAGACTTTATACGATCTACAAGGACCAAATCGTGTCCAAACTCGTTGAAGAGTTTGAATATGAAAATCATATGGCGGTTCCCAAACTTCAGAAAATTGTAATTAATGTTGGAACCGGTGAAGCCATCAATGATGCGAAATATCTCGATACAGTAGTTGATAATATCGGGCTGATTACCGGTCAGCGTCCCGTTAAAACCAAAGCGAAAAAATCTGTATCGAACTTTAAACTTCGTGAGGGAATGCCAATTGGTTGCAAAGTAACATTGCGCAAAAAGATTATGTATGAATTTTTAGACCGGCTTATTAATCTTTCCCTGCCAAGAACCAGAGACTTTCAGGGCGTACCTAACAAGAGTTTTGATGGAAGAGGCAATTACACTATGGGAATTAAAGAGCACACGGTATTCCCGGAAATTAAAGTGGATGATGCCAAATTTGTGCATGGAATGGACATCACATTTGTGACAAGTGCCGAATCTGATGCTGAAGCATATTCATTGCTGAAGCATTTTGGAATGCCATTCAAGAAATAATTTCAATCAACAAAAAAGTAGATAATGGCTAAAAAATCCTGGATAGCTCGAAACGAAAAAAGGAAACGAACTGTAAAAAAGTATGCTGAAAAGCGACGGAAGTTGAAAGAAGCAGGAGATTATGAAGCCCTGCAAAAGCTTCCAAGGGATGCAAGCCCGACAAGAGTAAGAAACCGTTGTGGAATTACCGGACGCTCCCGCGGATATATCAGCAAATTCGGAGTTTCAAGAATTAAATTTCGTGAGCTGGCGCTGGAAGGCAAAATACCCGGAGTACGTAAAGCAAGTTGGTAAAACCAGATTATTATAGATTATGAATAGTGATACCGTATCAGACTTTTTAACACGAATCAGAAATGCCCAGCAAGCGGGCCACCGGAGAGTTGATATACCGGCCTCCAAGCTCAAGCGAGCAATGGCTAAAATTCTTGTGGATAAAGGCTATATAAATAAATTCATTGATATTGAAGACGGTAAACAGGGGATTTTACGCCTGTTTTTGAAGTATGATGCCTATGGGCAGCCGGTAATCAAAAAAATGAAACGAATTTCTAAACCCGGGTTACGAAAGTACAGCCCAAGTAATGATATCCCTCGTTTTTATGGAGGTTTGGGTATTGTGATTATTTCTACATCTCAGGGTTTAATGACCGATAAAGAAGCACGTAAATTGAACATCGGCGGAGAAATACTCTGCTCAGTTTATTAATCAAAGTTTTTTAAAGCTATGTCGAGAATAGGTAAACAACCCGTTCCATTGTCAAGCAATGTTGAATTTAATATTGGCGCTGATAATGTTGTAACGTTAAAAGGTGATAAAGGAACCGGTTCGGTACGAATTCACCCCGATATTTCAGTGGAAATGAAAGAAGGTGAAATTATTGTAGCCAGGCCGAGTGATTCAAAAGAGCATAAATCTTTGCACGGTCTGTATCGTTCTCTACTGAATAATATGGTAGAAGGAGTAACCAAAGGCTACAAAAAACAGCTTGAAATTATCGGTGTAGGTTATCGTGCTACTTATACTAATGGAGTTCTTGAATTAAGCCTTGGTTTTTCTCATCCTATCTATTTTGTACCGCCAAATGGTATTGAGATAGAAGTGGATACAAAATCAAGAAAAAACCCTTTATTAACGATTTCCGGTGTTAACAAGGAACTGGTTGGCCAGGTAGCGGCAAAAATCAGATCATTAAGAAAACCTGAACCTTATAAAGGGAAAGGTATTCGATATCTCGGTGAACAGGTCAGAAGAAAAGCTGGTAAATCTGCAGCCAAATAATCATTAAGAATTTAAGAAAATGAGAAAAACCGATTTAAAACAGAAACGACGAAGTAAAATCAGGCGAAGAATTCGCTCTACCATTCGGGGAACTGCAGAAAGGCCACGCATGGCAATTTATAAAAGTAATAAGCATGTTTACCTTCAGTTGATTAATGATCTTGACAATGTGACCATCATGTCAGTTTCTACTAAATCGGCTGATATTAAATCAGAACTGAAGGATAAGCCCTCTCTGGAAGCAGCCAAAATTATTGGTAATGCTCTGGCCGAAGCAGCCAAAGAGCAGGGAATTGATAAAGTGGTTTACGACCGAAGTGGATACAAATATCATGGAATTGTAAAAGCCGCTGCCGATGGAGCTCGAGAAGGCGGCCTGGACTTATAATTAGATTAAATCATGCCAAAAATCAGAAGAAAACATAACATTCCAGCAGCCAATTTAAACCTTGAAGAAAAACTGGTGCATATCAACCGGGTTGCCAAAGTAGTAAAAGGTGGACGCCGGTTTAGTTTTAACGCAATTGTTGTTGTTGGCAACGGTGAGGGTGTAGTAGGCCACGGACTGGGTAAAGCCAATGAAGTATCAGACGCAATCCAGAAGGGATTTGATAATGCCAAGAAAAACCTGATCAAAATTCCACTTACCAGTACCGGAAGTATTCATCATCCGGTTGTTGGGAAAGCGGGTGCCGGTAAAGTATTACTGAGACCCGCTGCTGAGGGTACAGGTGTAATTGCCGGTGGTGCTGTAAAAGCCATTTTGGATGTGGCCGGTGTTCATAACATTTTATCCAAATCACTTGGCTCTTCCAATCCGCACAACATGGTCAAAGCAGCCTATCAGGCGCTAAAAGATTTAACTGATCCGGTTGAAGTGGCACAACGCAGAGGCGTGAGTGTTAAAAAGGTATTTGAAGGATAAATAAATTAGCAGTCAAAAATATAGATCCACTATGAAATTACACAACTTAAAAGCACCGGCAGAAAATAAAAGACCCCGAAAGAGAGTGGGTCGTGGCCAGGGATCCGGAAGGGGCGAACAATCAGGTCGTGGCCATAACGGACAATTATCAAGAAGCGGCAGTAAAGAAAAAGCCTGGTTCGAAGGCGGACAAATGCCACTTCAGCGAAGACTGCCGAAATTTGGTTTTAAAAACCGATTCAGGAAAGAATACAAGGCCATGAATGTTCAAAAACTGTCTGATCTGTTAGAAGCAGGGCGATTAACAGAAAACATCACCATTGATGGGCTTGTAGAAGCCGGAATTATCAAAAAGAAAGAATTGGTAAAACTTTTAGGTTCCGGTGAGATTGAAAAGGCGGTAAATATAGAAGTTCATGCATGCAGTGCATCTGCCAAAGAGAAAGTAGAGTCAGCAGGCGGTTCTGTAACAATAGTATCCTAATTTTAAAGATCACAGCTGTACGATTTAAATGAGTTTAATAGAAAACTTTAGAAACATTTTTAAAATTGAGGATCTCAGAGACCGTATTCTCTACGTTGTTGGGGTTCTTTTGGTATATCGTATCGGTAGTTATGTTACAATGCCGGGGGTGGATGCAAGTGCACTTACCGCTCAGGCGGGAGATGCCTCAAGCCTTTTAGGTTTATTTGACCTGTTTGTAGGGGGAGCTTTTTCTCGTGCCGGCGTTTTTGCATTGGGAATTATGCCTTACATTACAGCGGCTATTATCATTCAGCTGATGGGTGCAGCAGTTCCTTACTTCCAAAAACTTCAGCGAGAAGGAGAAGAAGGACGCCGCAAAATAAACCGGCTTACCAGATATGGTACCGTTGGAATTACGGCTGTTCAGTCTATTGGATTTGCTATCAACCTGATGGCAACATCACCCAACGCAATTGTAGTAAGCAATACAGCTTTTATTTTAACCTCAATTATCGTTCTTACTGCAGGTACAACTTTTGTAATGTGGCTTGGTGAACGAATTACAGACCGTGGAATCGGGAACGGTATTTCACTGTTGATTATGATCGGTATTATTGCCGTTCTGCCAACCAACCTGATGAACGAAATTACCACCACCAATAATGCCATCATCATTATTGTTGAACTTGCCGGACTGGCTCTGGTAATTGCTTCTTGCGTACTTTTAACACAGGGTACCCGAAAAATTCCCGTGCAGTATGCAAAAAGAGTTGTTGGACGGAAAGTTTATGGCGGGACCACACAATATCTGCCGCTCAGAGTTAATGCCGCAGGTGTAATGCCCATTATTTTTGCTCAGTCTATCATGTTTATTCCGAGTACAATCGGAACCTTTTTCCCTGAAAATGAAACCGTGCAGTGGTTAACGGCTTGGTCAGCTGATTTTACGGGAGTGGTTTACTCCATTGTATTCTTTATAATCTGTGTATTCTTTACGTTTTTCTACACAGCTATTGCAGTTAACCCAAGAGAAATGGCAGATACCATGAAGCGCCAGGGAGGTTTTATCCCCGGTGTAAGGCCAGGAAAGCAAACTGTGGAGTTTATTGACAATATTCTTACAAAAATTACACTTCCGGGATCTCTGTTTCTTTCGTTTGTAGCTATTATGCCAGCTATTGTTGCAAGAATGGGCGTAACACCTGGATTTGCACTTTTTTATGGCGGAACAAGCCTACTGATTATTGTAGGTGTGGCATTGGATACATTGCAGCAAATTGAAAGCCACCTGATGATGAGACATTATGATGGATTTATGAAATCAGGAAAAATTAAAGGTAGGCGACGATCCTGATGATTTTTTTGAAGAGTGAATCCGAAATTGAGAAAATGCGTGAAGCAGCTCAATTAGTCTCAAGAACACTGGCTGAAGTTGCCAAAGAAATAAAACCTGGTGTTGAAACGGGAAAACTTGACAGAATTGCTGAAGATTTTATTGTAAAAAACAATGCCAAACCGGCATTTAAAGGTTATGGACCAAAGAACAATCCATTCCCTGCAACATTATGTATTTCAATTAATGAAGAAGTAGTTCATGGAATACCCGGAAACAGAAAGCTGGAAGAAGGTGATATTGTTTCAATTGATTGCGGAGTTGAAAAAAATGGATATTTTGGTGATCACGCTTATACATTTGCCGTTGGTGAATGTAAAACTGAAGATTTGAAATTACTGAAGGTTACGCTTGAATCGCTGTATAAAGGTATTGAACAAGCCGTGCATGGTAATAAAACCGGAGATATCGGTTCTGCCATTGAAACACATTGCAGCAATAACGGTTATGGGGTTGTTCGGGATTTAGTAGGCCATGGTATCGGTAAAGATATGCATGAAGATCCCTCAGTACCGAATTACGGGAAGAGCGGAAAGGGTGAGCGGTTACGAACAGGAATGACGCTGGCAATTGAACCGATGATTACCAGAGGCACCTGGAAAGTGAAATCTTTATCAGATAAATGGACGATTGTAACCGCTGATGGATCAAATGCAGCTCATTTTGAGCATGATATTGTAGTAAGAGAAGGTGAGGCTGAAATTCTCAGTACTTTTGATTATATTGCTGAGATCACTAAAAATGTAATTTTAGAAAGTAGCTATGGCTAAACAAGAGCCGATTAAACAAGACGGAAAGATTCTGGAAGCATTACCAAATGCACAATTCAGAGTAGAATTGGACAACGGGCATGAAATACTGGCTCATGTATCAGGTAAAATGAGAATGTATTACATCAAAATTTTACCCGGAGACCGAGTTTCAGTTGAAATGTCTCCATACGATCTGACAAAAGGAAGGATAACTTACAGATATAAGTAAAGATTATTATGAAGACAAGATCATCAGTTAAAAAACGAAGCTCAGATGACAAAATAGTGCGTCGAAAAGGACGTGTTTATGTTATTAATAAAAAAAATCCGCGACATAAACAGCGGCAAGGATAAAAAAACAGGATTTATTATATGGCAAGAATTGCAGGTGTAGATTTACCTAAACAAAAACGTGGAGTAGTTGCTTTAACCTATATCTTTGGTATTGGCAGAACAACGGCCCGTCAGATTTTGGAAGAGATTGGGATAGATCCGAATGCAAAAGTTATTGACTGGAACGAAGAAGAAGTAGCAGAACTTCGGAAAGTGGTTGACAATGAGCTGAAGGTTGAGGGTGCACTTCGCACTGAGATTAACTCCAATATCCGTCGGTTAATTGAGATTGGAAGTTACCGCGGGGTAAGGCACCGAAAAGGATTACCTGTTCGCGGCCAGCGCACACAAACCAACGCCCGCACAAGAAAGGGTAAGAGGCGTACCGTTGCAGGAAAGAAAAAAGCTGTTAAATAATAAATGCTAAAATTCTGATTATAAATGGCAAAGAAACAACGAAAAGGAAGTGAAAAAACTTCCAGAAAGAAAAGACGAAAGCAGGTAGCCGATCCTAATGGAATGGCATTTATTAAGGCTACTTTCAATAACGTTCTGGTTAGTGTAACAGATGCAAATGGTAATGTGCTTTCATGGTCTTCATCAGGAAAAGAGGGGTTTAAAGGGTCACGAAAAAATACACCCTATGCAGCTCAGCTAAGTGCAGAAACCGCAGCAAAAGCTGCTTATGACATGGGACTGAGAAAAGTTGAAGTTTTTGTAAAAGGGCCTGGGTCAGGGCGTGAAGCTGCCGTCAGGGCATTGGCTACTAGCGGTTTGGAAGTTAGTTCAATCAAAGACAGAACTCCGATACCGCACAACGGCTGCCGCCCTCCAAAAAGAAGACGAGTTTAATTAAAATAGTTGATAATAAATGGCACGATATAGAGGACCTAAACAAAAAATTGCAAGGCGTTTTAAAGAACCCATTTTTGGGCCAAGCAGTGCACTGGAAAGAAAACCTTACGGGCCCGGAGAGCATGGCCGAAGCAGGTTTACCAGAAAATCTGAATATGCAATCCAGCTTGATGAAAAGCAGAAAGCCAAATACACATATGGCTTGCTTGAAAAACAATTCAGAAACTTATATGAAAAAGCGACCCGACAAGAAGGGGTAACTGGCGAAGTATTATTGCAGCTACTCGAATCAAGGTTGGATAATGTTGTTTATCGCATGGGATTCGCAAGAAGTAGAAGACAGGCCAGGCAATTGACTTCACACCGGCATGTTGTGGTAAACGGGCAGGTTGTTAACATTCCCTCGTATCATGTTAAACCGGGAGATATTGTCAGTATCAGGCCAAAATCAAGAAATTTGGATTTGGTTAACGAGGCGTTAGAATCTTATTCAACCAGTAAGTATAAATGGCTCGAAACTGATAAAAAATCCAAAACAGGAAAATTTTTGAACAATCCAGTGATGGATGAAATTCCTGAAAACATCAACGTTCAGTTGATTATTGAGCTTTATTCTAAATAAAACCAAACAGTTTATATAAAAGTACGAACTATGAACAATTATAGTTTACAGATGCCGGAAGCATTGGAAGTTGCAGAAGATTCAGAAAATTTCGGAACATTTATTCTGCAGCCGCTTGAAAGGGGGTTTGGTGTAACCATTGGAAACTCCTTTAGAAGGGTATTACTTTCTTCACTTCCAGGCTTGGCCATCACAGCGGTACGCATCAATGGTGTTGAGCACGAATATTCAAGTATTGATGGGGTTAAAGAAGATGTTTACGAGATAATTCTTAACCTGAAACAGGTTCGATTTAAGCAAGTAGAGCAAAGTGGTGGTGTAATCAATTTAACCAAAAATGGGCCCGGCAATCTTACTGCCGAAGATATTGGAGAAGCAACTGCTGATTTTGAAATTTTAAATCCGGAGCTGGTTATTGCAACACTGTCCGAAGATGTAACGCTCGAAATGGAATTTCGGGTAGGCCGGGGCCGTGGTTATGTACCTGCAGAAGAAATGGCACCAGATTACGAAGATGAAGTAAATTTGCTTCCGATAGATGCTATATTCACACCCATCAAATCGGTACAGTTTGAGGTGGAAAACGTTCGTGTAGGTCAGAGAACTGACTACGAAAAACTAGTGATGAATGTAACAACAGACGGCTCTTTAAATGCGAAAGAAGCTCTCACTATTTCAGGAAAAATCCTGAAAGAACATATCGAGAAGTTTATCACCGAAAAAATAGAAGAACCGTTTACTCAGGAAGAAGAAGAAGTTGATGCTGAAAAGCAGAGAATTTCAAGCCTTCTGAAAACAAGTATTGAAGATCTGAACCTGAGCGTGCGGGCATATAACTGTTTGAAATCCGCAAACATCAATACCATTGCCGAACTTGTATCCAGAGATGAGCAAGATCTGCTCAAATTCAGAAATTTCGGTAAAAAATCACTATCTGAATTGGTAGAAGTTATTGAAGAAAAAAATCTTGAATTTGGAATGGATGTTTCCAAATACATCGATAAATAGAGGAAATTAAAATGCGTCACCAAGTAAAAGGCAGAAAATTAGGAAGAACTACAGCACACAGAAAAGCAACAATGCGTGCTTTGAGTTCTGCACTTATAAAAGAACACAGAATTGTAACAACCGTATCTAAGGCCAAGGAATTGAGAGGCTTTATTGAACCTCTTATTACCAGGGCCAAGGTTGATAATTCTTTGAATCGAAAAAAAGTGTTTTCAGCTTTACAGGATAAACGTGCAGTGCATGATCTGTTTGGAGAAGTTGCTCCTGCATCCGTCGATAGGCCGGGTGGATATACCCGCGTTTTAAAGCTTGGATTCCGGCAAGGAGATTCGGCTGAATTAGCTGTAATTGAACTGGTAGATTTTAATGATGTGAAACCGGAAAAAAGAAGTACCAAGAAAAGGCGTACACGCCGTGCTGGCAGATCAAATAAACCAGATACAGCACCTGTTACAGAGAAGCCGGAAGAAAAAGAAATGGAATCAAAAGAGGCTGAAAAAGCAGATTCCGGTCAAACTGAAGAAATAGAAAAATCAACGACAGAGGAAGTTTCTGCTGAAGAAGCTGAAAAAAGTGAAACTGCCGAAGGTGCTGCAGAAGTAAAGGAAGAGAAGAAAAATGTTTCTGGTAATCAGCAAGAATCTGATGAACCAGAAGAAGAATCTGACAAAGACAAGGAAGATTCTATATAATATTTCAATAAGTTTGTCGAAATTTCTTGACATTGCTTATTAACTATTCTTATATTATAAATCTGCTTCGGAAGTGAAGTGATTCATTTTTGTGGTAAGAGAAGTTCTTTGGATTAGTAGAGATATAACCAGATTGTTTGAGTGGGTTAGGGTTTGGCTCCAG
>SL_3KL_010_SEDDRAFT_10003152_pt1 | contig 15027 bp, 15 predicted proteins | sample SodLakKL_010_SED_2_FD_10381 | JGI IMG/M metagenome (IMG submission 10381)
TCTGTTTAATGCAGGAAAAGGATCTGTATTTACAAAAGATGGTACGCACGAGCTGGATGCAGCCATTATGGATGGCAGCACCATGCAGGCCGGCGCTTTAACCGGATTAACGACGGTAAAAAACCCGATCTCTTTGGCTCGAATCGTAATGGAACAGTCTAATCACATCTTTTTCTCGGGTGAAGGTGCCGAAACTTATGCTGATGAAACCACTGTGGAGCGTGTAGAGAACGATCACTTTTTTACGCAAAATAGATACGAACAGTGGCAAGAGGCACAGGAAGAAGAGGCGTTTATGACTCCTAAGAAACCGGTTGAAACACATAGTTGGATTGAGGATAAAAAATTCGGAACCGTAGGAGCCGTAGCAATTGATGTAGACGGAAACTTGGCGGCCGGAACCTCTACCGGTGGCATGACTAATAAAGAGTTTGGCCGGGTAGGAGATGTGCCGATTATTGGTTCAGGAACGTTTGCGAATCACATTGCTGCAATTTCTGCAACCGGCTGGGGCGAAAAAATTATGGAGCAGGTATCGGCTAACACCATTGCCAATCGAATGGAGTTTGCAGGTGATACACTAGAGGAGGCTGTTAACTTTCTACTAAATGAACGCCTGCAGCCTGATGAAGCAGGATTTATTGCCGTAGATCACAATGGAAATATTGTGATGAATATGAATACGCCGGGCATGTTCCGTGGTTCTATAGATTCGAACGGAAACAAAGTTGTAAAGATTTGGCAAGATGAGTGATCAGCAGTAGTAAAGAGGTATCATGAATATTAATACCTCAAAATATTATGTAGTAAAAAAAGCCTCTCGATTTCGAGGGGCTTTTTTTATTCGAACCCAAACTGGAACTTATCGCGTAATTCCTGGACGTAAACGCCGATATCGTTACGCAGCTCAAAAAGCCTGCTGTGGAAATTGGAGTACGATTTACCGGTTAAGAATGGCTCATCCTTCATGGTGCTAAGTGTAGTCAGGCCGTCATTGGAAGCGTAGAGAGCTTTTTTTGTATAGGCGATATTTCCACCAATTACATCTTGCTCAAACCCAAACGAATAGCCGCCGGCAAGTTTTGCACTGATTTTTAGAATATTGCTGACGAAGTCGTGNACGAGACGATGTTGAAGCTGTGGAGGAATGGTTTCAGCCCATTTTAAAACATCTACAGCAAGCGCCATAGATTCTCTGTAAATCTCCAGATTTTCAATATTGCCATGGTCGGAAAACGTAAAGTCTTCACTCAGCTCTTTCCAATCTTCACCGTAATCAAAGTCATCGTCATCATCATCGCTGCTCATGAATGGCAAATCATCGTCGCTAAAGAAGAAGTCGTCGTCATCCATTTCATCATCTTCATCTTCCCAGTCATCGTCATCATCGGGGAAATACGCTTCATCCAGAAGAAGCTCCTCTTCGATGAACGCTTCTACGGCATCAAGTTCATCGATGCTTTCTTGAAGCAGGGTGATCCAGCGCGGGGTATTTCCTTTTGGATCTGAAGTGATAAATCTGCGAAGCTGTTCGCTTCGCCTTTCAATCTCGTTGAGGTGGGCTTCCCACTGGTGTTCGTCCCAGATGGGATCCCGGTTAAAACCGTCTAAGCTCATGCAAGTGATGTGCTAAATTAATAATGTTTCGCAGATATAATTTATCTACCCTTACAAAATACGACTTTTTGAGAATTGAAAACAGCCCCAAGAGGTATTACAATTTCTCCAGCGTATTAATGATAACACGGGTCATTTTAGGCTCGGCAATAGACGCAGCTTCTAAAATGTCTTCCATTTCTACAGGTTCAAGAGCATCGGGGAAGCATTCATCGGTAATGGCGGAAATTCCAAGGACTTCCATTCCCATATGTACCGCAGAAATCACCTCAGGAACGGTGCTCATTCCCACTACATCGGCTCCAAGTTGTCGAAGAAATCTATATTCCGATTTAGTCTCAAGCATGGGTCCACTCAATGCAATATATACGCCTTGATGCATCTCAATATTGTTTTCGAGAGCGACATTTTTCGCAATATCCATCAATCGCTCACTGTATGGTTCGCTCATGTCCGGAAAGCGAGGGCCGAGCTCGTCATCATTTGGGCCCATCAAGGGGTTGTCTCCGAGCATGTTTATGTGGTCGCGGATTAGCATAATATCACCGCGGGTGTGATTTGGATTCATACCACCACATGCGTTGCTAACTATAAGTGTGTCGGCTCCATTTTCTTTAAGAACGCGAACCGGAAATGCAATCTGTTGCATGGTGTAGCCTTCGTAGTAATGGAAGCGCCCCTGCATAGCTACTACTTCTTTTCCGCCAAGAGTTCCGAATAGCAGTTTTCCCGCATGGCTTTCAACAGTAGAGACCGGAAAATGTGGAATTTCATCGTAGGGTACTTCATCTTTAATGTCCATCTCCTCGGCAAGTTGACCAAGTCCGGTACCTAATATTACCATGTAATTAGGCCGAATTTCGGTTTTACTTTGGATAAAGTCTAAGGCTTCTTTCCGCTTCTTGCGGAATGTTTCTACAGAATCGTAAGGCATAAAAAAATAATTAAGGTTAGTCTAATTCGTCTAAAATATCGTCAAGATTTTCGGCGCCCGGAGGTACAGGCTGTTCTTGTTGTTCAGAAGCATTTTGTTTCTTAGATGATGGGCTATTTTCAGAATCATCCCAATCATTATCAGCCATGGGATCTTTCAGCTTCTCTTGTTTAGGTAAGGTAAATAGAGAAGCTTCATCTTTACTAAACTGCTGAAGGGATTCTTGAGCTAATTCAAGATAAGAGCGAATTCCACCAATAATTTCTTCTCGCCGATCGAGAAGTTGCAGTACGCTTTGACGTACCTGTTGGCGCTGTTGATTTGCTTCCCGGATAATGGCCTCAGATTCTAACTCCGCTTTTTCAACAATATTTTTGGCCTCCTTTTTAGCACCAACCATTTTTTGGTCGGCAGAATCTTTGGCGGTTTGTAGTGTTTCGTGCAGTGCTTGTTCAACCCGCTCGTAGTGTTCAAGCTTTTCTTCCATTTTTGCTAACTGGGCTTCAAGCTCTTTAACTTTTGTTACCATGTGTTCCCATTCGTTGGAAACAAGATTTAAAAAAGCTTGTACTTCAGCTTTATCGTACCCACGGAGGGACTTTTCAAATTCCTGCTGCTTTATCTCTAATGCTGTTAATTTCATGGCTTGATGGGGATTGAATTCAGGAAAAAGATAACGGTTATTGATCTAACATGTTACGCAGTTTATTCGATTCGGCCTGCGGGTTTTCACCACTCGTGTCGTCATCCATTTCAATACCGATGCTGTGATTCTGTTCCGTTGATGATAGACTTTTTTTTCTGCTAGATTGTTTCGGTTTATCCTCACTCACAATTGCTTCGAGATTGGTTAATCGCCGGTCTGTTTTCTCTTTAAATTCCCGCAAAGCGCTTAGGAATTCTTTGTTTTGTGAAAGGTCGCCACTCCCGCTTTTTCTTTTTATCCAGCTGTTGATTAAAACTCCGAGTGTAATGATGAATACAATTCCGGTTAGGCTGCCGAAAACAATCGCCATTTCTATAAATTGAGTCTCCATAACACTATCCATTTTCTTTTTTGGTAGCCATGTGTGCTACACGGTTTTTGTTTTCAGTTTTTTCAACTTCGTCGTCCATTTCAATTCTCTCAAGCGGATCCATATTTCTATTAGAAAATTGATCCGGTTCACTCGCGGCGATAGCTTCAAGATTTTCGATCCGCTTTTTAAGCTGTTGCGTGATCAAACGGATCTCCTCCAGTTCAGATTCATTACTGCTGGTCTGATTTTGCCACTTCAGCTTATTCTTCTGATAATCGATTATGTAACCACCAATAATGGCTACAATGGGAATTAAAACCCAAATCCATGCAGACATAACTCTTTTCTTTTTAAAATATAAATTTTGATGAAAAACGCACCCTATTTTAACGTGCAGAGTTAGGAATAGTTACGTTCACCAAAAATTGCTGTGCCTACCCGAACCATGGTAGATCCCTCTTCAATTGCCACTTCAAGATCCTTCGTCATCCCCATTGAAACGTGCTCAAGATCAACATTGCCGCCATTAAGGTGCAAATGTTCGGAGTGGAGTTTTTTAAGCAGTTGAAACTCTTCGCGAACTTGGTCAAGGTCATCCGTGTACGTTGCCATTCCCATCAAACCGCGAACATGAGTGTACTCCAAATCCTGAGCGTACGATAATATTTTCTCCAAATCTTTAGGGTCACACCCGCTTTTTTGATCCTCACGGCTGATATTTACCTGCACCAAAACATTAATGTGTCTTTTAATTCTGGAGGCTCTTTTTTCGGTTTCTTTGAGTGCCTTCTTTTTATGAATGGAATCGATCCAGTCTACCCTCTCCACCATGTACTTTATTTTATTGGTTTGAAGATTGCCAATAAAATGCCATTTAATATCTTCTTCTTCGATCTGCTCCATTTTATCCTGGAGCTCTTTTGCCCTGTTTTCACCAAAATGAATCTGTCCGGCTTCCAGGGCTGATAGGATATCTTCGTTTGGTTTAGTCTTGCTAACCGCTACAAGGGTGATCTCATCAGGATTTCGACCGCAAGCAGTGCAGGCATCTTTAATCCGTTTTTTAACAGCTTCTAAATTTTCTTTTACACTCATTGGAATAGGGAAGAGTTAAGGTTCTATTAATAGACTAAAACTGATAAAGCCTGATAACATTCCCAATAATTTAGCGAATGGCAAATTTATTGGGTAAAAACATTTTCAATGGGTGAAAATAATCGTATTTTTAAGTCTGTGAAAAAGCATATGACAAACCAGCGAAAATCCACATTACGGAAACACGCGGGCCTTGATTCCCAAGCAAAGCGAAAAGCCCATCAGCGCTTAGGAGAAAGGAGCATATCATGAACACTCAGGTCAGCCACATTACAGAGTTTATTCACCAATGGGCGCCTCCAGGGATAAAGTTAAGCTACGACAATGTTGGCCTGCTGGTTGGAGACCCAAATTCTCCGGTATCGAGAGTATTAGTTTGCCTGGATGTGACTGAAGAGATTGTAGAAGAAGCACTCGAGAAAAATTGCGAGCTCATCGTTTCTCANCATCCACTCATCTTCCANAAAATTTCGAGTATCAATCCATCCGATGAGCAGGGACGAATCATCTATAAAATGATTCGAAATAATATAGCACTGCTCTCAGCGCACACAAATTTAGATGCCGCTCTTGATGGGGTATCGTTTGTATTGGCGAACAATCTTGGGCTGGACGACCTAGAGTTTTTGGATAAAGGCTACGATATCAGCCGAAAAATTACCCTTACCACAGCTTTTGAAGATACCGAAGCTGTACTGAAGCTTTTGAATTATTATTCAGCTGAAGAAGCCTATTTTTATCCGGTGAGTGGTAGAAAAGATGGCCAAAAATGCTTTGAGGCCACGATTGATGAGCAGAATGTGAATCAGCTACGTAACGCATTGAAAAGCGAGGGGCTGTTAAAATCAGGCATATTTAAAGTTTCAGACCTCTCTACCCCCTCTGATAATTTCGGGATGGGTGTTCTGGGATATTACCCGGATAACGGTATTGCTATGGAGGAATTTCTACACCTTGTCTGCCGGGCTCTTGATGTGCCATCTGTTCGATACTCCGGAAAATCAGAGCGTATTCGAAAAGTTGCAGTTTGCGGTGGCGCAGGAATTTCCCTGAAACAACGGGCGATGAGTGCAGGAGCAGATGCTTTTGTAACGGCAGATATCAAATACCACGATTATTTTACCGAGAAAAAGAACTTTTTACTTGTGGATGCCGGCCACTACGAAAGTGAATTCCCAATAGTGGAAGCCATTCGAAAAGAACTATCTGAAGCTTTTGAAGACTTAAGGGTTGAAGCAACTGAAAATGTTACCAACCCGATGAATATATATGTCACCGAATTTGAAAATAAATCACTCTAAAAAACGATAGAAATCCCATGCAAGAGGCACTTCAACAACTCGCTAATTTACAGTATATCGATAGCCGAATCGATGAAATTCGACAGCTCCGCGGGGATCTGCCTGAAGAGATACTCGACATTGAAACAGATATTAACCGTTACGAGGCCAAACTCAACAAGCTTGAGGAAGAGAAAGAGAGCTTAATTGGTGAAAAGAAAAAGCTCGAACTTGAAATTGAAACTTCCAAAGAGAAGAATGAGAAGTACGAAGAGCAACAGCTCTCTGTTCGGAACAACCGTGAGTATGATGCACTAACTAAGGAGATTGAAGCACAGAAACAATTTGTGGAGAATGCGATATCACGCATTGCAGAAATTGAAAAACGGCTTGAAGAGATTGAAACTGAGCTCGAAACGAATCAAGAAGGCCTTGATAAAACTCGCGAAACATATGAAGAGAAGAAAGAAAATCTCGATAAAGTAGTAGAAAGCACAGAGTCGGAAGAAAGCAAGCTTCTAAAAAAACGTGATGAACTCGAAGAAGAACTTGATGACCGGTACGTAAGAAGTTATAACAGGCTTAGAGACGGTTTAAGTAACGGTATAGCCGTTGTTGGAATGGAACGAGGTGCCGCATTGGGGATGGCTCTGCCACCGCAAACACAAGTGGAAGTTCGGCGAAAAAACAAAATAATTATCGACGAAAATAGCGGTCGAATCGTTGTAGACCCTTCATTTTTTGACGAAGCAAAAAAACAACTCGAAATCTGATAAAACAGCTACGATTTATCTGTATCTTAATTGATAGATAAGCTTCCGGGCAATCGTTCTTCGGTTTTTATAAACCGGGGGAAGGAAAGTCCGAACACCAACGAACACCGGGCTTCCTAACAGGAAGGCACTCCTTTTGGAGTGACAGCCAGTGCCACAGAAACAGACTTCCTTCGATTCGTCGGAGGTAAAGGTGAAAAGGTGGGGTAAGAGCCCACCGCTCCGTCGGCGACGCCGGAGGCTCGGCAAACCTCCCGGGGTGCAAGTTCACGCAGATTGTGTGCCGTTCGTCACTATACAATCGGGTGGAACGCTTTGATCTCTCCAGCGATGGTGAGGCCAGATAAATGATTGCCATCACGCCCATGGCGTGATACAGAATTCGGCTTACAGGAAGCTTTTTGAAATTTCAAAAGGCCGATCTAAATGATTGGCCTTTTGTTTTTGGAACAAAAAAGCGTGACTTTAGGTAAGAATGCTACATATTGGCAATAAAGAAAACCTCACAAGGTTAATTACTCGCAACAATCATAAAGTAAAGACAACTTAACTAATGAAAGTATTAAAGAGCTTAAGTATAATTTTAGTAGGGATCCTTTTTGGGGCAAGCATGGCGTTTGGCCAGGGAATGGGTCAAGGGCAACAGCAACAGCAAATGCCGGATCTTCCTACATCTGAAGATGTAAGTGATGAAGAACTGACTCAATTTGTGCAAACTATTGCAGATATTGAGCCTATTCAGATGGAAGCACAAGCTGAAATTGAAGGCGTAGTAGCTGAAGAAGAGATGGATTTCGAAAGATTCCAGCAGCTTATGATGGCAATGCAAAACCCACAAATGGCAGACGAAGTAGAAATGTCTGATGAAGAGCAGCAAAAAATCGAGAGTATTCAGCCAAAACTGACAGAGATTCAGATGGAAGCTGAAGAAGAGATTATTGCTAAAATCGAAGACAACGGACTGGATGTTGATCGTTACCAAGCAATTATGATGGGCGCTCAGCAAGATCAGCAGCTGATGCAGAGACTTCAAGCAGAACTTGAAGGCTTAGACGGATAAGTCTCTCATAAGATGAATATTAAAAGCCGCTCGGAGAGATCTGAGTGGCTTTTTTTATTATAAATTCACGCTGTAATTCCCTTTAATTTTACGCTCCAGCTCCCGTTTCACATCTTTCTCTTTGATATCATCCCGCTTATCATACTGCTTTTTACCTCGCCCTAATCCAAGCAGTACTTTCGCATAGCCGCGCTTGAAATACATTTTTAACGGCACCAATGCGTTTCCTTTTTGATTGATATGCTTATCAATTTCACGGATCTCCCTTTTTTTCAGTAAAAGCTTTCTATCTCTCCGTTCATCGTGGTTGTATCGCGAGCCGTGTTCGTACTTTTTTATGTACATGTTCTTCAGCCATATCTCTCCATCGAGAATAAATGCAAAAGCTTCGTTAAGGCTTGCTTTACCGGCACGAAGTGATTTCACTTCCGTCCCTTTTAATGCAATGCCTGCCTCGTAAGTCTCATCAACAAAAAAGTCGTGACGAGCTTTTCGATTCTCGATTTTAGGCTGACTATTGTTCTTTTTCTTCTCTTTTTTTGCGGCCAAAATTCTGGGGTTTAGTAATCCATTCCAACTTCGCGAAGTCCTTCAAGCACATCTTCATCCGGCGAACGGTCAGGGATTGTCGCGTACACTCCCATAATTTGATCGATCTGCTCTTGTGCTACGCTATTATTTGGGTTGATTCGTAAAACCTCGGTAAACTGTACAAGCGCATTGTTCATGCGGCTTCTCATTTCTGATTCATCAAACGTATTCATACTGTTCAACCCGTAATTGAGATGTGTTTTTTCCAGCAGTCGCTGAACTTCGGGGTCTTCACGATCTTCTTCTTCCAACACAGAAAGTGCCGACTCATATTCATCTTGCTCAATTAAGAGTTCAATTTGGTCGTAGAGCGACATGTTTGGGTCGAGCTCTGCAGTTTCATCGTTCGCGCAAGAAATAGTAAAAAACAGTAGAGTTGATATAATTAAAAATGAAAATATTCTTGAGTACATCTTAAATTAATTGAGTTTATTGAATAATATTTATGGGTGATGGACTGATACAAAGCACAAAAACGATCATGCTGATCCAGCCAAGGTAACGTCTTGTTGGTGATAAAGGTTCTTTATAAACAACCGGCGGGTGCTCCATTTTAACGAAGTACGCAAGGAAAAAGCACCAAAAAACCCAGATCAGAGATCCGATCTGCTCAAATCCGTCACCGGAGATTAAAAGATAACCAACTGAGCCGATTAGTGACAACGCCCAGACAGGCCCTATCCAATCGTATGAATTTTTAAATGCTTTTTTGAGCAGAAAGAAAAGCACCAAGGCCCATATAACGGTAGAGGCCATGGGATAATTGGGTAGAAATTCTATAATCTGCTGATGTAAAAATGGAATAGCCTCAATGCCTGCAAGTAGCGTTAAACCTCCAAAACAGACTCTGGCAATCATTTTATGACGCTCGTATCCCACCAGGGAATAGAGAATATGACCTCCGTCAAGTTGGCCGATTGGCATTAAGTTGAGCGCGGTAAAAAAGAGGCCTAGCCATCCGGCAAACAAAAATGGGTAGTGGTACATCTCGTGCATCGGCGGAACGTCATCAAAAAAGCTCGCCAAAAAAGAGTAGAGCATAGTATCGCCCAGAACAATAACACCCATCTCTTGCCCTTCGGGGATGATAGGTTCATCGGGAAATGAGCCGGTTTCATGAATGTGAGCTATAATCTCATCATGCTCCGCAAAATTCTCCATGAATGTGGGGTCCGGGAGGGTAGCGAAACCGTAAATCAATATAAATAGAGAGACGATAAAGCCGGCAATCGGTCCGGAAATTCCAACATCAAAAAGCTTTGTGGTGGTTTTAATCCTTTCACGAATACTAATAACAGCTCCCATCGTGCCGATGCCAATCGGAATGGGAATAAAGTAAGGAAGTGAAACACGGATATTATGGTAAACGGCTGCAAAATAGTGGCCAAACTCGTGAGTGGCTAAAAATGCGAGCAACAGAACCGCAAAGAGCATGCCTTGTGGCCACATTTCAAAATAGGACTCAACACCTGCGCTTTGACCAACCCACATAATCCCTACGTACGTAACCGAGATAAAGGTGAGAATAAATAGTGCTGAGTGCTTTATGATGTCTTTGGCACTTAGACGGTTCTTGGATGGTTTTGGTGCCTTTTGCACCTCAAACTCATCTTGATCCGGAATGTTACTCTGTGGAAAAGGCAATGTGTTCTGCTTCTGAATTAATTTCGTAGAATTGGCTGAGTCATACAGCGTGCTCCACCGCGTCCCCGGCAAAGTTCATGACCCTGAAACATAATTGCCAACTTTCCGGCGGTTGCCGGATCGAACTCTTTATTGGAATACTCTTCGATAAAATCATACTGTGAGATAACCTTGTAGCCGTGCTCCTTCATGGCGTTAAAAGTACTGGTATTACGTTCGTAACCAACAATAACACCCGGCGCGAGTGCAAAAACGTTGGCGCCATCGGTCCACTGTTCGCGGAACTGTGTGGTGCGGTCTTCACCACCACAGCGAATAAATGTAAATGGATTGCCTGTTAAAGTTTCAAGAGTTCCTTTTAAGCTTTGGTGCTGACGCAGCTGTATAGTACCGTTTTCTTTATATAGCTCAACCACGTTATCTGTCTGGTCTTCAATAGCCGGTGGAAAAACAATACACTCATTTTCATCCGCAAAAGTGAAAATAGTATCGAGGTGCATGGATGAGCGTTTTTTGGGAATATCAACCGCCACTACATGCTCTACTTCTCCGGCTAGGAGTTGGGTGGCGACGTTCATCAAACCGCTAAAGGATGTGCGTTCGCTCATGCCGATGAGTACGATTTTGTCGGATACCACAAGGACGTCTCCGCCTTCAACGGATTGCTGCCCGCCAATGTGAATAATATTGTCGCGAACAGAACTAAACACCGGATGATTTTTTAAAATCAACTCCATGAGCAAGGATTCCCGTGCACGGGCGCGCTTGGCAGCCTTGGAAAGGATAACCCGGTTCCCGACAACCGCTGCGAGATCTCGGGTAAAAAGGATATTCGGCGTTGGATGCAGGGAAAATGGGTGATCGGGGCCAATGGTGCCTTCAATCACAAATCGGAGCAACTTATTTGCATCTAGATTTTTTAGCTCTTCTTCAACAACTTCCAGGTTTTCGTACGTCAATTCTCGCACCATCTGCTCCACAAAATTCTGTCGAACAGATTTATCTTGTAAAGCTTCGCGGGCAAGATCTAAAATTTCAAAAATTTCGCCATCAGCCGGCATTGCGGCCTTGAAAATTTTGAGCATATCGAGGTGCTCCTGGCGGGCATCCTCCTCAAAAATAATGTCATCAAATAGGAGTTCATTTTTCAGTTCGGGATTTACCAAGGAAACTTCTCGACCCGGCGTGTGTACAATAACTTTGCGTAAATGTCCTGTTTCTGATGGAATACTTATCTGCATAGCGGAATAAAAAAATGAGTTGAAAATATCGTTCTAATATACGCTTTATCTTTTACCAATCGTAATGTTCAATGGGCTGTAAAGTTTGTAATTTTAGGTAGCTGCAAATCGTCGTGTTTTTAAACAATTAACTCCCGTTAGGAATAAAAACCTCTTCTGTTTTGTTGGCTTGATGAACGTAGAAAATAGTTTAGAGTTTTAAACCGGTTGTATGACAAGTAAAAATGAAATAGAGTCGCTGATTTACCTGCTGGACGATCCAGACCCGGAAGTTCAGGTAGGGGTAAAGAACCGTTTTCGGGAACTGGGCGAGCGAGCTGTGCCTCTGCTGGATCAGTTTAAGAGCGAGTCTATCCACGACTCGGAGCGGCAGACGATCAACGAAATTATTTACAACATTACGTACGGCTCGTTGCTGGAAGATTTTTCCGACCTGGTAGATCTTGGAATACGGGATCGGCGTCAGCTCGAAAAAGCAATTCTTCTCTTATCACGATTTGGAAATCCCACACTGCGAACGCTCGATTACAGCAAAAAGCTGGATGATATTGCCCGGCAAATAGGTAGTGATATTGCCTATACGCCATCATTGAGCGAAAAAATGCACATTCTGCTTCAGTTCGTATTTCGAGAGTTACGGTTTAAAGGTGACAGTAAAAACTATCACAACCCGGAGAATGCATTTTTAGACCGGGTTATTGATCGGCGGAAAGGACTGCCTATAATGTTGAGTTTAGTTGTTATGTTTTTGGCGCGGCGACTGAATCTGCCGTTCCACGGTGTGAATATGCCGATCCATTTTATGCTGCTTTATCAAACCCACAACCAGGAAATTTTAATTGATCCGTTTGATGGCGGCACTATTGTAACGTACGATCAGTGCTACTACTTCCTGAAAAAGAATGGCGTTGAACCGAAGCCCGAACATCTGCAAAAAGCGGAAGAGACGGAGGTTTTGGCACGCTGCATTCGAAATATGATTCACAGCTACGCCAAAGCCGGTAAAGAGGAGAAGGCGAAAGATCTGCAGGAACTCTTGAGTCTTTTAGAAGTGCGAGGTTAAAATTTAATTTCAAACGCTGTTTCTTCGCCCGGGAATCGATGTGGATTCAGCTGGTTGGCCATCGCCATAAAAGATTTTGCTTCGTCTTCTTCCCCGTTGTGATTGTAAAGTTGCCCGGCCAAATAGTAGAGATCGGGGCAGCAGGGGTGAGCATCCATAAGTTTGTTAAGCAGGTCGGACGCTTCCTCCAACTCCTTATCAGCAACAGCAATTTTTAAGCGGTAGAGATCAAAAATGGGATGGCTGTCACCCGCCATTTTCAGATAGTGTTTGCAGCGGGAGTAAATATTCTTTTCGAAATAGTAGTGGACAAAAAGCACCAGCAGCGCCTGTGGCAGTTCCAGCTCATCAAGCCGATCTTCGAGCGTTCGCAACAGCTCCCTTTCGTTTGCAATTAAGAGAGTGGAAACAATGGTGATAAGTTCATTTGGGGCGAAATCTGACCGCAATATATCCGTTCGTACTTCATCGGTAAGAAATTCCTGTACAACATCAAGCCACTCTTGGGGGGGATTTGCGGGATCATACGGCGCGCCGAGACGTTCAAAACGATCACTGTAACTTCCTTGGCCGGGTATTTCGAACTCTTGTTCTTCCATCCACCGGTTCAGATATTTGGCGCGGTTTTCCCATTTTACTTGAGGAGTTAATTTAAGCCCCATCAAGCCCGTAGTAAAACCGGATGCATGCTTAACCCCGGTCTTGGTTGAAACCACAATCAGTTTTTCATCAGATGAAAGCCGGTTACAGAAATCATCCATCTCGAAATAGGCCGGTCCGTACGATTCATCAAAACGAGTTTCGATTTCTCTTTTAACCATAAAGCAGCAGCTGTCTACTTTGTCGGTTTGCAGGTAATCTTCTTCAATATCACCGGTTTGAGTTTGGGCCGCATGGTCGGTTTGATTGATGGTGGGAGCGGTCAGTCCAACATCGGGAGATTGCTCAAAACCGTTTATCAATTCCGGAATAGTGTTCGGCTGAATTTTTGTATCGGAATGGATGGCAAGAACATAGTCACCTTTGGCACTTTCAATCCCTTGGTTGATGGATGCTCCAAATCCCTTATTTACAGAATTTGTAATGACATTCAGATTTAAAAAATTATCCTCTTTCAGCTGTTCCAAGTACTCAAACGTGTCATCAATACTGGCATTATCGATGATGATGAGTTCAGTTTGAGATGAATCTACAGTCTCTTCGAGGTGGAGGAGGCACGCTTCAAGCTGTGCTTTTCCCAACCCTGTTGTGGGAATCACAACGCTGCATTTTATTTCTACCGGTTCTTCGGGTACGGGCTCTGATTCCGAATCGGATTCATCCAGGAAAAGCTCTACTTGTTGCGGCTCGCCGGGTTCAATTCCTTTCAGATGATGCTTTAGCTCAGCGGCCTCAACATGACGCCGTAATTTTTCAAGTGCAGAAATTTTAAGACGAACAGCTTCGTGGTGATCGGGGTTTGTTGACAGAAATTTGTCCACGATTTGCAGGGCGCGCTTGGCATCACCCTGAGCTAAAAATTGATGTGATTGTGGCAGAAGCCCGGCTTCAATCTCTTTCTCTTCGTGTTCGGTACGTACATTTTTCAGTCGTTCGAGTACGTCTTCCCTTGTGGGTTGATCACTGCTGAGCCGGTATGCGGAGTGGTAAAATTCTTCGAGATTTCGCCCGATGGCCGGGATGAACTGTTCATCGTTGATGACAAAAAAGGGATCTGTCTTCTCCCACGCATTTTTCTGTTGTAACCGCATGGCGAGTTCAGCTCCGTGGAGATGGGTCATGAATGGATTGAAGAATAACTCGGCCGGTTTTAGAATTTTTCGATTCCAGATAAAGCAGGAGTCATCCGGCAGCAGATTTTCGGATGCTCGTTCAAGCCAGTCAACCGGCTCTCCGGGTAGGTTAAAATCCATCACCCAAAATGCAGCGGGGTTAGAGTAGAATCGGCGGAGAGCTTCGCGAAGCAGTTTTTCGTTAAACGACTGTGCTTTTACCGGTGCCCAAACAAACATGCCCGTTGCCTGAGTAAACGCTTCGTTCAGGGCATTTCCTCTGCCGATCGGGTCATCGTGTCGGAGCAGGAAAACTCGTTCGTTTGGTGAGTTTTGAACATGCTGTTGAACCAGCTCCCGGGTTTCATCACCGGCAGCATCATCAATGATGATAATTTCCATTTGCGGCTTTTCCGTGTGGAGTATGGACGATAAAATTTGGTCCAGCCACTCTACCGGAATGTGCGTGGTAAGGAGAACGGAAAGTTGGTTCGTGTTCTGATCCATCTTGGAATTTGATTTTACACAAATATACGAGATGAAGCACGATCTAAAAAAACGAAACCTGCATTGATTTAGACGTTCATCAAACCGGATTTCAGTTCGGCGGTGTAGTGTGTATCGGTGCCTACATATTCACTCTGTTGCCAGACGGGTGATGTCGTTTCCCGCCAAAGAACTTCAAATCCTCCGAGATTGTCGGTGTCGGGGGCTTCCCAACGCAGGCGGGTGTCGTTTTCGAGCTGCGAAATATTCATGCCCACATTCTCCGGTGGTTTGGGGGATCTGCCGAGATTGGCGAGTGCGGCAAGGTTTACTCTTGTTACACGGGCTACGTATGGGTAGTCTACAAACTCGGGAAGGTCGCCGTACTGAACGCCATCTTCTTCGCGGATATCTTGGTGTTGATGTTTGAACTCTTCATTGGGTTCGGAAAA
>SL_3KL_010_SEDDRAFT_10003153_pt1 | contig 15027 bp, 13 predicted proteins | sample SodLakKL_010_SED_2_FD_10381 | JGI IMG/M metagenome (IMG submission 10381)
GGGCGGACGGCAATCAGTTTCGGCTGCAGCACCCTTATCGAATACTACCGAGGAGGGGTGCCACAGCCTTTGTTAAGTAACTACTACTGTCTATCATTGTACACCACCTCCTCACTTCGTGGGATTGCATTTGCAAAGGGCTTCTTCGAAGCTAGGGGCTTCTTATTTGTTGACTGAAGTATCGCACAAACGAGGCGGTTTGTCAACGGTTTATGTCAAAAGTTTGTGTCCAAGGTTTTTGACCTTGGTTTATGTCAAAGGTTTGTGTCAAATGTTTGTGTCCGGGATTGAAAGGTTTCTCCAATTCCTTTTTACTTTCCAAGGCAGGTCAGATAACCGATTCTGGTATAATCAATCTCGCTGAAAACAAGTATAGAAAGGTCAACCATGCAATATCGAAAATTCGGTTCTTTAGATTGGGAAGTATCCGCATTATCATTCGGAGCGATGCGGCTGCCAGTAATTGATGGCGACAGCAGCAAGATCAATGAGCCTCTAGCAACTGAAATGTTGCACCGAGCGATTGATGCCGGTGTAAATTATGTTGATACGGCCTACCCCTACCATCAAGAGCAGAGCGAACGTTTTCTTGCCAAGGTATTAAAGGATGGGTACCGAGAGAAGATCCGCCTGGCAACCAAGATGCCCTGCTGGTTGGTTAAGGAAGAAGCGGATTTCGACCGCTTTTTAGAGGAACAGATGCGGCGATTGGATATTGATCACCTGGATTTCTATCTTTTACACGCCCTGAACAAAAAACACTGGGAAAACCTTCAAGCGCTGGATGTTTTCAGCTGGGCAGAAAAAAAGATGGCTGAAGGTGTGTTTGGTCATTTAGGTTTTTCCTTTCACGATGACTACCCGGTCTTTGAGTCGATCGTCAACGGCTATGATCATTGGGCATTGGCACAAATCCAATACAACTATATTGATGTAGACTACCAGGCTGGCAGGAAGGGTTTACAGTTAGCGGCTGATCGGGGTTTGGCTGTTGTGGTGATGGAGCCGCTGCGAGGTGGACAAATCGCCAAGAACCCGCCGCCCCACCCGGTGGCTGAAGTCTTGGCAAACAGTTGGCAAGATTGGACGCCGGTAGCCTGGGCATTGCATTGGCTTTTTGATCAGCCGGAAGTGTCGACTGTGCTCAGCGGGATGTCAGAAATGGAACATGTTGACGAGAATTTGGCGATTGCTGCAGATTCTGGCGTTGGAAAGTTGACAGAGGCAGATTATCAGCTCATTGAAGATGTCCGTCAGGCTTATGATTCGATGGCGCCGATCCCCTGTACGCATTGCGAGTATTGCCTTCCATGTCCTTTTGGTGTTGAGATCCCGCGCATCTTTGGTGCATACAACGAGGCGATTTCCTTTGATGCCAAAGAACACGCCCGCTGGGTGTATAACACCGTTATCAAACCAGAAATGCGGGCAGATCAATGTGCTGAATGCGGTGATTGTGAAGCGGTATGTCCGCAGCATATTGAGATCATTGAGTGGTTGGCAAAGGTTCACGAGACGCTTGCTGATCCTGCCGATTGAAAGCAGATCTCGAAAAGCGGTTAATGATCCATTTCATCATTAGATATCGGTTGTTCGTTTTTAGGTATCGATCATGGCCTCAATATTTCAACCCACTTATCAGTTTGGTAAAGTGACGGAACTAATAAAATGGCGGATGAAGTAAGCACAACGAAAACTAGTCGTAAAAGCAAAATCTGGCTGTGGGTCCTGGTGGGCGTTGCTGTCGCGCTGACCTTTACTTGGCTGGCGCTAACACCAGCGGGTGTGTTTGGTAAAGCGGATGCCATTGGTTATTCGGTCTGTCATCAGATCGAAGAGAGGTCATTTACACTCAATGGACGACAATTCCCACTGTGCGCCCGGTGTTCTGGGATGTTTTTGGGGGCTGTATTGGGACTGATCTACCAGTCAGCACAGGGCAGAAAGGGACGCATGCCGCCCTTAGGTGCCAGTTTGTTTTTCGGATTACTGGCACTTGCCTGGGTTTTCGATGGTTCAAACTCGTTTTTGATGATCCTGCCTAATATCACAACTTTTTACCAAACGCAAAACTGGACCCGACTCGTGACCGGCACCGGGATGGGATTGACGGTTTCAGCCATCCTGCGGCCGGCCTTTATCCAAACCATGTACCGGGATTGGGAGGAAAAATCGGCATTTGGGAATTGGAAGCAGATCCTTGGCCTGGTTTGCGCAGCCGGGGCGCTAATTGGCTTGATCCTATTAGAGATCCGCTGGATACTAATTCCGCTGGGATTGTTGGGTGCAGGGGGTGTTGTCATTTTATTGACAAAAATCTACAGTATGGTCGTGGTGATGGCCTTCAAAAGGGATAATACCTATGACCGGTTGAATCAGCTGCGGATACCCATTTTAGGCGGGTATATTATTGCCATGCTGCAGATTGGCGTGATTGACCTATTAAGATACCTATTAACCGGTACCTGGGGTGGTTTTAGCTTATAGCTATCCTGCGTTATAATTAGATATAAAGAGAAAAGAGGAAGGATATGATGGACATCATTTCAGCGTTTGGTCTTTCGGCCAGCGCGGGTTTAAATGCTTATATTCCGCTCTTGGTCGTGTCGCTCTTGGCTAAGTTTACAAATCTGATTGAACTTTCTAATGGGTGGCGCGCGTTGGAGAGCTGGTGGATCATTGGGCTGTTGATTGGTTTGTCGTTGATTGAGTTCTTTGCTGATAAAATCCCGGCTGTCAACCATATTAATGACGCCTTGCAGACCTTTGTGCGCCCAACAGCCGGCGCGATCTTGTTTGCTGCCAATGCGAATGTACTCACCGAGATACATCCTGTCCTGTCAATTGCGGCAGGTTTGCTGGTGGCTGGCAGTGTTCACGCAGTTAAGTCTGTGGTTGTGCGTCCAGCCGTGACGGCCACCACTGGCGGTGTAGGCGATGTGCCTGTCAGCGTGATGGAGGATGTGGTTGCCACCATGCTGTCGGTCTTTTCGATCGTCATCCCCATTGTTGTTGGCATTATTATGCTAACCCTGGGGGCTTGGTTGATTTGGTGGTTGACCATGCGTACCCGAAAAAATCAGGCACAATCTTAACCTGGTAACCTTTGGAATTTCATTTATAATAGGGTTAATTTGTTGCAGATTGAGGAGAAAATATGTCATATGAAGATTTAGGTCGATCTCAACCCCCTGTGTATCAACAAACATCGTCTTTGGCGGTGATCAGCTTGATCTCGGGTATTGCCAGCTTTTTTATTCTTCCATTGTTGGGTGCAATAGCGGCCATCATCACTGGTAATATGGCAAAAAAGGAAATCCGACAGGCCGCTGGACGTCTATCCGGCGAGGGCATGGCTACAGCAGGATTGATCCTGGGCTGGATTAATATTGCGCTAGGTGTGATTGGTGTGTGTCTCGGACTGTTGGCATTCCTTGGGATTTTCAGCATACCATTGTGTTTCATCCCATTTGCAAATGGGTTTTAATTTCTAAGAGATTCATTCATCAATTCTTATTACTAGGAGGAACTTATGTCTGACGATATCAACTATGTCCCTGAACCCCCACAATCCTTCGAACAGGAACCAGCCAAGAAGAATAATAAAACCTTATGGATTATTATTGCTGTTATAGCAGTGCTCTTGTTATGCTGCTGTCTGGTGCTTGTACTGGGAGCGGTATTTGGTTTCGTACCATTTCTTGAAGAATTTGTGTTCGAAACATTGCCGTACCTTGCTCTAATATAAATCGACGAAATCCAGGGATTGCAAGCAAAATCAGACAGCTGGATTATTGTCTGATGCTTCGCCCTGGATTTTCGATTCTGAATTGAAGAGCATAATCGGGAAGTTCATAATCTGATAGGCGGTTATGATAAACACAAACATAGGTTAGGTCAGGGCTATTGGAAGATTGAACTGGCCATAGTTGGTTTTAATAGAAAGCAAAATTGTCCTGCTTGGAAGCAATTTGGTTTACCAAGGACATTCCTTGCCCGAGACTTTTTAACTAAGATTTATTGTTAGCAAAATTGGGGTATCTTGGTCTGCTTAAAGGCGGCTATTCACCGGATGCGTTGATGAGCCATCCTTAGGTTGTTAATCAAACATGAAGGCATCACCACGATACTTAAATCAATGATTGAACAGGAGGAAAAATGGATTATATCGGTCAAAACTATGTTGAAAAACCCGGAAAAGTACAGGCAATTGCCATTATGACATTAATAAATGGCATCCTTAATATCATGTGGGGTATTGGGCTGACAATACTGGTGATTATAGGTACATTTGGCGTGGGTTTATTATGTGCCCCGCTGACGATCCTTCCCTCAGTTCTTGGTATTTTTGAAATCGTCTACGCGACAAAACTCTTGGGAAATCCTCCGCGAAGGTATCCTGTCCAGACGATTGCGATTCTNCAAATTTGCACAATNATNTTTGGGGATGTTATTGGTCCNGTGATTGGAATATTGAACCTGGTCTTTTATAACGAGCCACCAATAAAGCATTTTATTGAATCATTACCTGGTTAATTTACTTTACTAACCAAACGCATTAAGTCGTATGTTTGATTGAAGCGGGTATTTGTTTTGCCTCTACCATTGCAATGAGATCGTTTAAGGCTTCCCTTGCCTTTGTACGTTCTTTCTCGTTGATTTCAAGATTATTAAACTCATCCTCATCCAGGATGAGGTAACCCATATTGGGGTACACCAGCAAATCCAGGGCTAAGTCAACATAGCTGATTTCGTCTGGGCCGATCTGGGCTGGGGTGGTGACATTGCAGTACCATCCCTTGAGTTGGTCATTCTCTCGGTCGTGGATTTGGAAGATGTTGTACCAGCGGTCTGCATAATAGCGTTCAATAAAGCGATCATTTTTTCGCAGGGTGATGCCATGAAAGGGTAAATCCTCCCGGTCAAAGAAGGCTTCGATCAGAATACTGTTGGGTTCACGGCTGATCACACGCCCCTGATAGCGCCAGGTTTCCTGGCGTTGAGTGTTTAACTTGATGACGAGGATCTCCTGGTTGGCAATGTTCATGAAGTGTCTCAATTCGATTTGCAATTCATGCGTCACGAAGCCAGGCACAGCACAACGGCAGGCTGGTAATTGACTTGCAATTCCGTCCCAACTTCGGCAGGTTCAGGCAGGATGACGTTAAATTCGGGTACAGAGTCATTGATGTGTAGGGTGATACGGTAATTTTCGCCCTGGAAGACCTGGTCAAGCACCTTGCCGGTGATGCGGTTCTTTTCAGCACCTGGATTTTGATGCGCCTGGGTGGGTCTGAAGAGCAAGGTCGTTTTTTCACCTGGGTTAGGTGGTGAGGCGTGTTCCTGGTCACAACTGGCTTCGATCAACCCCAGTGATGTCTCAACAACCAGGGGTGAATGGGAAATGACGGTTCCTTCAACCAGGTTTCCCAAACCAAAAAACTTTGCCACCCAGACGTTGTGGGGGAGGTGATAGAACTCGTGAGGACGCCCGCTTTGTACGATGACACCTTCATGGAGCAACAACAGGCGATCGGCAATGGCGTAAGCTTCTTCCTGATCATGAGTCACATAGATCGCCGGTATCCTGGTATCGTGCAGGATTCGGCGTAATTCCGTGCTGAGCTGTTCTCGCAAGGTACGGTCCAGGGCGCCCAGGGGCTCATCAAGCATCAGCAGGCGTGGGTTAGGCGCCAACGCCCGTGCCAGGGCGACCCGCTGCTGTTCACCGCCGGACAGCTCAGTGACTTTACGCCGTCCAAATTGTGCCATGTCAATGGTCTTAAGGGCTTGCTGGACTCGTGCTTTTATTTCGTGATCGGGTAGATTTTGCATTCTAAGACCGAAGGCAATATTCTCAGCTACATTGCGATGGGGAAAAAGGGCATAATCCTGGAACATCAACCCGAACCGGCGCAGGTGGGCAGGGGTATTTTTCAAAGAAGTCCCTTTCCAGAGCACATCACCTGTTTCAGATCCTTCAAGACCGGCAATGATTCGTAGAAGCGTACTTTTTCCACTGCCGGAGGGACCGAGCAGGCAGACGGTTTCGTCTTCGTTTACCTCAAAGGAGACACCATTAAGGAGGGGTTGGCCTTCGTAGGCTTTTCGTATATTCTCTATGGTAAGCATCAAAATGAATCCTTCCCTGGTAAACGCAGTCGCTCGATAATGAAGATGCCGAGGGCACATACGACCATCAAAATCGTTGACATTGCCAATGCCTGACCGTAGTTTAGTGCGCCTGGCTGGGAAATATAGCGAAAGATGGCTACCGGCAAGGTGGGATACTGCGGTCTGACCAAGAATGTGCTGGCGCCAAATTCACCCAAGGAGATGGTCAGGGCAAAAATGGTGCTCACCAGCAAAGCGGGGGTGAGCAATGGCAGGTCAACCTCTCTCCAGACCCTGAGTGGCGATGCCCCCAATACACGGGCAGCATTCCGCAAGGTGGGTGAGATATTGCTCAAAGCTGGGGCTAAGGTACGGACGATAAACGGCAGGGCAACCAGGCTGTGGGCAATGGGGATTAATATCGGAAAGCGCAGGGTGCTGAAGGGGGGGCGGTTGAAGACGATGATGAAGCCCAAACCCAGGGTAATGGCGGAGGCCCCCAGGGGGAGCATTAATAAGGGGTCTAGCAACCTGTTGATGATCGTTCGTTGTAAGAGTGCGTAGGCAACAAGGATTCCCAGGCTGAGCGTGATCAGGATCGTCAGCGCTGCAAAAACAAATGAATTTCGAGCAGCCGCAATGGGTGGGACGAAAAATAGGTCGCCGCGACGGTTGACACCCAACTCGCGGTAGAACTGTAGGGTCAGACCGCGCTGGACTTCTCCACGTTCGCCACGAATTGGTTCCAGTTTGACAAAGGAGCGCAGTGCCAAGGATGCCAGCGGCGCCACCAACAAGCTGACCAGGGTAATGATCAGTACGATGATCACGATCCGTTCAAGGCCTTTGCGGGGTTTACGAACGCCGATGACTTGGGCTGGTGGTGAGATCACCATGTCTCCCAAACCAGACACCTGGTTGTGTCCCAGGGTGATCAGCAAGGTGCATGTCAATTGCAGGATAGAAAGAATACTCGCCAGAGGGAGGTTTAATAGGTGGAGGGCCTGGACGTAGATCTCTACCTCGAGGGTGGCGAATCGGGGTCCGCCCAGCATGAGGACAACACCAAAACTGGTGAAATTAAACAAGAAGACCAGGAAGGTGGCGGCCAGGATGGATGGCTTCAATAACGGCAGGGTCACTTCACGAAAGGTGCGCCAGGGGCTGGCTCCCAGCACCTGGGCCGCATGGCGCAGGCGAATGTTTTGCTGGGACCAGGCGCTGCTGACAACGCGGATGATGATGGAGGTGTTATAGAAAATGTGGGCGATTAGGATTGCCGCAAAGCTGTTCAGAAACTGGATGGGGGGCGATGAGAGGTTAAACAGCGTCATCAGCCCCAGGTTGACCCAGCCGCGAGGACCCATCAGGGCATTGAATCCTGCCGCGACCACCACGGTGGGAAGGATGAAGGGCAGGGTTGTTAGAATTTTGAGGGTTCTTTTCCCGGGGAAGGTGAAACGGGCAAACAACCAGGCACCTGGCAGTCCAATGATTAGGGTTAACAAGGTTGACAGGGCGGCTTGTCCGAGGGTAAAGGATAGGGGACGCCAGACACGGTTGAGGTTAAGCGCAGCCAGGCTAAGCTCTCCGGTTGGCATTCTCCTTGTCAGGACAAGGTTAAACAGTGCCAGCAGGGGCTGGTAGAAGAAGTAAGCCAGGAAAGCAGCCGGCAGCGCCCAAAACAGCAGGGCGCGCAGGGTGGGATTCTTGCGAAGCTTTATTTGAGACCGCCAGTGTTGAATCTTGTGGGTCAGGGCATTCAATCCAATACGGTCTCCATCCAGGCATTGATCCAGGTTTCACGATTGGCATCAATCAGTTCAGGCGGCAGGCTGGCAGGTTGATCAGGGATTTGCACATGTTCAATGAATTCTTCCGGCAGGCGGGCATCCGGGTTGACCGGGAAAACAAACATCTGCAGGGGGATGTCCTCCTGGAAGGGTTCACTGAGCATGAAGTCGATAAAGGTTTTTGCCAGGTCGGGGTTGGCTGCATTTCTGAGGATGCCAACGAACTCAATTTGCCGGAAGCAGGTGTTGGGTCCAATAATTGAACCAGTGGGCGCTTCGTCTAACTCAGCTTCAGCAAAGATCACTTCTGCAGCCGGGCTTGATCCATAGGAGACCACCAGCGGCTGGGGTCCCTGCCCAGTTGAGCCGCTGAAGTTTGTGTAATATGCGGTCTCCCAATTGCTGACCACAACCACGTCGTTTTCAACCAGGGCTTTCCAATAATCCAGGTACCCGTCTTCGCCGAAGTGGGCAATGGTCGCCATCAAGAATGCCAAACCCGGGGAGGATGTGGCTGGGTTTTGAACGACCAAAAGACCGGCATATTCAGGTTCGGTCAACGCTTCGAGTGAGGTGGGAATCGGCAGATTTTGGGCTTCGAAGTAAGCTTTGTCGTAGTTGATACACACATCACCATAATCCACGGGTAGGGCGTAATTCCCGGGGTCGATTTTGAATTCATCGGGTATCTGAGCAAGCATGGGAGAATCGTACGAGATGAAGATTTCTTCCTCAAGGGCTCGGGTCAGAAAAGTATTATCTACACCGAAGAACACATCTGCCAGGGGGTTCTCCTTGGTAAGGATGGCCTGGTTCAGGGCTGTTCCCGTATCGCCGCTGCGGACAAAGGTGATGCTTGCATCGTGTTCTGCTTCAAATTGGGCGATGACTTCCTCGCTGGGGGGGGGGGGGTTAACGAGCGTTCTTCAACCGGGCTGACAGCCGGTGCACAGGCGGCGATGATGATCGCAAACAATAGTAAGAAAATCGGGCTCTTTTTCATTTTCATGGGTTTAACCAAGCCTTTCTGTTGCTTTAGTTGTTTCTCGGATACATAACAATAAACCATTCTTTATTTGGACAGTTGCTGTGGGAGAGATCATCTTGTTGCTGATGCCTCGGGTTTTCTCGGGGTAGAGGGTTTCGTTGCTCAAGGCGTATTCAAGTCCCTCTGTGTGGATGCCCTCGGCTGGCCCGTTGATGGGCAGCAAGGAGACCCGCTGGTCAACTTCACCGTGAAGCATACCTGAATCCCGGATAAGGAAGATTTCTGTATGGCCGTCGAAAAGGCGGATATCGAAACCTGCCAAGTCTGGGTGGGTGAGTAGGAAGATGTTCGCTAGGGTTTGATCCACACGTTTTCCAAGGGCAGCCACGATCCAGATCCTTTCTGGGTTTAGCTCACAGGCTGCTTGAAGGGCAAGTTCCAGGTCAGTTTCATTTTTATCTGTGGGAAAGGATCGGATTTCCACACCCTGGGTGCGGTGGGACTGAATTTTTTCTGGATCTACGGAGTCAAGGTCGCCGATAATTAGGTCTGGACTTAAGCCCAGGCTTTCGATGTGTCCTAAACCGCCATCTACGGCAATAAGCACATCATGACTGGTAAGTTGGGCGCGCACCCGTTCAGGTGCTGGCAATTCACCGTTGACGAATAGGACAACACTTGTTTTTAATTTATCCATACAAAAACACCCTTCCTGAACCGGGGAGGGTGTTGGTGTGTGAGCAATTTCTTCCCTCCGCCGGCATTACCCGGATCAGGTTTTGCGGGTCGAGGACTGACGTCCTCCTCTCAGCCTGTTTGACCAGGCTCCCCGTTCAACTGTCTTTATCTATTTATTTGTTAAACGATATGCTACCACAAAAGGTAGCCGTAAGTCAATTCACTTAGCGCGAAGGTCGTCACACAAGAGGACGGCTTGATTTACTAAGCGTTAAATTATTTGCCGGTCAGGAACTGATTAACCTCGGCTTCTGCCTTAGAACGGGAAAGTTCATATTTTTCCTGAATAACACCGACCAATTGGTCGAATTGTCCGTCGACTTTGTCCAGGTCATCGTCGGTTAGTTCGCCCCATTGTTCTTTGGCTTTGCCGCGCAGTTGTTTCCATTTGGCGCCGAACATTTTTTTAAAATCCATTTTTACTCCTTTTTGTCGTTTGAAAGAAAAGTTTGACTGTTATTTTTTTTCTTCTACTCCTATCATTTTAGAACAAACGTTGACTGTGACAGACAGACTTTGGTTTGAGCAGTGTTAGCAGTCGGTTTGATTGGGTTGAAGTGTGGAGAACTGGATTTAGGTGATACGGGATTAGGCAAATAGGTACTAGGTGATCAGGTGTGGAAGGCATACACATTCAGGAGGATCCCGAAAGCCCGTCATCCGTCTCCTGTCCCTTGTCAAATGACCCATCACCGAATTTCTAACTACCAACGATGTCGTTTTTCTGCTTGGCGGGGTTTCATGAACAAGAGAGCGCAGATGACTCCGAATATAAAGCCGCCGATATGCGCCCAAAAGGCAGTCCCACCGATGTCGGGACCACCCAGGGTGAGCACCCCTTGAAAAAGCTGTAAAATGAACCAGACCATCAGAACGACAGCGGCCGGTATCATCCTGAGAATGACAAAAAAACCGATGGGGATGAAGGTCAGGATGCGGCTTTGCGGATAGAGTACCAGGTATGCGCCCAGCACTGCAGCGATGGCGCCACTGGCGCCAACGGTGGGAATAGATGACCCTGGGTTGGTGAGAAGATGTGCCATCGTGGCTCCGATGCCCCCTGCCAGGTAAAAGATCAGGTAGGGGATATGCCCCAGGACATCCTCTACATTGTCACCAAAGATCCACAGGTAAAGCATGTTTCCACCCAGGTGAAGGATGCCAGCGTGCAGGAACAAGGCTGTGAATACATTGCGTATGTTGACCAAGTTCGTGGGTGCGTCGAGGAAATCGGAAGGGATAAAGGCAAATTCAAAGACTAGGTTGGTAGAATCGGCTGGAACCATGAACCACAGATAGACAAAAACCACAATATTAAGGAGGATGATGAGGGTGTTGATAACGGGCACCCGGTGGGATTTTATTTCGTCTCGGAGGGGTATCATCGCGTTTTCTTTCCTCTGCCGCTTGTATGGATGAGCCTAGATAAGGATCTGTAATGTACCTAATTTTACTTTACCCGTTTACCAAGGGAAACAAAATTGTCACTGAACAGTCCAGGTTGGGGAGAGGTTGTTGCCAAAGGATTTCTGTCAGTGATTGTTAAAAGTCTAAGGACATCAAGGTGGTGGGAGAAGACTCTTTATGGTCTTTACAAAAAATAATAATTGGATGATAATGTTCTTCATACAGGTGTTTAATTTTGGGGTGCTTAATTGGTAACGCAAAAAACGCGTTTTGCTTGACTCTTGTTAACCGGTTTGTTATAATGATATCTTGCGCTTTGCGCGTTGTTATGTATTTAAACAGAAATAATTATTAAAAATCCCGGCGACACGAACCCCAGGAGAACTAAATGGCAGAATTGATGCCCACAAAATCATACCGACGAATTCCCGTAGGTTTGGACCTACCCAAGTTAATTCAAGTTCAATTAGATTCCTTCGACCGATTAAAGCGAGAAGGATTTTATGGTTTATTTGCCGAAATTTCACCGATCGAGTCTTATAACAAAGGCATGCAGCTGTACTTCCCCAGCAACGATGAAGTTTCGAAGGAGTGGGAATTAAAGTTTTGGTATGAAGACCCGAAAAATACGATCGAGGAATGCCTTGAGCGTGATTTGACCTATGCTTCCCCCTTGTATGTGTCGGTCCTTCTTAAAGGAAAGGAAGTTCCGGAGCCGATCAAACAAGACCTGTTCCTGGGTGATTTTCCTGAAATGACCCCCAAGGGCACATTTATCATCAATGGAACCGAGCGGGTGGTTGTCAACCAGTTGATTCGCTCGCCCGGGGTCTATTTTGAAAGCGAACTTGACCGGGCGACCGGTCGGACTCTCTCCACCGCCAAGATGATCCCTGATCGAGGCGCGTGGATGGAATTTGAAACCCGAAAGAACGATTACATCATCATCAAATTCAACCGTAAACGGACAACCCCGATTACGGTGTTTTTGCGTGCTTTAGCCGAGGTTGATGACCTAATGGGTGATGAGGACAGCCCCATTAAAACCGGCTCTGACGAGGAGTTGATGGAGCTTTTCAAGGATGTGGATAACAATCCAGACCGAATGTTTATCGCCTCCTCGATTAACCAGGAACCTACCTGGGATTTAGAAGATGGGAAAACCGTCGCCCAAGCCGCGTTGATTGAATTCTTTAAACGCTTGCGACCTGGTGACCCGCCTACATTGGAAAATGCCAAAGCATTCTTAGAAGAGCAGTTGTTCGATCAGCGTCGTTATGACCTGGAACGGGTCGGACGCTATAAGTTGAACCAAAAGCTTGACCAGGACATCTTGATTGATCATCGTACGATCACCAAGTCGGATATCATTCAGATTATCCGCCGGATGATCAAGATCAACAATGGTGTTGAACGCAGTGATGATATTGACCACCTGGGTAACCGACGCGTTAAGACGGTGGGTGAGTTGATTCAAAACAAATTGCGAGTTGGCTTGCGCCGCATGGAACGTGTGATCCGCGAAAGGATGTCCATCCGAGACCAGGACCAGGTGTCGCCAACCAGCCTTGTCAATATTCGACCAGTTGTCGCTTCGCTGAGAGAGTTTTTTGGGTCGAGCCAACTGTCGCAATTCATGGAAGAAACCAATCCATTAGCAGAATTGCGCCATAAACGTACCCTTTCGGCACTTGGACCTGGTGGTCTGCGGCGAGAACGGGCTGGTTTTGATGTGCGTGACGTGCACCATACCCATTATGGCCGCATCTGCCCAATTGAGACCCCAGAAGGTCCAAACATTGGTCTGATTGGTCGCATGGCGACCTATTCCGCAGTCAATGAATATGGTTTCATTGAGACTCCTTATCGCAAGGTGGTCAAGACACTCAAACCCACGGATGATCTTGTTGGTCGCCAGTTACGCGAAGATATCAGCGATCCAGAAACAGACGAGGTGCTCGCTGTCAGCGGAGAACGGATTACCGAAGCGCTGGCAAAGAAACTCTCTAAACTGGACCGGGATCTCATCTTGGTGACGCCCTTTGTCTCGGATGAGTATGAATACCTTTCAGCGGATGCTGAGGATAAGTTCGTGATTGCCCAGGCGAATGCACCCCTTGATGAGCACATGGAATTTACACGGCGGGTATCTTGCCGATATCACTCTGGTTTCCGCTATGTTTCTTCTGAACAAATCGATTATATGGATGTCGCACCACAGCAGATTGTTGGTGTTAGTGCTGCATTAATCCCCTTCCTTGAGCATGATGATGCCAACCGGGCTTTGATGGGCTCAAACATGCAGGCTCAGGCTGTGCCGTTGGTCCGCCCTGAAATCCCGATTGTCTCAACAGGCATGGAAGCTTATTCTGCGATTGACTCCGGTCAGCTTGTTGTTGCTGAGCAGGACGGTGAGGTCATCTCTGTTACCGGTCGTTCAATACAGGTTCGAGAAGCCGATGGCAATATTCGCACCTATGCGCTGCAGAAATATCGCCGGTCAAATCAGTCAACTTGTATTGACCAGCGTCCGGCTGTGATCAAAGGACAACGGGTCCATAAAGGTCAAATTATTGGCGATTCATCGTCATCTGTCGACGGCAACCTTGCCCTGGGACAAAATGTGCTGGTCGCCTTTGTCTCTTGGGAGGGGGGCAACTTTGAGGATGCGATTTTGATCTCAGAGGAACTTGTGCAGGAAGATCGTTACACCTCTGTCCATATTGAGAAACACGAGGTGGAAGCCCGTGACACCAAACTCGGGCCTGAGGAAATCACCCGAGATATTCCCAATGTCGGTGAAGAAGCTATTCGCAATCTTGATGAGTTTGGCATTATCCGCATTGGTGCCGAGGTTGGACCAAACGATATCCTGGTTGGCAAGATCACACCCAAAGGTGAAAAAGAGCTCACCCCTGAGGAACGCTTGCTGCGGGCGATCTTTGGAGAGAAGTCCCGTGATGTGAAGGATACGTCCTTGCGGATGCCGCATGGTGAGCATGGTATCGTGGTGGACGTGAAGGTTTTCACCCGGGAAGAGAACTCCGATCTCAAAGCCGGTGTGGATACGATGGTCCGGGTCGCTGTTGCACAGCGTCGGAAAGTCACTGAGGGCGATAAAATGGCTGGTCGACATGGGAACAAAGGTGTGATCTCACTGGTTGTCCCGGTTGAGGATATGCCATACATTGATAATGGAAGACCGATCGACTTGATTCTGAACCCATTGAGCGTGCCAGGCCGTATGAACCTGGGTCAACTGATGGAAGTTCATCTTGGTTGGGCTGCGGAACGGCTTGGTTTTCGTGCGGTTACACCCGTTTTCGATGGTGCCACAGAACAAGAAATCGAAGCCGAACTTGCCCGTGCCTGGATGATTGACCGCGCCTGGGAAATCACCGGTGAAAAGGCTTGGGCATGGTTGAATGAACAGGAATACGATCCCGAGATGATCCAGGATGATGATGAAGTCCGTCTGCTTTACCTGGAAGAATGGTTAGGCGAGCGAGATTATGATGTTTACGAGCTTTCAACCAATCAGAATTATGCACGCCGTTCAACACTACGTGAATGGCTGCGTGATGAAGGTTATGATCCGGATGGGATTACGGCGTTTGAAGATGAGAAAATCGCCACTGCTAAGCGCCATGAACAGGACACCCGTGCGATTCAAGCCTGTCTGCAGTTGTGGATTCAGTCTTTTGGTCATGAGGCAGATAAAACCCTGTCTGGTGATGAACTCTATGCCAAGGCACGCGAAGTGATGAAAGCCGTCGATAAGCCGATGCCCACCCTGGGTAAACAGAAATTGCGAGATGGGAAAACGGGTGAGTATTATGACCACCCAGTCACGGTAGGTTTGATGACAATCCTCAAGCTGCATCACCTGGTTGAAGATAAGGTTCATGCCCGTTCAACCGGTCCATACAGCCTGGTGACCCAGCAGCCGCTGGGCGGCAAGGCACAATTTGGTGGACAGCGCTTCGG
>SL_3KL_010_SEDDRAFT_10003154_pt1 | contig 15027 bp, 10 predicted proteins | sample SodLakKL_010_SED_2_FD_10381 | JGI IMG/M metagenome (IMG submission 10381)
CCGATCAAGAAAAGATAAATATCAGTGAAGATCAGCCTCATCCGCATGATCGGCGTCCCATCAGCCCGTAAATTTTATCACATTCCCTGTGTTACCACAGTGAAAAACAATCAGCGCCCACTGCGCCTCCGCGGTAAAAAAAACGCGTATCGTGCAGACAATCACCGATCAAGAAAAACAGTGGCTTACGGTCAATTCTTGCGGATATGAAATTATTTTACGTATTTATTTATACAAGCATACCGCTTTGTCGGTAATGTCTTCTTCAATTTTTATTATTTGTGATGTAAAACAGTTCAGGCATTTTTAACCGACGGGCAGGTTAACCTAATCCCACCGGAGGTTATTATGAAAAAATGGTTGATACTCAATTTCTCTCTCTCTCTCTCTCTCTCCTGATTGTGCTGCCGGTTTTCGGGCAGATCACGATCAACGATAATGGTAATGTGGCCATAAAAACGGAAAACACGGTGTCCGTTCGTGCCTTAAATGTTGAGTGCAACGGCAATAACAATTGTGGACATACTGGTACCAGGTATGGTATATACTCGATAGCGGATGGTGCCTACGGGTCGTACGGTATTCGCGGACATGCTCAGAACGGCTATGGCGGTTATGGGGTGTATGGGTCGGCATCCAACAATACAATCAGCTACGCGGGCTATTTTACCGGGGATGTTTATACTACGGGTGATTATCTGACTTCCGATGAACGATTCAAGACCAACATTCGCTCCCTCCATGATGAAAATGTGATGGACAAGCTCGGTCAGTTGACCCCGGCCCGTTTTGAATATTTGGGGGCCGGCGAACTGCGACAGCAGGGTCTGCCTGAATCACACGCCAAAGTGGGAGAACATCTGGGGATACTGGCCGGAGAAGTAGAAAACCTATTCCCGGAACTGGTCCGTGATGTAGTGCATTTTCTCAATGAAAACGACATAGGCAATGGAAACCCGCCCGATACAGTTATTACCAAAGCCGTCAATTACAACGGATTGATTCCCGTGCTAATCACCGCAATACAGGAACAGCAGCAAAAAATAGAGGAACTGGAAGCGCGGATTGAAGCGCTGGAACAATAATTGAACCGTAATGGATGAATATTCCGGAGGTATGATATGATAGCAGAGAAAAAAACAATATTCGGACTAGTTGCAGCCGCAGCCGTTTTGCTTGCGGCCCTGGCGGTTTCCTGCGGCGACGACCCGGTTAGCGCCGAACCCGAAGATGAGATTGAGCTTGCCGGTACCTCTTGGAAACTTACTTCTGTTGAATCGGTTTCGGACACACTGTTCGACGGCTACGAAAACGGCATCTGGCAGGTGCCTGAAACCGCGCAGTATTTGCTGGAATTCACCCCGGACAGTTCCGTGTATGCTTTTCTCTACTGCGAAGAATGTCCGGATGGTGAAGGCAGCCGGTTTGAAGTTGCCGGGGAAGATTCACTTTCCATAAATCTTATCTGCGAATCCGGCTCAGTTTGCCAGAAAAATATTCCGGTCAGGGAGCGTCTGGAGTCGGTAGTAACCGTTGAGCAGGTGGGAGAAACCCTGAGAGCCGAATACGTTTTTACAGACGATGAGAATGAAGAGTTCCGGGGAAGGATGCATTTCAGCCGTGCTGAAAATGTGAGGCCGGAGCCGGTGCCTTTTGAAGTATTAAAACAACAATGGCTGGTTAGAAAATGTGGAATAAATACCGGGAACCTGGAATTTGATGAAGAGAATGAAAATCTCAGCCGGTTTGAACTGATCATAACCACACAGGAAGAGTTTGACTACTATATAACTTGCAATGAAGAAACTGGAGTAGATATGGATGAATATTTCGTGCTTGCCGGGTTAAGCAGTGTTCATCATAGCTGTGTAGATGTTCCAGAACATACGATTTATCTGCTCAATGATATATTGTATTATAGTGTTGCGATAAGAGAAGCAGCGTGTGATATGCCGGAGAGTGCACAGTATATTGTAAGCCTTCCAAGGACCTATCAAGATCATCTGATAGAGTTTAAAGTATTTTGGAGGGTTTGGTTATGAAATATTGCCTCTTAATGATAGCTTTTCTGATTACAACTTCAACTGTGCTTTCACAGGAAAGCGGGAATTACTATTGGTATAACGGTGAGAAAAAATATTTAGATTTAAAAACAGATGAACACTTTATTTTGCTTGATCAATTTATAGATGTAAACACTTTGATAGCTGAATTTAATATTGAAAGTGATCGAATCGGAGAGATTAAGAAAGCAAACATCGGTTCCTATATGGTTCCTCGTCAATCGGGAATCGAGTTCAATAATAAAGATTATCATTTTCTAATCATTTCAGGGGAAGAAAATAATATTAATCTGAATTCTCCAAAAATTTCTTATCATGCGCCTTTTTTTAAGTCGAAATCCGGAGAAAGGGTTGGTTTGTCGAATCTGTTTTATGTCCGCCTGCATCGTGAAGGTGATATCAAGATACTCGAAGAACTCGCAGAACAGTATCATGTAGATATACTTGGTAATAACTATTACATGCCGTTGTGGTACACTCTGGCATCCAACCGAAGCAGTTCCGGGAATGCACTTGAAATGGCCAACATATTTTATGAAAGCGGTTATTTCAAAGCTGCACATCCGGATTTTATTTTTTTTAATATGATTAATTCATCGACGGTGAGTGATCCGTTTTTTCCCGATCAATGGAATTTAAACAATACCGGTCAATATGGAGTAGGAATTCATGGAGCTGATATTCAAATGATTAATGCATGGGAAATCACAGAGGGGAGGGAAGAAATTATTACAGCTGTAAATGATCGTGGTATATCCAAAATCCATCCGGATTTACCAAATATACATCCGGTCAGTTTTGACGCGGAAGGCGGCGTAGGCGAACCGGAACCTCAATCATCGAATGATGATCCGCCTCCGAGCGTTGTACGCGGTCCGCATGGAACCGCGGTGGCCGGTATTATTGGTGCGATGGCAAATAATGAAGAGGGGATTGCAGGTATTGCACCAAATGGTATGCTTATGTCAATCAGCTCGAATATGGAAACGTCTTTTGATGGCGTTATGAAATTCGCATCAGCGATTGAATTTGCATGGGAAAATGGTGCATCTATAATCAATAACTCTTGGAGCTTTCATCCTGAATTTGCGTTAGATTGTATGGATGAAGCTATAAATAATGCAATCAATCATGGAAGAAATGGCTTAGGAACTGTATTGATATTTTCTACAGGTAATAATGATGGGAATTTAAGGTGGCCTTCAAACAACCCGGATGTCATTGCAGTCGGAGCGTCAAGTATGTGTGATGAGCGAAAATCACCCACTTCGTGTGATACGGAAAGCGCATGGGGAAGCAATTTTGGAACAGGTCTTGATGTCGTGGCCCCGGGTGTGCTAATACCAACAACAGATAATGCGTTCGAAGGTTATAATGATGAAATTGATCCAATCGAAATTCATATTATCAATAATGGAACTTTGGTATCAGAAGATTATGAAAATACAAGTTACACAATTTGGTTTCATGGTACATCTGCAGCAGCACCTCATGTAGCAGGCATCGCCTCTCTGATGTTATCAATCAATGATGATCTGACTTATGATGAAGTCCGCTATATCATTGAAAGCTCTGCCGAAAAAGTTGGCGGCTATACGTATACAATGGGCGCCGGTGCACGGCCCGATCTTACCTGGAACGAGGAGATGGGATATGGACGGGTGAATGCGTATCGTGCGCTTATAGGAACTATTGAGAACCACGGAGCTACACTGGGAATCGAAAAACCCCTGGTTACCCTGCCCCTGTTTGAGGATATGGACTTCCACGAAGATGTATACCTGGCAAGCGGCTCTACGCTTACGATCGAAGCAAGGGAAAACCCGGTAACATTAACCTCCAATTCCGGTTCGGTTACCATCGGTAAACCGGCAACGGGAACTACTCAGGCGAAGCCACTGGCCGGCGGCGGGGATGATTCCGGTGGTGATGTAGATGAGATCGGTTCAGAAACGCCTCAGAAGATTGCACTTTCTGCCAACTATCCAAATCCTTTCAACCCGGTTACGACTATCCGTTATGAACTTCCTGTAAACAGCAATGTCCGCCTGGAAGTGTACGACATCCTCGGACGCCGCGTAGCCGTATTGGTGGAAGGGCTAATAGAATCGGGTGCGCATGAAGTAGCATTCGATGCGTCAAACCTTGCCAGCGGGGTTTACTTATACCGGCTTTCAACCGCCGATTTTGTACAGACACGGCAGATGGTGCTGGTGAAGTAGTAGATTTGAAAATTAGTTGATCAGGGAATCAGGGACCTGTCAGCACCCACCGGATCTGACAGCGTCCCGGGTTCGAATTCAGATTTTTTTAGCAGGAACAGCAGCAAACAATCGAGCAACTGGAAGCGTGGATTGAAGCGCTGGAACAATAAATCGAACCGAAACGGATTGAATGGAGTAACACTCCGGAGGCCTTCTATGGATGCAGAGAGTAAAACAACAATTGGATTTGTGGCAGCCGCATCAATCGCACTGATGACGATACTTGTGATTTCCTGCGGGGACGATCCCGTACAGCCGGGCGCAGACCCGATACCGGATCTTGCCGGAACCGCCTGGAAACTGACAACCGTTGAATCGATCTCCGACACGTTGTTCGACAGCTACGAAAACGGCACATGGCAGGTGCCCGATGAAGAGCAGTACCTGATTGAATTTACGGCAGACAGCTCCCTGTTTGCTTTTCTTTATTGCGAGGAGTGTCCGGATAGTGAAGAGAGCCGTTTTGAAGTTGCCGGTGAGGATTCGGTTTCTATAAATCTGAACTGTGAATCCCGTTCTGTTTGCCAGAAAAATATACCGGTCAGAGAACGCCTGGAGTCGGTAGTAACCGTTGAGCAGGAAAATGAAACCCTGATAGCAGAATACGTTTTTACAGGCGATGAGAGTGAAGAGTTCCGGGGAAGGATGCATTTCAGCCGTGCTCATAATGTGAGACCGGAGTCGGTGCCTTTTGAAGTATTAAGAGGGCAATGGCCGGTATGGAACTGCGGGTTTAATGCCGGGAATCTGGAATTAGATGATGACAATGAAAACCTTAGCCAGCTTGAACTGATTATAACCACACAGGAAGAGTTTGACCACTATATAACCTGCAATGAAGAAACCGAAGTGGACATGGAGGAATACTTTGTGCTTGCCGGTTATAGCAGGATGCATCATAGCTGTGTCTATATTTCAGGACATACGGTGTATCTGCTTAATGATATATTGTATTATAGTGTTAAGTGAAGCAGCGTGTCACGTTCCGGAGAGAGCACGTTATATGGTACGTCTTTCCAGGGTGTACCTGGACCATCCGATTGAATTTAAAGTATTTTGGAGGACTTGGATGTAAAAACCAATCTGCGTCCACAGCGCCTCTGCGGTTAATATAACACGGATAAACACGGATCGTGCGGAGAATCGCTGATCAAGAAAAGATAAAAATCTGTGAAGATCTGTCCCATCCGCATGATCGGCGTTCTATTAGCCCATAAATTTTATCACATTCCACATCTTACCGTAATAAAACCAATCTGCACCCACAGCGCCTCTGTCCCGTAGGGATCCCTTTGGGACGGTTAAAAGAACGGGATCGTGCGGACAATCACCGATCAAGGAAAAACAGTGGTTTACGGTCAATTCTTGCAGAAGTTAAATTATTTTACGTATTTGTTCATACAAGTTTACCACCCTGCCGGTAACGCCTTTTACATGTTCCATTTCTGTTAGTGTAATGGTTCAGGCATTTTTAACCTCCGACAGGTTAACCAAAAATCCATTGGAGGTTTATATGAAAACATGGTTGATACTCACCCTCTCTCTCTCTCTCTCTCTCTCTCTTAGTTGTGCATTCTGGTTTTTCACAGAATGTAACTGACGATACCCAGTCTGAACAGGCGAAAGAACTTGTTCAGGAAAGAAGAACGAACGTGCAAAGTCTGCCGCAGCAGGCCCGAAACCGTGTGCAATCACTGTCTGTGATTTCGGCGCATAAGCGGGTGAATCCCGTCCGGTTGCCCGAATGGTTGTATGATGAAACGAAGCTGGCCATTTATGTTGATCCCGCAAACAGGGAAATCAGGTTCTCGCCCGGTAACGGAGTTGAAGAACTCCACATTATCCGGACGAGAATCGAGGTCATCTCCGACAATGCGTACGCCTGGGCAGGAGACGTGTACGTGTCATCCGGTACACATCCATATCCCATTGGCGATGCCTTGTTCATCCAGAGTATAGATGGAGAAATAAATGGAAATATTGATGTGGAAGGACTGTTCTTCCAGGTGCACCCGCTGGGGGCATCCGGGCTGCACGCTATCGTGGAATTTGACGAGGAAAAAATGGGTCGCGGAAATAGCAACGCAAGTCCCTACCATAGCGGCGGGGCAGTGTCATCTGAAACCGTTCATCCAACACCAGGAGCAAAACTTCCGTTTAAGGATGTGAACACGGCAACGCAGTCTGAAACCGCTTATCCGACCCAACCATTAGAAGAACAACATCTGGAAGATGAGTTAGTTGAATTACAGGAGCGGTTGAAGGCAGAAGAGGCTTTCCCATCTCCCTGCGCGATGCGTTATATCCGGGCCCTAGTACTGTATACAGAATCGGCGAAAAATTATGGAAACATAGAAAACATCATTAACCTGGCCATCCAGGAAACCAACCAGGCCTACTCAAACAGCGGTGTTGTGAATGTGTCCGTTGTTTTAGAGCACAGTGAGGAGTTTAATTTTAATGAAGGTAATGATATTGAAAATGATTTAGAAAGTTTAATAGTGCATCCAAATGCCCAAGACTTGAGAGAAGACCATAATGCGGATGTGGTTATCCTGCTGACGGGACCCGAAGCATATCCAATTGTAGATTATGGGGGGGACTGTGAAGATGAATTTATTGATTGCCCTCCGGATAGTGGCCCTCCTAATCGCAATGAATTTGAATGGGGAATTGCGGGCACCCTGCACCTTGAAGAGGAAAGGGCTTATGCCATTGTGAATGTCTCAAAAGCAGCCGGACCGACCTACACCTTCGCCCACGAACTGGGACATATTCAGGGGGCCTGGCACCATCCTGATGATATCCACTCTGATGATTTAACGGAGAATCCCCCATTATATGATTACGGTTTTGGCCACCGCGTAAGCTATAGTTGTTATTCATTTTTTACCTGCAAAAGAGCTACTATTATGTCCTGGTCATTGGATAGTTATACCCATATCAAAGCTTTTTCTAATCCCCACATAAACGCCCCCCACGGGCCGGCTCTTGGGATTGTGAATGAGCGTGAAAACTACAAAGTACTGAACAATACCAGGGAGATCGTATCCGATTTTCGGGATGCCAATGAACCAATCGCAGGCATCTCTCACACCCCCGGCACCACCCACCAGTACGGACAAAATTTTACCTTCAACGATAACTCCTGCGGAGGAGAAGGGAGCATATCCTACCAGTGGAGGAAAAGTTATGGGAATCCGTTCAATTACGGTCCTGCCCACACCTCCTCTTCCTGGTTTGTTGCGCTCTCACCGGGCACATGGTATATTAAGCTTACGGTAAATACCAGCGAAGGGCAAAGCAGCAGCAAGGTAATTTCTGTGCAGGCACAGGAACATGAAGATGAAGGCTGTCAGCCGGGTTTTCCATGCGGGCCCATACCTAAAATAGTTTCCCCGGGAACGGAGCAGGCCCCGGAATCTTTCGCTTTGCTTCCGGCCTACCCAAACCCTTTTAACCCCGCCTCGCAGATTGACTTTGAACTGCCCGAAACCCGGCATGTAACCCTCGGGGTGTACGATATGACAGGGAGGAAAGTGGCCGTATTGGCCGACCAAAGCTTTACCTCCGGGCGGCACCGGGTAAACTTTAACGCTGCAGGTCTTTCCAGCGGTATGTACTTTGTGCGCATGCAGGCCGGAGAATTTGTGCAAACCCAAACCGTTACCCTGGTTAAATAATAATCGGTAATTTCCCAGTAGGTTGGTTCAACCTGCCGGGTTTTATACTTTTACCTCATGACTATACCACAACACATACTCCTTCCATTCCTGGTCTTTCTCTCCGGCTGCGGACTGTTCAATTCGAATGATGATCCCCCCGTCCCGTTTGAACGGGTCTTTTCCGCAGAAATAAACGGCGAGCCTTATGATGTGTCCAACATGTCCTCCAGCAGGGCACAAGCCGGTATAACCATGCAGGGAGGCTACCCGTATCTTCAAGTTTCTGCTAAGCAATTTAGTAAAGAATTTTACCCATACAATGAAAACATTAGTTTTTCTATGGTCTATGAGGAGGGAAAGACCACCTATCCCACAAGAATGGATACATTATTTAGTAATGGAAATTTCATCCGAATTATGGGAGGGTTGTACACTGAAGTGGGTGGTGATGCTGTAATTTCCAGCTACCGTCCACCGGGAGACGACGACGGCTACATTACTGTAGAAATGGAAGAACTGGAAGACGGGCGGTCTGCCGTTTCCGGCACGTTTGAGATGAAGGTGATTGTGAGTAGCCGGGCAGACCCCCACAGCCACCGTGTGGGGCAGGATACTTTGTACATTACCAACGGGAAGTACCGCGTGCTGCTGGTGCAAGACCAGAGGGATCAATAAAGCCACAACTAAAAATTAATCCATGAAGAAAATAATTCTCACACTCTTAATTTTCGGGGCCGTTAGTACATTATCATTTGCACAAAGTACTTACCTAGAAAAAGGACAAAATGGATTTGAAATAAGCAGTGTGGTTTCTGCAAATGAAAATGCATCTGGTTTCACCGGAAGGGTTGGTTATTCATTTTCCGGAGTATTCGATTTGAGTCTTTCTTTAGGCCGTTTTGGATATGATCAACAGTTTTTGGGAGAAGATTTATATGATACAGAAATTTCTCCTGTTGTTACTTATATACCTGTTAAACAAGATGATTCTATCCCTGTTTCTTTTGCTGTAAACGGAGCTTATCAGAGGTTGATATACGCAGGTGACGGATTAGATGAAAATAATGTAGATATGTGGGGTGACTATATCATAATTGGAGCCTCAATATTTTCAGATATTGAAATTTCTGATGCAATGAAATTTCAGCCTAAAGCAGGTGTCCTTTACAGTACTGGAGAAACAAAGATTGAAGACTCATCTGGCACTACATCTATTAGTAATAATACAACGGTATTAAACATAGGAGTATCTTTAATTTTTAAAACATCACCAGGTAAATCATTTGTAGTAAACCCATCAATAGGAATTCAAGAAGATTTTACTACTTATCGTTTATCACTTGGTTTTGTACTACCTCATAACTAAAAATCAGGCATAATCGGGCAGGCATCTCCACGGACGGATCCCGAGGACATCCTGTACATCATCAACAGTGAGTTACACGAGCTTCTGCGAGACGACAGGGATAACTAAGTCATAAACTGTGTGCAGTAAAACACTGAGTGTGCACGATCAAGAAATAATAAATATCCGTGAAGATCAGCTCCATCCGCATGATCGGCGTCCCATTAACCGCAGAGGCGCTGTGATCGCAGTGGAAAGTGTATGCGGATGTTCAATTCTGCCAATGGTAACGTTTTCCGAACAGAACAAAAACTTTATCGGTTGGAGGTTCGTCATTTTCTCTGTTTAATAAAAATTAGCAGACGCTGACAGGAGGTCTGGGAATACACCAGACCACGCTGTCAGGTCCTACACTCAGCGCCCACTGCGCCTCCGCGGTTATAAAAAATCAGAATAGAATCCTTGCCTGGACTCCGATATCACTTCGGCGGCTGCCCAGGATCTCGGTATTGCCGCTGCCGATGGTATTCCGGTTTTCGTAAAGTGTGGTTGCGGCTTTTGCCCAGATCTGCAGCCAGTCGGTGGCGCGATAATTTACCACGATATACATCCGCTGTCCCTGGTCGAACAGCATGGTATTCGAGAGCACAAAAAGCAGGTCATTTTCAAACTGGAAAACTCTTGAATCAAAATCATCGGTATCAAACATTGTTATCCGCGCATCGATAGTGAGGTTTCGCCGAGGGGTGTATCGGATATCCTGGAAAATGAGATAGCCGTAACTTGGATCGCTGACAGCAGCTCGTGCCCTTACAAAATCAAAACGGGTACGTAACCTTACCTGTGGATGCACCTGGTAAGCAATCTGGAAACGTGCGCCCGAGCGCTTGTTGTCATCCAGCAGGCGAATTTCGCGTCCCAGCGGATCGGTTGAAGCATATTCCTGCCCCCGCTGTTTGTAGCGGATCAGGGCGTACATATCCAGGTTTCGCCTGGGTTGATATTCAACAAGTGCGAGCCAGTCGTACCCCGAGCTGGGCTGCCGTGTTTGGAAACGGGCTGCGGGAAACCGGAAATGATCAAAATAAGCACTGACCCGGATATCACTGGTAATTCCCTGCCTGATCCCCACATAAAATCCTTCTTCATTTTGAGGGTTGCTGGATTGCTCACCAAAAGCTGCTCCGAAAATGGACTGGAAATCTCTGCTGTAATTGCGATATGCAAATGTCATATCGGTTGCCGGCCCTACATCCACTTCGGCACCGGAAATCAATCCGTATCCGCCGTTGTCGGTATAACCAACTTCTCCAAACAGAATGGTTGGCCCGGCGAGCAACCTGTAATCAGCCCCGAACGCCGAATGATCCTGTCCTTCAAAATTGAACACCTGGAAGGGTTGTGTTCCACGTAAAATCGGCCTGTCAAAATGGTTGCGGTAACCGGTAACTCCAACAAATCCGCGATTCAATTCATAACGGATACGCCCGCCATACGTTTCCTGGCCAAGATTTAGCCTTCGATCTCTTTCAGTAAGTGTGCGGTGTAAGCCTGTCTCGGTAGGAAAACGAACAAAAGTTTCGTCTACCTCTGTTGCAGTTCGTTGCCGGTTCGAATAAAATGCTGTAAACTGAAGTGTATTTCCCCACGTTGCGGCAATACCTCTGAACGCATTGGTTTCCTGGGCGGAAGTGTACGGGCGGATGCCCCTGTCATTCTTGCTCACGCTCCGGATCACTTCACTTCCTTTTCCAAATGAGGCACTGCTCCAGAGTGTTAAACCCTGTCCGAATCCAACGCTGTAATCACCAATGATTAAATCCTGAAGCCTTCCGTTATCGCGAAGAGCAATGTGCCATGACGTGTAATCGAAATCAGTCGGGCCGTTCAGAGGTTCTCCCGGATCTTTATCCTGCGTCAGGTTCATTGAAATATGGTTACTCTGGTACCTGAAGCGCTGCCAGTATTTAACCGGGCTGCCCACAAAACCGCCTTCCTCCGCCGGCCGCTGATATCCCTGCTGTTCTTGTAAAACCCGCTGATATCGTGAAAAAGCTTCGAAACGGCTGTTGCTTGTCCAGTAACTTCGATTTAAGTATAAATCACGCCCCCGTTCGCGTCCGGTGCCGATGGTTACATATGGGCGAATACGGTTTAATGTCACCTGACCGATGCCGGGTACCTGCCGTAGTTCATCAACCGATTCGAACGGTTTCACTTCCCGCCTGTAGCGAACTACAGCCTGGGCAAGCCTGAAATTCATGCCCGGTATTACCAGCAAATCGTCTACCGATGCACGGTTTATGTTCAGCGGATTGGCCGCAAGTTCCTGTAATAGTTCAACAAGTTGTTCAAGGTCTAGTTCGGAATCTTCGGGATCTATTTCATCAATCAGGCGCTCAATATCTCTGTCGACCTGAACCTGTGTTGTATCATCAACCTGGGCAAAAACAGTGAATACCGGGCCAATAAACAGCACCATTGTTAACAACAGAAAACAGAGAACTCTGAAGAAATGGCCGAAATTATGATCTATTTTTTTAAACCCTGACTTCAAACGGAGATATTTTAAATTTAGAAATTAATTCCGAGATCAATTGCCGGGCTGATTCCCAGCGGAATGTGTTGCTGTATGGCAATATTAATGCTGAAATTGTCTGTGATGTATCCAAACCCGGCGGAATACGTTTCCGGTTCTGTGGTAAATCCAGCTCTTGCAAACAGCGATTCAATAATTTCGAACTCTAAACCTGCCCGCCAGGAGATCGGGAAACGGACATCCTTAACCATTTCGATAGTAAAAAAAGCAAAACCGGAAAGCTGATACCCGAGCCCGATGGCGAGTTCACGCGGTAATTCTTCATCCGTTGCACCATAAGCCGGCTGATTAATATTTGTAGCACGGGCGCCCAGCCATAACTCATCAATAATTTCTGCCCCTAACCCTATATCAAAACCAATGGCACCGGCATTGCCGTAATTAGCTCCCTGGAAAACATGAGTGTATGTAACAGAACTCCCGAAATGAAAATTACCAAGCTGATTTTTGTAAGCGAGCCTCATTCTGTTTTCATTGAACAGATCAAAGCCGTACCTGTGCAGGCCGGCACCAAATGTTCCGAACGTGGTGTTGTAATTTCCGCTGAATGCCATATCCGTGATTTCAGATATGCCTAAATATCGAAATCCATAAAATGAAACACGGTTGATGTCCGTTTCCAAAAGAGCAGGATTCTGAAACACAGACCAGCTGTCGCCCGGATTGGCGACCCCGGTTTGCCCCATAGCCATATGTTTTGCGCCCATTGTTAATTGTGCGTTAGCAGGCACAGCAATTACAAAGATTAGCAGTGTGGTTAGCAGAGACAGCCGGAAGTTTTGTAGAATCCTTTGTATTATATGATCCATATAAAATTCTTTTAATTACACTATGAATATAAAGTACTGGACACTGAAAATCTTAACGGCTGCCTTATTGTTTAATTTTTCGGCATTTGTTGAAGAATTGTCTGCCCAGGAGTTTAACTGCGAGGTGAATGTAAACAGCCGTCAAATCAGTGGAAGTTCATTCGAATATGTTTCAGAATTGAAAGGAGCGCTTGAAGCATATATCAATAATAACCGGTGGACGGATGACCGCTATGAGGAAATTGAGCGGATACGATGCCAGATTCAAATTGTTTTAACCAGTGCAGATGATCAGTATAATTATTCAGCAGAAGTAGTTTTCAGCGTTCGCAGACCGATCTATAATACACTTCAGGAATCTTCTGCTATCATCTTATCAGACAGTAACTGGCGCTTTAACTATCCGCGGAATAAAAACCTGCTCAGGGACGATAACCAGTTCGATGATCTTACAAGTTTTATCGATTTTTATCTATACGTAATCCTTGGTTATGACTATGACTCTTTTGCCGAACTTGGCGGCACAAGATATTTCAACAGGGCACAGGATGTTTTTGAAATTGCTCAAAACACGAATGCTCCCGGCTGGGGCCGGTCAATCGGTGCACAGAGAAACAGGTATGGATTAATTAACGATTTGATGAGCCCGAATTATCATGATCTGCGCAAAGCAATTTACAAATATCACCGCCATGGGCTTGATCTGTTTACGATGGATATGGATCAGTCAATTGATGAAGTGATGGATGCGATCCGCTTGATCAGAGATAATAAAAGGGTGGCCAGCAATAATTATCTGTTTGATATTTTCTTCGATACAAAGTACAACGAAATAGTAGCACTTCTCAGCACAGCCGACGTGCAAACACGCCTCGATGCCTATAATCTTCTTCGTGATGTTGATCCGTCACACGCCTCTGTATATGAGAGATTGCAGAATTGATTGGGGTGAGTGAGAACGCAGAATGCAGAAGGAAGAAGATGTTGGCGGCAGTGGCGGTGATTGGCGGTTTTGGTAATTTTCTATGTCATATCTAATATCGAGAAAGGGTAACCGCCAAGTGCACGCCTTCGTGCAAAAAAGCACTTCGGAGTGCAGGCGCTAAGAGCGCAAAGAAACGCGAAGTTTATTATATCAATCAACAAAACAGTCCTAACGGGACGGAAGCATTAGCATGGGACGAAGTCCTATGTAGATGATAGTACCCTCCAACATAAGCTCTGAAAGAGCGCAAGCCCTGCATGGAAACTTTTACGGAATTGGTAAAGATTTTTGTACGACCCATTCAGATTGGAGGCATAATGATCACGGCAAAAAATCATGCCTGTTTTCCAAATCAGGAGAAGGCTTTCGCACCGTTGGCGCTCTCATATATGGTTGATTCTTCCAAACATAGGACTCCGTCCCATGCTAATGCTTTTGCCTCCTTGAGGCGTGTAGGGTATCAATTCAAATGGTATTATCTGATTTGACTCATGTTATTTCAACTAAACCACATTTTACTATCTCAAACCCGCCAACTGCAACCGCCGCTGCCTGCCCTCCGAAACCGCACGGCGGCGGTGAAGGCGGGCCAACCACTTCTGCCTTTTGCGTTCTGCCTTCTCCCTTATTTTATTAACGTCATCTTCTTCGTTAGCACACTATCTGAGGTAACCAATCTGTAAATGTAAACGCCGCTGGCGAGTGAGCCGGCATCGAATCGTACTTCGTGGAATCCGGCCTGGAATCTTTCGTTCGTCACAGTATGCACTCTTCTGCCAAGAACATCATATACCTCAATGCGCACCTGGTCTTCAACAGGCAGGCCAAAACGAATGGTTGTGGCAGGATTAAATGGATTTGGGAAATTCTGGTTCAGCGTAACATGCCGTGGTAATTCACCTGCATCGTCTCCCGGTTCAATCACCAGCCTGAATCTGGCACTTTGTGCTTTTTCCTTGGTTTTCTGCAGCAACTGAAAGTTTTGAACGGTATTTATAGCCGGTGGTGTTTTTGCTTTACTTTTTGCTGATAAATCAAAGCTGTAATGATCGGTATCGCGCAAGTTAACACGGTTGTTGCTCTGTTTATCAACCAGTTCAATTGTCCAGCTATCAGGAATATTCTCGAATTCAGGCCAGGTTATGGTAGATGCTCCGCTATAAAAACTGCCATCTGCCACAGATTCTATATGTACGGGTATTTCAATAGTTCTGCCAAAATTTCTGGGAAGATTATTGATTGCTAACTGGGTTCCGTCTTCAAAAAGTGAAAAAATATCAGTGTAAGAATCGGTTTC
>SL_3KL_010_SEDDRAFT_10003155_pt1 | contig 15027 bp, 8 predicted proteins | sample SodLakKL_010_SED_2_FD_10381 | JGI IMG/M metagenome (IMG submission 10381)
CAGGTGGNTCAGACCGAGGGGGTGAGCGGGAAGCTCGCCCAGGCCAACGCCTGGCTCTCTCCCTTCTTCCGCGTGGAGCTCTGCCTCACGAGTGGATCGGCAGGAGCGTGTCTGGCGGAGGAGGCACGGGAACGGGGTGCGGACGTCATCGTTCTGGGGGTGGGCGCTCGCGGGCGGCTCCAGGAAGCCATTGTCGGGAGTACCGTTCTGGATGTGGTTCACCGCTCGCACCTTCCGGTACTGCTCTTTCCACACACCGCCCTCCGGGGTCGTCGGGGACGCCCCCTCGTCTCGCCCGATGCCACCTGGATCCTCNATCCCACCGACTTTTCCCAGGCGTCGCAACGAGCTCTCGCCGTTGCCCGGGGGCTGGCGCTGGAGAAGGGGCTTCCCATCACGGTGCTGCATATCCTGGACCCGAGGGATCCCACCCCCGAGGAGGAGGCGCGGGAACGGCTGGCGAAGCTGGCGGCGGGTCTCTCGGAGGACGGTGTGGAGGGGGTCGAGACCGTTCTCGAGCGGGGAACGGCATGGGAGCGGGTGCTGGCCGTTTCCGCCGAGAGCGACGATACCCTCGTGGTCATGGGAACGAGGGGGCGGGGTCGCCTGCCGGGGGCCGTCCTGGGAAGCCAGAGCCGGGAGGTGGCCAGGCGCATTGCCCTTCCGCTTCTGCTGGTGCCCAATCGGGATCGCTGACGGAAGGCGAATCAGTTGCACCGGCTTACCGGCAGCCGTATTCTCCCCGTCTGAGGGGTCATCTTCCCACCACCCCCGATTTTCGGGAGGGCCGTCATGTCCGGGTATTCGCAGGCCACGCAACCGATCCGAGTGGATACCGTACTGGAGGAGGATGCGCTCCTGCTGGCCGGCTTCGTGGGTCGGGAAGCGCTCTCCCAGCCCTACCTCCTGGAACTGGACCTCCGCTCGGAGGACGCGAACATCGATCCGGAGGATCTCCTCCGGACCCCCCTGTCGGTGGGGATCCACATGCCCGATGGAGAGGTGAGGCGGATCCATGGGCTGGTCCGGTCCTTCGGGTTCCGGGGTCGCCGGGGGCCTCTCACCGCCTACCGGGCCGAAGTGGTTCCCTGGCTCTGGTTCCTGTCCCTGACCCGGGACTGCCGGATCTTCCAGGACAAGTCGGTGCCCGAGATCGTCCAGGAGGTGTTCGAAGGGCACGGCTTTTCCGATTTCAGCTTCCGGGTCACCCAGGATTACGAGGCCCGGGGGTACTGCGTGCAGTACCGGGAGACGGATCTGAACTTCGTCTCCCGTCTCCTCGAGGAAGAAGGGATCTTCTACTTCTTCGAACACACGGAAGAGGGGCACACCCTGGTCCTCACCGACTACTCCCAGGCCGAGGCGTGCATGGGCCCGGAGGAGCTCCGGGTCCATGGGGGCTCGAGGCCCGGGATGGACGTGATCACCGAGCTGCGGCAGGATCTTTCCGTGCACACGGGGGCGATTTCCCTGGCCGACTATGACTACCTGAAGCCCTCCCTGGAGCTTCGGAGCATGCTGGGAGACGACGAGCCCAACGAGCTCTACGACTACCACCACAGTCAGTTCGCCGAGCTGGCCGACGGAGATCGGTACGCCAGGATTGCGCTGGAGCGGGAGGAGTGCACCCGAAGCGCGGTTCAGGGGCGCAGTACCTGCCGGGGGTTCCAGTCGGGCCGGAAGTTCCGCCTGGACGACCACTTCCGGAGTGACGCCAACCAGGAGTATCTCCTGCTGGAGGTTCGGCATCGGGCCCGGTCCGGGTCCTTCGTATCGGGAGGAGAGGCGGAGCAACTGGATTACCAGAACGACTTTCTGGCCATTCCCCACGGAACCCCCTACCGGCCACCGCGTCGCGCCCGGCGGCCGGTGGTGTCGGGAAGCCAGACGGCGCGGGTGGTGGGGCCCTCGGGCGAGAAGATCTGGGTGGACGAATACAGTCGCGTGAAGGTGCACTTCTTCTGGGACCGGCTCGGGGGGCAGGACGAGAACAGCTCGTGCTGGGTCCGGGTCAGCCAGAACTGGGCCGGGAACAACTGGGGAGGCATGTTCATTCCCCATGTGGGCCACGAGGTCATCGTGGACTTCCTGGATGGGGATCCGGACCGTCCGCTCATCACGGGTCGGGTCTACAACCAGGAGCAGATGCCGCCCCAAGCCCTCCCGGCCAATCACGACAAGAGCATCATCGAGGATGATTACGGGAATGAGATCGTCCTGGACGCCACGCCCGGCAACGAGCACATCCGCCTCTATTCACCGTCGCACAGATCTCTGCTGGAGATCGGAAAGAGTGTGAAGTGGCGCTCGGACAGTGACATGTACGAGATCATGAAGGGCGAAAAAGGCATCGTGACCCTGGGGATGGGTCTCGGGGTCTCGGTGGGGTTCAAGGCGTCGGTGGATCTGGGGGGATCCCTCAGCCTGTTCGCCGGCTTCAAATTCTCCGCATCCCTGTCCGAAAGCTTCGAACTCTCGTTCGGGCCATCGGCCAAGTTCTCCGTGGGAGAGGAATATCGGTGGAAGCTGAGCGGATTCAGCCAGCATGTGAAGGATGGCGCGCGTCTGCACTCGGATGATTCCGTTCTGGTGATCGGAGGGTCGGGAGGCGGCAGTGGGGTCATGGAGGCTTCGAAGCAGGCCCTGACCCTCCAGTTTGCGCAACATCGCCCCGGATTCGAGGCGAAGACCCAGGCCAAGGCCGCCACCGCCGTCGCCGTCAGTTCCCTGGCGGGAGTGGCCGTCACCGCCGGTGCCTCGGCCTACTCGGACTGGGCGACGTTCAACGCTGGGAATACGCACAATAGCAATTCAGCTTACGGGTCCCTCGGAGCCATGGTCCCCGCGGTGGGGATTGATGCGGCGATCACCGCCGCAGTCCTCAAGGCAGTCAAGGGCGCGGCCCGGACCATCAGCCGGGCCACGATCCACGGCTCACCCCACGCACGCATCACCCTGAACAACCAGGGAGTGAAAGCCGAAGCGGCCATCGGGGCAACCGGTGCAGGGAACACGCCCATCTCCAGTCCCCTGGCCTCGCTCGAACTGACACCCAGCTCCGGGGGCAAGGCGAGTCTCGAGGCGAAGACCACGGTCCAGGCCAAGGCTCCAGTGATCATGTTGGAGGCGGACCAAATGGTGGGTATGAAGGCCAAGCTCGTTGCTATGGATGCAAAACAAATCGTCAAGATCAAGGGGGGTTCCTTGATCAAGATCGGTTGATGATGCCCCTTCAGCCGGGTCATGCCCTTCGCTCGGCAGACTCCCCTTCGGCTTGTCCCGAGGCCCTCTGCCGGTGACCATGAAGATCCTCACGTCGCAGCCCCTGACCATTGCGCCCCTGGCCGGGCGTCTCTCCTTCCCGGAGCACACCCTCACTGTCGTGGTGAAGGGGCTCTTCCGGTTGGACGAAGGACGTCTCCGGCACGCGGTTCCGGAACACGAGCTCGCCTTCCCCACCGGCGATGTGACGGAAGGAGAACCTGAGGAGGGGCCCGGCTCCCTTCGCTACAGCTCCGATTTTGTGCACTACAAGCCCCGTGCGGACCTGCTTCTGGTGGGGCGATGCCATGCGCCGGGCGGCGGTGCCATCCCGTCGTGTCCCGTCGCCTTCCAGGTGGGAGATCGGCGCCAACAGCTCCTGGTGACGGGGGACCGGTGGTGGTCGGGAGAGGGGGGGCGGGTCCGGATGACCGATCCCACCCCGTTCACCGACATGCCCTTGGGGTGGGATCGGGCCTACGGTGGCTCCGCGTGTCCGGACAACCCGGTGGGACGGGGTCACGAACCGGTGGTCCTGGAAGATGGTCGGGAGGCCTGGCCCCTGCCCAACATCGAGTTTCCGGGCCAGCGGGTGGGGGCTCCGGAGGATCGACCGACTCCGGCCGGTTTCGGGCCCATCGCCATGGACTGGACACCCCGGCACGGCCGCTCCGGTACCTACGATGCAGCCTGGCTCCGTGACCGGTGGCCGTGGTTTCCCGCCGATCTGGACTGGGGTCTCTTCAATTCGGCTCCGGCCGGGATGCAGACCGACGGGTTCCTGGTGGGGGACGAGGAGGTCTATCTGGAGAATCTTCTCGCTGGGCGCCCCCGTTTCCAGACGCGCCTTCCGGGCATCCGGGTCCGGTGCTTCGTGGATGCCCTCCCGCCGGGTGTCCAATCCCCGCCCCGCACGGCGCTGGAGCGGGAAGACTGGCAACCGCCGTCCCGCGAGGAAATGGACTTCCGGGAGATTCCCCTGAATCTGGATACCCTCTGGGTGGATACGGAGCAGGAGCTGGTGGCGCTGGTCTGGCGCGGGTACACCGAGGTCCGGGACGAGGAGTTTGCAGAGATCCGGAGCCTCTTCGTGCACGCCGAACCGGTGGACCAGGATCCGGCTCCCATGGAGGCGTGCCGTCGCCTCTTCTGGGAGACGCTGGATGCGGAGGAGGGGAGCGAGGTGGAGGGGGCTGTTCCGCCCCCTTTCGACGAGGCGGAGCTGGATGCCAACCCCTTCGGCGACCTGGAAGGGGAGGCCGCCTCCGAGGGTGGAGATGACGATCTGGATGAGGAGCTGGAGCTTCCCTTCGACGCTGAAGCCAAGCTCCGGGCGGATCTGGAAGCCATGGGCCTGGATCCCGATCGTCCCCGGGAGACGACCCCGGAGGAGAGGGAGCAGGCCAAGGAAGTGTTCCGGGAGGTGGGCCGAGACGACCTGGTGGCCCTCCTGGAGCTGGTGGACGCGGTGGACGAGGAGGAAGAAGTCGAGGCCGAGCCCCCGCACGTCCCCTGGTCACGGGAGATGGTGGAGGCGGCCCACGAGGCCGGTGAGCCCCTGGACGATCTGGATCTCCGGGGTCTCGACCTATCCGGTCTCGACCTTTCGGGAGTCCGGGCGGTGGGCACCGATCTGACTGGAGCCGATCTGCGGGGCGTCCGTTTGGAAGGAGCGGACCTGACCCGAGCCCGGCTCGCGGATGCGGATCTGGGTGGGGGTGAGGTGGGAGACGCCATCTTCCTGGAAGCCGACTTCACCGGAGCCCGTCTACGTTCGGTGTCGGCGGCCGGAGCCGATTTCTCCTCGGCCATTCTCGCCCGGGCGGACCTGACGGAGGCGGATCTGACCGGTGCCGTTCTCGAAGAGTGCGATCTGCGCGGAGCGATTCTCCTGCGCGTCGAGGCGCGTGACGCGGTGTTCGTCTCCGCCGACCTCTCGGGCGCGCAACTCATCCGTGGTTCATTTGCCGGGGCCGACTTCAGCGAGGCGATCCTGGCCGGTATCGACGGACGGGAGGCAGGCTTCCAGGGCGCCGAGTTCTACCGGGTCCGGGCGCCGGGGGCCATGCTGGCCGGGGCCGACCTGGACGGACTGAGGGCGGCGGACGCGCTGGACTTCACGGAAGCGAATCTGTCACAGGTCATCGCTCCCGACTCGAACTGGAGCGGGGTGACGCTGACGAGAGCGGTCCTGGCCTGGGCCGTCCTGGACGGCGCCGACTTCACCGGGGCCAATCTGCAGGGCACCGACTTCTACGCCGCTCATCTGCGGGGCGCCCGCTTCTCCAAGGCGGACCTGCTGGATGCCCGTCTGGCGACGGCCAACGCCTTCGAGGCGTCCTTCGATGGAGCCAACCTGGCCGGAGCCGATCTCAGGGAGGGGAACTTCTACGGAGCGGAATTCCTGGAGGCCCACTTCCTGGAGACCCTGGTGGACGGGGCCAACCTGAAGATGACCAAGCATGGGTGAGTCCGAGGTGGGGGGTATGGGTCCCAGCGGGGGGGATTCCCGGTCCGGGGGGCGGCATCCCCGGGACGAGGAGCGGTTCAGGAACTTTTCCCGGCGCCTCACCGCGGAGGAGGTGGTGGAGCGTGTGGAACGTGGCGAACCCCTGACCGGGGCGATCCTGGAAAATCTTGACCTGTCCCGGGTGAATCTGGACGGCGTGGATCTTTCCATGGCGAGCCTACGTGGGGTCCGTCTGGTTGGAGCCTCCCTTGCGGCCACCAACCTTTCCGGTTCCATGATGACCGACGTGGATATCACCGAGGCCCGGGCTCCCCAACTCATCCTCGCCGGTGCCATGATGGTCAATCTGGTGGCCGACGGTGCCGTGCTGAGCGGGGCGAATCTGGTGGGAGCGAGTCTCGAGCGCGAATGGAAGGTCGCATTGAGTCGAGAGGAGTTGGAGGCCGTTGCGGAAGAAGGTCTGTCAGCCCTGAAGGAGGGGGCTCTGGAGCCCGGCCGCTGTGCGCTGTCCAACGTCGATCTGCGCGGGGCCATCCTCACCGGGGTGAAGTGTTCGGGGGTGGATTTCTCCGGAGCGAATCTGGAAGGAGCCGGCCTGTCCGGCGCCGCCTTGGAAGACTGTGTCTTCCGGGACAGCCGTCTGCAGGACGTGGACCTCTCCTACGCCCGGATCACCGTCAGCGATGCCTCCGGCGCGGACCTGGGCGGATCCGACCTGGGCGAGTGTTCCCTGGATACCGTCGACCTGGATCGCGCCGACCTCTCCGGCACGGTTCTGGACGGCACCAGCATCTCGGCCTGCCGTCTCTCCGGTACCACAGGGCGTCCCAGCTCTGCGTCGGGACTCCGAGTGGTCTCCAGTCATCTGGGTGGGCTCATGTGGGCCGGAGTTCCCCTGGACGCGAGCACTTTCCAGGATTCCGACCTTACGGGTATGGATCTTTCGTCGTGTACCCTGAAGGAGTGCCTGGTCCAGGGATGTGTTCTGAGTCAGACGCGGCTCCATGGGGCGGACCTGACCGGAAGTCTGCTCGCCCGCTGCGATCTCCACGAGGTGGAATGGTCGGAGGCCCACCTGGAACAGACGGGTTGGCCCGGATGCAACCTGAAGGGAGTGGATATGTCGGGTACGGCTTTCCCCGGGGCGGACTTCTCGGGGGTCTACGGTGAGGCCCTGAAACTGCGGGGGTGCGACCTGTCGGAAGCCGACTTCTCCAACGCCGTCCTCCGGTCGGCGGATCTCGCCGGAGCACTCCTGGACTCCACCTCGTTCCTGGATTGCGACCTTACCCGGGCATCCTTCCAGAACGTCCGTCGGTTTGATTTCTGCGAGCTGTCCGGGGCTGTCTGTGAAGGTGTGGATCTCTCCCACGTCCTGGTGGAGCGAAGCGACTTCGACGACCTGGACTGGACGACGGTGACCATGGTCGGGACGGCATTTCGCGCCTGCAGCTTCACAGGAAGCAGCTTTGCCGGGCTCGACCTTTCCGGGAAGGAATTCACGGAGTGCGACCTCTCGGGCGCGAACCTCCGGGGGACCGTCCTCGAGGGGGCCGACCTGCGGGGATGCGACTTCACCGGAGCCGATCTGAGGGAGGCCCGGGCGGGCCAGGTCCGGGCCGTGGGGGTCACCCTGGTCGATGCCCACCTGGAGGACATCGACCTCCGTGGTGCCGACCTCCGCATGAGCGACCTGTCCGGCGCCGTGGCGGACGGGGCGGATCTCACATCGGCCCGATTGGACCGGACGCGCTGGGTCGGGTCCGGAGCCCGGGGCGCCAGGTTGGCCGGATCGGTTCTGGACTATTCGGACCTTTCGCGGATGGACGCTACGAATGCGGACTTCCGCCAGGCCTCCCTGCTGCAGGCGAATCTGCACCGGATCCAGGATGACGGGGCCATGTGGGAGGGGGCGCTGCTGCGGGGCGTTCGCCGGACCGATCCCGACCTCCTGGCCGCCGAGGAGTATCGCCCCCCTCCGCCTCCGGGACCCGTGCTGCCCCCCGACGTCGAACGTCCCTCCGCTCCAGGAGATCAACCATGAGTCCATCCGCCACCACCGCCACCGAGTCCGGGATCGTAGCACCGCCAGACGCCCCCACGAAGGGAGGCCCCTCTCCGGTGGCTCCGGCGCGGTTCAGCGACCGCTCGTATACAGGTCCGGCCCAGGTCCTGGAGTCGGCGCCGGCCTCGGCCGGGGTACTCGAGGTGCTGCTTCCCGGCGAGACCCACGCCCGCCGTGCCGAGGTGGCGCTGGCGACGCCGGTGCCCCTTCCGGCGGGCTCCCGTGTCCTGGTGACCGGGGGGGGAGACGCGGAGGGGGTATGGGTCATCGGTATCCTGGAAACCCCGGAGCGACGGCTGGCCACCCGGGACGGAGCTTCCGCCGCCGTCGTTTCCCACGAGACCGGAGAGACACTGGAGGTGCGTGACCCGGAGGGAGGTCTCCTCTTCCAGTACGATCCCGCCCGTGGGGTGACGAGGGTTCAGGTCCTGGAGGGGGATCTGGAACTCCTGGCGCCCATGGGAGAGGTGACCATCGCCGCCGGCGGGGGACTCCACCTGCAGGGCCGGAGCATCCAGCTCAAGACCCTCTCCTCGGTCCGGATCCTGGTCCATGACCTGGCATCCCGGGTCCTGGGGTCCTTGGGCATCAGCCGGCGCGGTCTCGACGTCAAGACGGCGGCCGTGAATGTGGAGACCGGGGAGAGCCACCTCGTTTCGACCAGAACCCGGATCCGCGCCGAGGAGGCCTGTGTGGATGCCGAGCGGGTCAGGACGCGAGCCCGGACCGTGGAGGTCGAGGCCGAGTCGTTGGTGGAGCGGGTGGGCACCCTGACCCGCTGGGTGCGGGATCTGGCGCAACTCCGCGCCGGTCGCCTGCGCAGTATCGTCACCGGTTCCTGGATCTCGCGGTCGGGCCGGGCCGATCTGCGGAGCAAGGACACCTTCAAGGTGGACGGGGACCGCATCCACCTGGGATAGATGAGCCAAAGGGGAAGGCCGAAGGTGCGGCCACCCCATCACCAGAGGAGTGGAGGATCCACATATGCTTCCAGCATCGACCAAGGGCGGCGGTCAGTGCTTCGGGTTTCCAGACGTCTGCAAGACACCGGCACCCCCAGCCCCTCCGGTCCCCATTCCGTATCCCAACATCGGACAGGTCATGCAGGCGGTGAAGACCAGCACCAAGGTCAAGATCTGTCAGCAGCCGGTGGTGACCAAGAAGAGCGAGATCCCCATGTCCCAGGGGGACGAGGCAGGCGTAGCCGGTGGGGTGGTATCCAATCGGAACATGGACAAGGTCACGTACCGGATGGGGAGCTCCAAGGTGAAGGTGGAAGGGCAGGACTGTGAGTTCCTCTCCGCCATGACCGGTCACAACGGATCCAACGCCAACATGCCGGCCGGGGCTCAGATCGCTCCGAGCCAGGTCAAGGTCCTGGTCGCCCCGTGACGATCCCCGTCCTCACCTCCCCTGCGGATTGAATCGGGTACAGAACTCCTGGAGCAGGTTCAGGGATTGGGCAGGGAGCTGGATGTTGACCCGCTCCGTACCCGCCGTGGATTGCAATTCCAGCGTCAGGAGCACCACGTCGCTGGCGGGTCCGCTCAACCGATTGCTGGCCGACACCCGATCGACCCTCCAGTCCAGCCCTACCAGCACCTTCCCATGATCCATGAGGGTCTGGAGGAGAAGCCGTTCCCGGATCTGCGCCTTCAGAGGGCCGTACCGGGCCACCAGGACCCTGAGGGGACCGGTTTGCTCCCCGGAGAGCTGCTGCAGGTCGGAGGCGAAGGTGGCGGCATCCAGATCCAGCACCGCTGCCTGTCTCAGGAGGTACTGGCACGCCCGTATGGAGGCGACCACCGCGTCCGTGTCCAGACCATGGCGGCCTGAGAATCCCGTCACGGCCTGTCCCAGTGCCTCTTCGTCCACATCGGCGATGGAGGCCATGAGGAGCTCGGCGAAGGTCTGAAGCGTGCTGCTGGGCAGGGTCAGAAGGGTTTCCCACCCTTCCTGCACCGGAGGCGGGGCCGGCTGGCCTCCGCAGGTGGCGAGTTTCGGGGTTTCCGTGGACGTTGCGTTGCCGGGTGTGGAGCTCATGGCTGCCGCTGAGGTGGGTTGGCGGTGAATGGGTTGGATTCGGGGCGGCTGTCGGGCTGCCAGTCCCCCGTGGCCAGTCCCGGACCGTCCCATGGGACTCGGCGTCCGAGGGCTCCGGAAGGTAGGGATCTCTCCAGCCCGATGCGAGTGCCGGGGAGCGGTTCCGGATCTCTTCGGGCCCGGAGCGGGGCTCCGCACCGGCGACACGTGGCCCCGGGCGGGTCGACCGGTCTGGTCTGGCGCGGATCAGCGATGTAGGCTGTAGGCCGCCTGGAGTGGTTCTCTCCGCCCGACTCACACCCCCTTTCGTTTCCTCGCTCTCCCGGAGCCACGGCCCATGCAGCTCTCGGCGCTGGACTGGTCCATCGTCATCCTCTACTTCGCCGTGGTCCTGGCGGTGGGCGCGGTGGTAAGCCGCCGGGCGGGACGGAACACCTCGCAGTTCTTCCTGTCGGGGCGGGACATGCCGTGGTGGCTCCTGGGAATCTCCATGGTGGCCACCACCTTCTCCACCGATACCCCGAATCTGGTCACCGACATCGTCCGACAGAACGGAGTTGCGGGGAACTGGGTGTGGTGGGCCTTCCTCCTCACCGGGATGCTCACCGTCTTCATCTACGCCAAGCTCTGGCGGCGGGCGGGGGTGCTGACGGATCTGGAGTTCTACGAGATTCGCTATGGGGGGAAGCCGGCAGCGTTTCTGCGGGGGTTCCGGGCGATCTATCTGGGGGTCTTCTTCAATGTGGTGGTGATGGCTTCGGTCACACTGGCTGCCATCAAGATCTCCGGGGTGCTTCTCGGGATCTCGCCCCTCACCACCGTTCTCCTGGCGGGCGGAGTGACGGTGGCCTTCAGTACCATGGGTGGCTTCCGCGGGGTGGTGCTCACCGACCTCCTCCTCTTCTTCACGGCGCTGATCGGGTCCATCGCCGTGGCGTGGGTGGCGCTGGCCCTTCCGGAGGTGGGCGGGCTGAGTGGGCTCCTGGAGAACCCGGCGGTAAGCGGGAGCCTCTCGCTCATCCCGGAGTTCTCCGACACCGACGCCCTCGTGACCCTCCTCATCATTCCCATTGCCGTGCAGTGGTGGAGCGTGTGGTACCCGGGGGCCGAGCCCGGCGGCGGAGGTTACGTAGCCCAGCGCATGCTTGCGGCCCGGAGCGAGGGCGACGCCACCGCCGCAACCCTTCTCTTCAACGCCGCCCACTACGCCGTGCGGCCCTGGCCCTGGATCCTGGTGGCGCTGGCCTCCATGGTGGTCTTTCCCACCCTGGACTCGCTCCGGGAGGCCTTCCCTGGTATTCCCGCGTCGATCCTGGGGCACGACCTGGCCTACGCCGCCATGCTCACCTTCCTCCCCACCGGGATCCTGGGACTTGTTGCCGCGTCGCTGGCGGCGGCGTACATGTCCACCATCTCGACCCATCTCAACTGGGGGTCGTCGTATGTGGTCCACGACTTCTGGAAGCGTTTCGTGGACCCGGAGGCGGGGGAGCGCTCCCTGGTGCGGGTCGGGCGGATCAGCACGGTGACCCTCATGGCCATGGCGGCCCTTCTGGCCCTCGGGCTGGAGAACGCCCTGCAGGCCTTCAGCATACTCCTGCAGATCGGGGCGGGAACGGGCCTCCTCTTCATCCTCCGCTGGTTCTGGTGGCGCATCAACGCCTACAGCGAGATCACGGCCATGGTGGTCTCGTTCGTGGTGGCGCTCTACGTGGAGGTGGTTCATCCGGCGGCGTTTCCCACCATGGAGCTCTCCACCTCCTTCAAGCTCCTGACCGGGGTGGCTGTGACCACGGTGGCGTGGGTGGGGGTGACGTTGGTCACCCGTCCGGTGGATCCTGCGGTTCTCCGGGAGTTCGTGGCCCTGACCCGGCCCGGCGGGCCCGGGTGGGAGCGGATCGTCCGGGCCGCGGAGGCGGAGGGGCGGCCCATTCCCGGGGCGGAAGAGGAGTGGAGCGTGCCCCGGGGAGTCGCCGGGATGGTGGCGGGGACCTTCGCCATCTACGGGGTGCTCTTCGCTACCGGACTCTTCCTCTATGGTCGCTGGAACGGGGCCATGGTTGCCACCGCCGTGGCCGCCGGCGCCATCATCTTCCTCATCAGCCTCTGGCCCCGGGTGAGGGGAGCCGTGGAGGTGTGAGGTGATCCCCGCTGTGATTCTGGCGGCGGGGCGGGGAAGTCGGCTCCGAACGGCCCACCCGGACGATCCGGAGCTGGACCCCGAGCAGGCCGCAGCGGCGGATGTGGGAGCCAAGAGCGCCGTGCCCCTCCTGGGGCGGTCCATTCTGGAGCGGCAACTGGAGATCCTGGCCCGGGTGGGAATCCAGGAGGTCTGCGTCGTGGTGCGGCCCGGGAACGACCCGGTACGGGCGCACCTCCAACGAGTGGATCCCCCGGGACTCGAGCTTCGGTTCGCGGTGCAGACCCGCCCCGACGGTTCGGCCGGCGCCGTTCTGGCGGCCCGTGCGGTGGTGGGGGATCGACCGTTCCTGGTCCTGAATGGGGACAACCTCTATCCGGAGGCGGCGCTCCGACACCTGGCGGAGACGGAGGGCGACGTCCTCATGGCTTTCCGGGCCCGTGCCCTTGCGGAGGAGGGTGGGGTCGAGCCGGCCCGGATTACCGCCTTTGCCCTGGTGGAGATGGATGGCGACGGGTTGCTCCAGGGGTTGACGGAGAAGCCGTCTCCGGATGCGTTGGCCCGGCACGGCCCCGATCCGCTGGTTGGCATGAACTGCTGGCGGTTCACCCCGGGAATCTTCCGGGCGTGCGCCCGGGTGGGGACGTCCATCCGGGGCGAGCGGGAGCTGCCGGCGGCGGTGCTGGCCCGAAGGCGGGAAGAGGGCGTCGAGGTGCGGGTCGTGGTGGCCAGCGAGGGTGTCCTGGACCTGACCTGTCGTGCGGACATTCCCCACCTCGAGGAACTTCTGGGAGCCCGGGAAGCGGAGCGGAGGCCGCACGACGGTGAACCCGGCGAGGGGGTCCCTGGGAAGGCCCTGGCAGGCGGCGATGGCGGGAGCCGGCCTGCCTTCTCCCTCTTCGTCCCCGGCCGCATCGAGTTGGTGGGCAAGCACACCGACTACGCCGGCGGCCGAAGCCTGGTGGTAGCCACTGAGCAGGGCATCTCGGTCCAGGGCCGGGTTCGAGGAGTGGAGGGTGTGGGATGGCTCGTGGTCCGCGATGGGGATCGGGGGCGGAGTGCCACCTTCCCGCTGACGGCCGGTCCGGACGCGGCCCTCCCGGTGGGTTGGGCGCGCTATCCGGCAGGCGTGGTGAGACGACTGGTTCGGGATGTGCCCGGGGTGGCGGACCGGCCGGTGGTGGTGGAGCTGGAACTCACCTCCACCCTCCCACGGGCCGCCGGGATGAGCAGCTCCACCGCCCTGGTGGTCGCCGTGGCCCTGGGGCTGCTCCGGGGGACTCTGGGTCCGCCGCCCTGGCCCGGGCCCTGGAGGGGGCAGGACGGCGGGGACGAAGGGGCGGGTGAAGGGCGTCTCCGGTTGGCCGAGTACCTGGCAGGGGTGGAGGCCGGCGGCGTGGACACCGAGGGTGGAAGTCAGGATCACGCCGCCATCCTCCTGGGGCGATGCGGATGGGGGCTCCAACTGAGCTACCGCCCCCTGGCGGTGGAAGAGGTGGTCCCCTTCCCGGATGCCTGGCTCCTGGCAGTGGCCGTTTCCGGGGTCCGGGCCCTCAAGGGCGGTCCCATGCGGGATCGGTACAATGCCCTCTCCCGGGACGCAGCGCGTGCGGCGGCGCGGTGGCGGGAGGTGACGGGGGGAGGGGAGCCCCACCTGGGGGCCCTTCTTCTCGACGCACCGGGGCCGGGTGCAGGGGCGGTGACGGCTCGGCTGGCCGCCGCGGGGGTGGATGAGGTCCTGATCCGCCGGGTCCGCCAGTTCCAGCGCGAGTGTGGCCGCGTGGTTCCCCAGGCGTCCCGGGCCCTGCGGGAGCTGGCCCGATCCGAAGGGGAGGGGAGCCACCCGGGCCAGGGATCGCCTCCTTCGTCCTCGGCCCTGGCCCGGTTGGGCCGTGCCGCGTACCGCTCCCAGCGCATGGCGGAGGAGGTGCTGGGCAACCAGGTACCGGAGACACGTCACCTGGTCCGTGCCGCCCGCCGGCTGGGCTCCCCTGCGGCGTCGGCCTTCGGGGCCGGCTTCGGGGGGGCGGTCTGGGCCCTGGTGCGTCGGGAAACTGCGTCGGACTTCGTCGAGCGCTGGGCGGCGGACTACCGGGCTCGGTACCCGGAGCACAGCGGGGGCGACCCCTTCCTCCTGACCGGTGCAGGGGCGGGGGCCCGCTTCTCGTTTTCCGGAGGGTGACGGGTTTGCCCGAGCAGAGGCTTACGGGTAGGCTGTGTGCGGTCCGGTAGGGCTAGGAACCTCGTCCAGCGTCCATTCCACAGGAGCCTGCGACATGCGTCGATCCATCACCCGGCGTGAATCCCTTCGAACCATGGGCGTGCTGGTGGGCGGTGCCTTCTTTCCCTGGTCCGACTGGGCCCGGGACGAGGCGGGCCGACCTCTTATCCTTCCCGGGGAGGACGAGCGTGCGCGACCGGAGCGGCCCATCACTGCCATCACCCTGGGGGCCGGAGCACGGGGGAACATCTACGGGAACTACGCCCTCGAGTATCCGGAGCAGATCCGGATCGTGGGGGTGGCCGAGCCCATCCCCATCCGGCGGGAGCGACATGTGCGGGACCATGGGATTCCCGACGAGGCCGCCTTCACCACCTGGGAGCATGTGTTCGAGCGGCCGAAGTTCGCCGACGCCATCATCGTGGCCACCCCCGACGACCTTCACTACGGGCCCTGCATGGAGGCGCTGCGGTTGGGGTACGACATCCTTCTGGAGAAGCCCATCTCCCCGTCGGAGGCGGAGTGCCTGGAGATCCTGGAGCGGACCCGGGAGACGGGGCGGATCGTGGCCGTCTGCCATGTGCTCCGCTTCGCCCCCTACTTCGAGCGCCTTCGGGAACTGGTTCAGTCCGGGGCCATCGGCCGGCTGGTGAGCCTCCAGCACTTCGAACCCATCGAGCACGTCCACATGGCCCACTCCTTCGTCCGGGGCAACTGGCACGACAGTGTGGCCACCGCTCCCATCATCCTGGCCAAATCATCCCACGACCTGGACATCCTCCGGTGGATCGTGGGGCGGGAGAGTGAGGCGATCCAGGCGTTCGGCG
>SL_3KL_010_SEDDRAFT_10003156_pt1 | contig 15027 bp, 9 predicted proteins | sample SodLakKL_010_SED_2_FD_10381 | JGI IMG/M metagenome (IMG submission 10381)
ACCCGCTCGGAACAACAACTTCAAAGCATAAGGAGCGACCATAGTTTAATGAATGTTGAAGAGAGAGCCCAGAATGTTTATCAGCAGCTTGAAAACTTCAGAAGGTTAAGAGATGAAACACAGAGACGGCTGAACCATCTTAATCAGTTGAATCAGTATTTTATCGAGTACAAAGATTCCACAAGGATACTTGCACCTTCAGCTCTCGGCCTTACAGATCCTTTGTTAAATAAACTTATTGGAGACCTTACTGCTCTGAACATAGAAAAACAGAGGTTTTTAAGCCAGGATCAAACAAGAAATCCACGATTGCAAACCATTGATATAACAATTAACAACCTGAAAACGGCAATTACAGATAATATCAACACCAGCCTAAATACAGCCAGGAGAGAGCTGAATGAGCTTGATTCAAGCATATATACACTTGACCGTGAAATGGCAGGCCTCCCTGCAACCCAACGGGCACTGCTTGGTGTTGAAAGGCGGTTTAACATGAACGATGCTATTTACACCTCACTTCTTGAGAGGAGGATACAGGCACAGATAGTTAAGGCTTCCAAACTCCCTGATGCTAAAATTGTAGAGCCACCCAAATCGATTGGCGTTGCCAGTCCAAACAAGATAATTATTTTAATCCTCGCACTTTTTGGCGGATTTGCTTTCCCGGCTGGAATAATACTGGGAATAAAGATGGTAGCTAACAGCATAGCAAACAAAGAAGATATAAAACTTATCACCAAACTTCCGATAATCGGCTCAATACCAACCAATCCTAACCAGGGACAAAATGTTGTAAGAGAATATCCAAGGTCACCAATTGCAGAATCATTTCATATGTTAAGAACAAACCTGGTATATTACCTGCGGGGTGACAGCCACAAGACTATCCTGGTTACCTCTTCCCTTTCGGGAGAAGGCAAGTCATTTTCATCTATAAACCTTGCAACCAGTTTTGCCCATGCTAACAGTAAGACAGTTCTTGTTGAGTTTGACCTGAGAAATCCCAATAAATTTATAGATGAGGTTTTCAATGCCAATGAGCTTGTAGGAATAAGTTCCTACCTGATCAATAAGGCAACACTTGATGAAATTATTGTGCCTACTGAGGTATCCAATCTTGATATCATTCAGGCAGGTCAAATTCCTCCAAACCCAATTGAATTGATTTCAAGTACCAAAACACATGAACTTTTCAATGAACTAAAGAAACGATATGATTTCATTATAATAGACACGCCTCCATATGGCTTGGTAACCGATGCATTCTACCTTATGAATATTTCAGACATTAAAGTGTATGTGACAAGGATAGGATATACAAAGAAAAAGGTACTTGCAACCAATATTGAAGATATTGAAGGCAAGAATATCAAAGATCTTTATTTGCTGGTAAACGATAATAATGAAGACAAACTAAGATACGGCAAATATGCATACTCAGAAAAGCCGAAAAAAGGCAAAAAATCTTCATTCACAGATAAGATCAACCACTCCCGGAAGAAAACGGCGGTGTTTTAAGTTTTTACACACCTGATATGATTCCCCATTCCGTTTGTATTAATACATAATTTAAATTGACTAAATGCTGAATGGCAGATTGGATTGTTTTGTCTGAAGCATTGTAAACATGATAATTATGCGCCATTATAAGTAGATTTCAACCAAGATAATATGTCTTACAGTAATAAAATAATAAAGCGTATATATGACAGTGTACCATATAAACTGAAGGTATTATTTACATCAATTTATGGTTTGCAGCAACGACAAAAACGTTACGGGAAAACCTATTTTGAGCAAGTAAAATTTCTTAATGATGCACAATACTGGGACAGGAAAAAACTTGAAGTCTACCAAAACAACAGGCTAAGAGGCTTCATGTCTGACATATACAATAAAATACCATATTATAATAATAATCCTCAATATAAGATTCTTTCAAAAGAGTTTTCGAGTATCCATGATTTCCCAATCCTTCCAAAACAACTTGTTAAACAAAACCTGAAGGATTACTACAATCCAGACCAAAAGAAAATAGTCTGGGGACATACCAGCGGAACTACCGGTTCACCCATGACTTTCCCAATAAGCCTTGAAGCTTATCAGAAAGAATATGCATTTCGAAACATGCATTACCAATGGAGCGGTTTAGGTTTACATAATCGACAAAAAATTGCCATGTGCTCTGCCCACCCGGTTTCATGGCACGGCAGGAATAAACCCCCTTACTGGACATATGACATGGCAAATAATCACTTATATTTTTCCACCAGTCATTTGTCCGGATCAAACTTCAAATACTATATTAAAAAACTGGAAGAATTCGATCCCCTTTTGCTTCATGGGCATCCGTCCTCCATATATTTACTCGCTTTGGCTTATAAAAAGTATGGAACAAAAAAACTATCGTTAAAATCAGTTTATACATCTTCAGAATCACTCCTTGATTTTCAACGTCAAAAAATTGAAAGTATATTCCAGATGAAAGTTTTTAATTGGTATGGAACATCAGAAATGACAGCTAATATTGTAGAATGTGAAAAAGGAGAACTACATTTAAAAGAAGAACATAGTTTTGTTGAAATCTTAAATAGCGAAAATCAACCCTGTGGACCGGGTGAAACCGGAAGAATTATTTCAACCAATTTCAATAACCTGGCATTCCCCTTAATCCGTTACGATATTGGTGATACTGTTGTTGTTTCTAAAAATCAAAATTCAAAATGTGGCCGCAGCGGGTTATTAATTGATAGTATTGAAGGGCGCATTGATGATTATATCTTCACCCCTGATGGTCGTATTGTCGGCCGGATGTCCACTATATTTAGATATGCAAAAAATGTGATAGAAGCCCAGTTTGAGCAACATAGTATAGAAGAGGTAATAATGAGAATTGTGCGTGGGAAAGGTTATTCAAAAGAGGATGAAATCGAATTACTTAAGGCTGTAAAAATGCGTTTAGGTAACTCCATTAGGATTTCAATTGATTATGTTGATCAAATCCCCAGAACATCAAATGGTAAATTTCGCTTTATAATCTCAAAAATAGATCCTTCATATATCAAGACCTCACTGGAAGTGTAGTTTTTTCCCGACAGATATTATCCAATTAATAATAAATGACATTAAATTGAAATGAAACAGTTAATACAGAATTTTAAGACCGGTAAATTGTATGTTGATGACATACCCATTCCTGGGATTTCAAAGGGAATGGTACTGGTAGAAAATGAATTTTCACTTATCAGTTCAGGTACCGAGCGAGGTACCGTCAAAATGGGGCAGGCAAATTTGATGGGTAAGGCAAAGCAGCGCCCTGATCTTGTTGCACAGGTAATTCAAAATATTAAGAAAGAAGGATTAGTTTCGACTATTAATAAAGTGAAGACTAAGCTGGACTCTCTGAAAGCATTGGGTTACAGCTCAGCAGGGACTGTTATTGCATCAATGGATAATAACGGAATATTTAAGCCCGGAGATCGTGTTGCCTGTGCAGGTCAGGATTATGCATCTCATGCTGAATTTATAGCTGTCCCCCAAAATCTTGTGGCAAAGATTCCGGACAATGTATCCTCTGATGAAGCATCCTTTACGACTTTAGGAGCTATCGCATTGCAGGGTATTCGTCAAGCCGATCCAAAATTGGGTGAAAATATATGTGTTATAGGTCTAGGGCTTCTCGGACAAATAACATGCCAGATATTAGGTGCAAACGGCTGCAATGTTTTTGGTATAGATTTAAACCAGGACTTAGTTAATTTAGCAGATAAAACTGCTGCCGATAAAGCTATAAACCGGAATGACCCTAATCTTATTAAAGCATGTGAGAATTTCACTGATGGATATGGTTTTGATTCTGTTATCATTACAGCGGCTGCACTTTCAAATGATCCAATAGAACTCTCAGCAGAGATATTAAAGAAAAAAGGCAAAGTTATTGTTGTTGGTGCCGTAAAAATGGATATCCCGAGAGATCCTCATTTTTTCAGGAAAGAACTTGACCTCAGAATGTCATGTTCTTACGGTCCAGGCAGATATGATGTAAATTATGAAGAAAATGGCATTGATTATCCTTTCGCATATGTAAGATGGACAGAACAGAGAAATATGGAAGCTTTTTTGGCTCTTTTATCCAGAAAAGCAATTGATATCAAACCATTAATTACTCACGTTTACGATATCAATGATGCAGAGAGTGCTTATAATATTGTTCTGGGCAAAACGAAAGAACCGCATATAGGTATATTGTTAAGGTACCATGAAAATGAGACAAAAAAGAATACCTTAACTCAACTTAACTCTTTACCCGTAAATGCGATTAACGTCGGTTTTATAGGAGCAGGTAGTTTTGCTCAGAGTTATTTAATACCAGGTGTAAAATCCTGGGGAGCATCTTTGGATGGTGTTGTTACTTCAAAGGGTATATCAGCAAAAAATGTAGCAGATAAGTTTAATTTCAACTTCTGCTCATCCTATTCCGATGATGTTTTTAAGAAGGAAGAAATTAACACCGTATTTATTGCAACTCCGCACTCTTCACATTCTGAACTGGTTATTAAAGCTTTAAAAGCAAATAAAAGTGTATTTGTGGAGAAACCGTTGGCAATAAACCATGACCAGCTAAAAGCCATTATAGAAACCAGATCCGAATATCCTCAACAGCTGATGGTAGGATTTAACAGACGATTCGCCGGGATCAGCCAAACTATTAAAAACGAATTTACCAGTGTAGGTGAGCCACTTTTTGTAAATATTCGTGTGAATGCTGGCTTCATTCCTAAAGATCACTGGACACAGCAACCTGAAATTGGAGGTGGCAGAATTATTGGTGAGGTATGTCATTTCATTGACCTGATGCAGTATTTTACTGGCGATGAGCCTGTAAAGGTTTACGCAGAATCAATTAGTACTGAAAATACAACTATTGCAACGGAGGATAACGTAGCAATTGTTGTAAAATTTAAAAATGGTTCCATTGGCAATCTTAGCTATCTGGGTAATGGAGATAAGTCTTTGCCTAAAGAAAGAATTGAAGTGTTTGGAGGAGGTCATATTGGTGTAATAAATGATTTCAGAGACGGATTGTATTATAGAAACAACAAAACAATTAAGTTAAATTCATCAGGGAAAGGCCATAAAGAAGAAGTAAATGCATTTTTAGATGCAATAAAAGATGGCAAAGAAAGTCCAATCAGTTTCAGATCAATTTGTCTCACAACACTTACAACGTTTAAGATATTAGATAGTCTTTACACCGGACTACCCCAAGAGATTGATCTTCATGTCTGAGAAAATTCAAAATTCCTTAATCAAACTCACTGATTATTGTAGGAGCGAGTCTTTTAAAGGCTATGATCCCTATGATGGATTAAACAGCACTCTCTTTAAGGCAATTCCGTTCGTCTCAGGAAGCAGATTTGCAAGGCTGGCATGGATACAATTATTCAAAAGATCTCCCCTGAATTTTCGGAAAATTGCGGGAGTTTCAAAAGATTATAATCCAAAAGGCCTGGGATTATTTCTTTCGGGTTACTGTAATCTGTATAAAAAGAACTATGAGCCTCATTATTTAAATGACATAAAGTTTTTTTCCGGTCAGCTATTATCTCTGACTAATAACGCCTGGAGCGGTGCATGTTGGGGATATAATTTTGATTGGCAGGCAAGAGCCTTTTTTCAACCCAAAAATACACCTACCGTAGTAGCAAGCACCTTTATTGGAAACTCACTGCTTGATGCTTATGAAATCACAAAAGAAGAAAGATTGCTTAAGGTTGCAAGAAATGTTTGTGATTTTATTGTTAAGGATCTCAACCGTACATATGACGATAAGGGCAACTTTGCATTTTCCTATTCTCCATTAGATAACAAGGTGGTTTTTAATGCTTCTTTACTAGGTAGTCGTTTTCTTGCCAGAGTTTTTAGTATTACCCGCGAAGCCGACTTGCTTGAACCTGCAAAAAAATCAGTTGTATTTTGTTGCGATCATCAGAGAAATGACGGTTCATGGAGTTACGGGACCTCTGACTTTCACCAATGGATTGATAACTTTCATACGGGATTTAATCTGGAATGCATCTCTGATTACATCAAATATTCGGGAGATAATACCTTTGAACCTCAATTGGAAAAAGGATTTGATTATTATATAAATACCTTTTTTACTGACGAAGGAGTGCCTAAATATTACAATAATTCCATTTACCCAATTGATATTCATTCACCCTCTCAATTAATAATTACATTGTCGAGGCTTGGTAAATTCGATGAATACAGGAATTTGGCAGATAAAGTCACGGAATGGACTATTGATAATATGCAATCAGATAAAGGCTATTTCTACTACCAGAAAAATAGATATTTCTCATCAAAGATTCCTTATATGCGCTGGTCCCAGGCATGGATGTTTTATGCTCTTAGTGAATATTTGTTACACGCTGAAAAGCGTTAAGTTCGGATCAAATTTCTCATTAATATTTTTAATCTTTGATTATTTACATTTATCCTGTAAAAAAGAGTCAAAATTATGTTTAAAAAAAGTAACAAAATTTTGACTTACAGGATGAAACGCTTCGCTTTAACAATAAATTTTTTCATGCGTCTGTGTGTAATTTTACACATAAATAATTTAATGTATATTTCTTCTGTAAAAAAGCATAAATTTTGTTTTAAGAAAATATCCAAAATTTATGCTTACAGTCGGAACCGCTGCGCTTTCCCATGAATTACATATCTGATTATACCTTTAAATGCTCTGAGTACAGCATATGTAATCGACGAAGTCAAATTTTTTCATCTGTCTGTGTGTAATTTCAGATTAAAAAATTTCATGTACATTTATTAAATCTGTAAAATTAAAACCTAAAAAATGAAGATTCTATCAGTTGTTGGTGCACGTCCCAATTTTATGAAAATAGCCCCGTTTATACGGGCAATTGAAAAGTATAACAACGAAAATGGCGACCAGTTGCATCATATCTTGGTTCATACAGGACAGCATTATGATGTAAGGATGTCAGAAGCGTTTTTTAAAGCCTTAAGCATTCCCGATCCTGATATTAATCTTGAAATAGGATCAGGCAGCCACGCAGAGCAACTAGGATATACCATGGTGGAATTTGAAAAAGTTCTTCTTGAAACTAATCCGGATTGGGTAGTTGTAGTTGGGGATGTGAATGCAACGCTTTCATGTTCAGTTGTTACAAAAAAACTAAATATCAAATTGTGCCATATTGAAGCAGGTCTGCGTTCAGGTGATATGACAATGCCCGAAGAGATAAACCGCTTAGTAACTGACAGACTTTCAGATCTGTTGTTCACACCAGATAAATTTGCATCTGATAATCTGAGAAATGAAGGCACGCCAGAGGAGAAAATTCATTTCGTGGGTAACATAATGATTGATACTCTGGAATCCAACAGGGAGAAGGCTTTAAAACTTTCCCTAAATAAAATAATTGAAGAAAATTTGGCTCATGGATCTCAAAACCCTCAAATATATCCAGGTGATGAAGGTTATGCGGTTTTAACACTTCATCGACCCTCTAACGTTGATTCAGATCTGGTTTTTAAACCACTGATAGAATTTCTTTTAAATGAGGTTACTAAAGACCAGTTGCTTATATGGACAATCCACCCCCGGGCCAGGAAAAAATTATTTGATCTGGGATTATGGGACAGGGTTATCAATAATCCATCGATTATTTTGCTGGAACCGGTAGGTTATCATGAAATGATTCGCCTTAACATGGGCGCAAAGATTATGCTAACAGATTCAGGAGGTCTTCAGGAAGAATGTTGTGTATTAGGTACTCCTTGTCTTACATTACGGTGGAATACTGAAAGACCGGTTACTTTACGTGAAAATGGCGGAGCAAGTGTTCTGGTTGGCAATAATATAACCCGTATCAGGAATGAATATCATGAAACTCTTTCTCTTAAACGTATCCCCCACATACCGGAATTATGGGATGGTCAAACATCTGAGCGGATAGTCAAGATTTTAATTAAAGTGCATAAAAAATTTATATCCTAAAGTAACTGGAATGAAGATCGATTTCTTAAATATCCCTGTCGACGCCCTTACGATGCAAGAGACAATAGATAAGATTGATAATGCGGTACAGGAGAATAAGAGACTGCAACATGTTGTTATTAATGCAGGAAAAGTTGTATTAATGCAAAAGGATGATGAACTATACAATAGTGTTGTGTCCTGTGATATCATAAATGCTGATGGCCAGAGCATTGTGTGGGCAGCACGTTTCCTCGGAAAGCAATTACCTGAACGTGTTGCAGGAGCTGACCTGATGCAGGAATTGGTGAATCTGGCATACTTAAAAAAATATAAATGTTTTTTCTTTGGAGCCAAAGAAGATGTGGTGAAGAAAGTAGTGGATAAATACTCCCGTAGTTACAGCCCTGATATAATAGCAGGCTACAGAAATGGTTATTATACTAAAGAAGAAGAACCTGTGATTGCAAGACAAATTGCTGAAAGCGGCACGCAACTTTTATTTGTTGCCATTACGTCACCGAAAAAAGAAAATTTCCTCTTTAAATATAAAGATATATTAGAGAATGTAAATTTTACTATGGGTGTTGGAGGCACCTTTGATGTCATTGCCGGAATTACGAAAAGAGCACCTCTATGGATGCAAAAAACAGGTCTGGAATGGTTTTATCGCTTTCTTCAGGAACCTCGCAGAATGTGGAAAAGGTACCTGACAGGTAATTCGAAATTTATCTGGATGGTAATTAAGGAACGAATAAGTCATATTTGATTGGGTTAACACGTGTTTCTTTTAACGGATCCTGAATAACAAAAGGCAGAAAACTAGTTAAGGTTCTCCGCGGCCTCTATCAGAGTGTCTTCTGAAATAATTATTAATTCACCATCCGGAAATTCCTTTTGGTTTAATATAGTCATTGCAAGTGAAGGACCACCCTGATCGCGTTGAAAGCGTAACTTTGCATATTTAAACCAAAATCCCGGTTTATTATGCTTCCATGTCCCACCTTCAATTGAAATTATTTTATCATTATCCCCAGTCATGACAAAAATACTTGTTTTATTGTCTTTTTCAGTATCTGCGCGTGTCAGTGTTGTGCTCATAACTATCGTCCCATTTGCAAGTCGTACACCATAAAAGACTTCTCTATCAATTTCTTTCAATTTTTTCAATTCTCCTGTATCCCTCACCCATCTGTAAATCCCTGCAACATCTTCATTCCCGGTATCTGTACCCCAATACAAAGCCTCTTCAGTAAATACTAGTTGACAAACACGCCATATTTGGCTTCCATGACCAATTTTATTAATAGAACTAAAACCATTATCCGACCATGCCACCATCGATTCATTGTCTGCATCACCCGTACATACCCAAAGTTTTTCAGAGTATGGATCCTTTTGAACTGCGTGTATATGACGAGTTTCTCCTGGCTCAAATTCAAATGCAACTTCAAAAGATCTAAAATTATTCAGGCTATTATAAATCCTGACTTTCTCTTTATCCGGATTCCGGAAATACTCGCCTAAATAGACAAGTGTGTCGTTTACACTAACTATACCAGCATTTCGCAAGCCCTGATTGCCCGGTCCATAATGATCCAATATAAAAACTTCCTGAAATTTTTTCCCTTTGGATGGAAGCAGCCAAATATGTCCGGCTGATAATGCAATTATATCACCTTTACTGTTTACTGTCATTTCGACACATTCAGGTCTTATTGTCCATCTTCTAATTACAGAGAAATTACGTACCCAATAAACTGAGAAACCGGTTGGTACACGTGCCACCCTTTTAAACTTGCTTTTTCCTTCTTCCAATTTATATACAAGCATCCCCCTGGTAGCCCACAAATTCCCATTTTGGTCATATTCCTGTACAACCAAATCTTTTGCTCTAAGAACCGGCAATCCAAATGCCGAATCAGGATAAAGGGATATCTCTGTGGGCCCCCTATAATCGATTGTAAGATAAATGCCAAAAAAAACTGCAAGAAATGCGGTTAACAGGTATAACCTTTGTTTAAATTCTGGGAAATAATTTGCCACCATTTTATAATATTAAACCACCACCGCCAGGCGTTGGGATTATAGTTAAACTAAACTGCTATCAACTTCAAATTCTACAACTTCGTGATTGGAAAGTTGTTCATCGCTTATCCACTGTGAAATTTTCTGTGTATCATTCCAGCAATATACATTTGTACCATCGAGTTTTTTAAACCAGGTTCTTTTAATGAGTTTTAAAAATTCATGTTTGTTATTAATCTCTGAAGAATCCAAAAACATTGCACGATAGATTTTATTCTGAACAATATGGATAAATGGATTTGATTTCAAAGCCATTTTAAGAGCAGAAGTTTCATTCAGAGGTACCAGCCATAAGGATTTTTCACCTAATAATTTCTTTCTGCTGGGAATAGCATGCATTGATAATTTAAATAGTGTAAGTCCATCAGAAAGCAAAGGACTGGTCCCACCAAAATTTATTAACCTGATATTCTTTTTGTTATAATGGTCCAGCATAAAATAATATAGTGCCCTTATTGCACCCATAGATAATATTTCTCTTCGCCCATCCAGTATTCCCAAACCAGAAAACTTTATCATTCCATTTCTCCTTTCATTAAAGGAACCTGACACCGGTTCATTGTCTTTCATCAGAAAAAAGAGCCTGGAATCATTCTTCCTGAATCTTTTCAGGAAATAACTATAATCTATCCTCACCGATGATTCCCTATGCCTGCCGAGAGTATATGGCTTATACATCCTTTCATAAAAATATTTCAAATCATCATAGGAAAACCTTTCTTCGAAAGTAAACCCGAACNTTTTAATTTGCTTATGGGTATCATTCCTCTTATTAATTGCATTGAATGAATCCTTAACATCAATCAGTGTATCAAACCATCTCGGTAAAATGAATCCTTTTCCGGAACTTACAAATGGCTTGGTTAATCTTGTAATCTCAACTATTATTAAATCAATTTTATTAATGTTTTGTTTACAATATCTGTCAATTTTCCATACAACGATCCGGGACTTTTTTGTAATAACAGGATTTCTTCTGAATAATCTCATTGTCCAATAATTCTGTATTCTCGGGTCTTCGCCCACATAAGCTATTTTCAGAATGGTGCCTGATTCTTTCTCTTCCCCCTCAATTAAGTAAATATGCAAATAGAATGTTTGAAGGTCCCGGATAAAATTTACAATTGGCATATAAAAGTAACTTAGCCATAGAGGCAAGCGAAAGTGGATTTTTTTCAGAAAATTATTTAAGCTGGCTTTCATAACTGATAAACTCTGTATTAGTTATATTCTCTTCATTAATCCATTGAATTATCTTTTCGCAATTGTCAAAATAAAACACCTTTATCATTTGAATTTTTGATGTACTTACGCGGTTATAAAATTTGAAGAATCCATCTTTGGAATCAAAATCTTCAGCACTAATGAATAATGCGATATTCAGCCCATTATCTGATAAATAAAACAATGGGTTTGATTTTAATATGTTCAATGTTGAAGATTTGGTATTCATTGGTATAAAATAATACTTACTCCTGCCTTCCAGATCCTTTAAGTAAGGTTTTGCTCCAAGGTGCATTCTATGTTCTGTGACACCGTCAGTTATCACAGGCATAGAGCTCCCCACCATAAGTTTATTAATGCCCTTCTCATAAAAATAATGCAAAATAAAATACCGAAGAGCTATGGTAGCTCCCATTTTAAAAATCTTTGAACTCCCGTCTTTAATCCCCGATGCTGTCAATCTGTAACCACTTCCCGTTTTCGCAATAAAGGTTCCCGCAACAGGTTCATTTTCCAGGATTAAAAAAAATAATTTGCATTCCTGACTGGTAAACTTGTTAAGAAAATAGTTATAATCTGCAACAAATGCCGACTCGCCGTGCCTTTTAATAATTTGTGACTTATACATTCTGTGATAAAACAAATCAAGTGCTTCAATTCCGTCTCTGATTTCATATTCAAGCGAATATTTTCTTATGATCCTTATTATTTTTTTAATCGCAGTCGTTTTAAGAGATGATTCAATATCGAGTTCCATTTCCATCCATCGGGGCAACATGAAACTAAAAGGATATTTGTCTGAAATTGCTTTATTTGTTGTCTCTGTAATTACAAGATCAATATTATCTTTATTACGGTCCAGATAATTAAGTATGCTGCTTGAAGCAATTATTCTTTTTTTTGGCTTTATAATATAGTTTTCAGAAAACCTTTTTAACCAGTAATAGCATAATTTTTTATCCCAACCAATATATATAAATGAAAACTGTTCGTCACTTTTACCGGCAAGACGATAATGCCTTACCAGCATTAGATTACTCCGCAGCAACTTAATGAATTTGCGCAATTTTCTTAAGATCACAGTAATACTATTTTTCATCCCTGTACTTTCCGGCCCTGAAATGGCAGGCTCATTGTTTTATTACTTATATCGGGATATTTCAACATCTTTAACCCCTTCTTCATTAATCCAGTTAACAATCCTCTTATCATCGTCAAGAAAAAACATATTTGTTTTTTCTACCTTATCTGATTTAAAACGTTTGAAGAATTTCAAGAAATCAGCTTTGTTGCTGTAATCTGCAGAACTAATGAATGTTGCAATATTCAGTCCGCCATTAGTCAGATAAAAAAGGGGATTTGTTTTTAATGTTCTAACCATCTGGGGTTTGGTATTCATCGGCAGAAAATAGTACTTGGGCCTCTCGGGTAAATCATCCAGATGAGGCTCTGCTCCAATTTGCATTTTAAATTCTGTGACACCATCAAATACAACAGCCATTGAACTCCCAACCAAAATGGAACTGAAACCTTTTCCATAATAATGAAGCATAACAAAATAATACAAAGCTCCGATAACACCTAATTTAAATATTTCATCGCTTCCATCTTTTATTCCAAAAGCACTCAATCTATGTCCAGCTTCTTTTACTTCAATGAATGCAGCTGCCACTGGTTCGTTTTCTCTAATTATAAAGAACAACACACATTCGTCATTTCGAAATTTGGAAAAAAAATGTTTATAATCAGAGATGTCAGCTGATTTACCATGTCTTGTGAGTACAAATGGCTTGTACATCCTGTGATAAAACAGATTAAATGCCTCAGCATCATCTCTAACTTCATACTCAAGAGAGTACTTTTTTATATTTCTTGTTATGTTTTTGATCCTGGACTTTTTTAAAGAGGATGCAATATCAAGTTCCATTTCCATCCACCGGGGTAACAAAAAACTAAATGGATATTTGCCCGAAACTGCTTTCTTTGTTGATTCAATAATTGCAAGATCAATTTTATCTTTGTTGTTATCCAGAAATTTCGGTATGCTCCATGAAGCTATTTTCCCACTCTTTGCGTTGATCTTATCACAATCCGAAAATCTGTTAAGCCAATAATTACACAATTTACTATCCCATCCAATATAAACAAAAGAAAAAGGTTCTCCACTTTCGATATTTTTAAGTTTATAATGCCATAGAGGCATAATATAATTACTTATTCTTTTAATCAGTACTATAAGAAACCTGTAGTAATTCCTTAATCCAGGAGGGATTTTATGGTGAATTTTTTTTATCAGATTCTGGATTCCATATTTCATACCATATTGTTTTAGAAATTTGCATCTTGGGTAAATTTAACATTCTGAATCAGATATCTGAATTTCCCACTCCTTGACCTTGGTATATGATCAACCTGTTGAACTTCCAACTCAAACTTAAAATAAGTATTATGAAAAATATTTTTTATCTCCTCAATTTCGCTTTCCTTAAGGTCTGACTTTGCATAAATATTTAGAAGAACTTCCCCGGGTTTATTTTGGATATATTGATAAGCATGCACTTTATCAGAAATATTCCAGAAAGGCCGGTCAATATGCAAATATGTTTTGGGGACACTGTCTCGATCAATAAGAAAATCCTGGACTCTTCCATCTATTCTTTTTAAATTAAACCAGTGGGGATTTTCATATCCGGGTTTCGTTGTAAAAGTTCCAATATCATCGGTTTTATATCTTATAAAAGGAGACACTAAGTTATTGAACCCAGTGGCGATAATCTCTCCTTGTTCATCATCAATTGAGCAGTCTTCACCCTTACTATTAATAAGTTCTACAAATCCATACTGTGGATAAAACTCAAAATTAAGAGAACGAGAGCACTCTGAAGCCAAAACGCATTTTTCAGAGTGGCCATAATATGAAAAAATCCTTGCCTGAAAGACATCTTCCATATATTTACGCTGCCACTCAAAAAGATTTTCTGAAGCACAAATTACCGCTTTTAGTCCGGGTATAGGCTCAAGATTATTGTCTTTAATGTATTTAGCCAGAAAATAGGCATTTGAAGAAAATGCGAGTATGAATCGGGGCTTATATGACAATATTCTCTTATAGAATATTGGGAATGTATCAGCATTCAAGTGAAATGCTGACATAATCAACCAATTTGTCAGAATATTCCTTTTCCAGTACTTCTTCCCGGGAATTATCTTTTCGACGTTATCTTCTCTTAAAACTATGCATTTATCGCGTGGTTTATACCCAATACCCTTCCACATATGTTGTAGAAAAACCATTTCCGTAAGAGTAGAATATCTTTTGTCCAATATGAATTCCAAGGGCATACCGGTAGTGCCTCCGGTTTGTACTTTTTTGAAATATTTCTTTGAAACACCTGTGGAAACTAGTTTATCCTGGTTCTCTCTTATTATCTGCTTGGTTAGATAGGGTATCTTTTTGATATCCTGGATTGATTTGAAGTCATTTGGATGAAATTCCACTTGGTCAAATACTTTCTTATAATAAGGGACATTCAGGTAAGCATAGGTAATCAAATCTTTCAATTTCTGAAACTGATATTCGCTAACCTTCTCTTTTGTATTAAGATCTTCATTTTCTAATAATCTCTTGATCTTCAGGTAATGTCTATAGTATATTATATAGCTGAAAAACAGATTTGAATATTTTGAAAATCCCATTT
>SL_3KL_010_SEDDRAFT_10003157_pt1 | contig 15022 bp, 13 predicted proteins | sample SodLakKL_010_SED_2_FD_10381 | JGI IMG/M metagenome (IMG submission 10381)
CCAAGATGGCACGTATTGAGATAACCATGCCCAAGATGGGCGAATCGATCATGGAAGGGACGGTTGTCGAATGGTCCAAGAAAATCGGCGACAAAGTCGAGCAGGATGAAACACTGCTTGAAATTGCCACGGACAAGGTGGATTCCGAAGTCCCTGCGCCCGAGGCGGGCATACTGGTGGAAATCCTGGTGGAAGAAGGGGAAACGGTCGAAGTGGGTGAACCCATCGCCATCCTGGAAACCGATCCCGATGCCGCTGCGGATGCTGCAGGCAAGGCAGGCTCAAAGGAGGAAGATAAGTCCGCTGATGAGGAAAAATCCGGGACTGATAGTGGTGTGGGGGACGAAAGCACCGGACAGGAGGCAGCTGAAACATCGGTGGAAACGGACACGGCTTCAGAGACGGCTTCAGAGGATAAAGCAGATGAGGATCCGGAAGAAAAAAAGGTGAAAGAACGTAAAGAGGAGCCGGCAAAACCTGCGAAGGAGAGCAGGCAGGAGAACGGACAGGAAAAAAGTCCGGAGCCCGCTGCCACGGAATCTGCGGAAAGTGACACCCCGCCGCAGCGCAAAGNATCCGACGGTCGCTTCTACTCGCCGCTGGTGCGTGCCATTGCCCGCGAAGAGGGCTTGTCCCAGGAAGAACTGGAGTCCATTGAAGGCAGTGGAAGCCAGGGACGGGTCACCAAGCAGGATGTGCTGGCATATGTGAAATCCGGAAAATCAAAACCTGCGGCCGGGAAGGCGGACGGGGACGGGCTGAGGAAACCGGGTCAGGCCGGCGAAACCCGGAAGATCAGCACTCCCGATATGACGACGCAGTGGCCGGATCAGAATGTGGAGATCATCAAAATGGACCGCATGCGCAAGGTGATATCCGAGCATATGATCCGCTCGAAGCAGACTTCGGCCCATGTGACCACGTTTGGCGAAGCCGATGTCACCCGATTGGTGCAGTACCGCGACAAGCACAAGGACAGATTCCAGAAGGAAAACGGATTCAAACTCACGTTTACTCCGTTTTTTGTAGAGGCCACCATTCAGGCGATACGCGAGTTTCCGCTGATCAACAGCTCGGTGGACGGTGACCAGATCCTGCTGAAGCGGAGCATCAACTATGGCATTGCGGTGGCGCTCGGGGAAGCAGGGACGGGTGGACTGGTAGTGCCCGTGATCAAGAACGTCGGTGAAATGAATCTGCTGGGTCTTGCCCGAAAAACACACGAATTAGCCGGAAGAGCCCGCAGCAAGCAGCTTTCCCCGGATGACCTGGTGGGCGGTACATTTACCTTCACTAATTACGGCAGCGTGGGGAACCTTATGGGAACCCCGATCATCAACCAGCCGCAGGTAGCCATCTTCGGGACCGGCGTCATCCAGAAACGTCCCGTTGTGATGGAAGTGGACGGCAGTGACACCATTGCCATCCGACACATGGTTTACCTGAGCATGAGTTACGACCATCGTATTATTGACGGCGCCATGGGCGGCGCATTCGTGCAGAGAGTGAAAGAGCTCCTGGAAAATTTTGACATGGACCGAGCACTGTAAGTACGGTATTTTGCAACAAAATGGTGCGGTTTTCTTTGGTGGATCCGCACTTTTCATTGACTACTATTGAAATTAGCACACAAAAAAGCAGAAGTGCGCCACATGGTTTCCGCGTGGCACAGGCAGGGGCAGCGTGTGGCACTGGTGCCGACGATGGGCGCCCTGCATGACGGACACCTTTCCCTTATCCGGCAGGCACGACAGCATGCCGATCATGTGGTGGTATCCATTTTTGTCAATCCGATCCAGTTCGGGCCGGGTGAAGACTACGAACAGTATCCGCGAACCCTGAAAAGCGACCTGGACCACTGTCTCAAGGAAGGCGTATCACTCGTTTTTGCCCCTGATTTCACAGAAATGTACGGAACCGCCGGAGAGGCGCGTCACCATTTTGTCACGTTCCGGATAAGCAAAATGACCGAACATCTATGCGGAGCTGGTCGCCCGGGGCATTTCGCAGGTGTTCTGCAGGTAGTGAACAAGCTGTTCAACATTGTCCAGCCCGATGTTGCCGTGTTCGGGCAGAAAGACATCCAGCAATGGTTCGTGATCCGGCAGATGGCGGAAGAGCTGGATATCCCGGTGGAAATCCTGATGGGCCCTACCCGGCGTGAACCGGATGGGCTGGCACGGAGCAGCCGGAATGCCTATCTGACCCCGGAAGAACGAAAAACTGCCCCGATGCTGTCCGGGTCCCTGCAGCGTTTCCGGCAGCATCTTGAGGATCAATGCCATGCGGCCGCGACAGAAAATGCAGAAGTGGCGTCCAACAGTACCGGCAAGACTGTTGTGGAAATCGATCCGGCCATAATTTCAGAAGAAATAAACCGTTTAGATGAAAATGGTTTCCATGTTGAGTATTTTTCACTGGTGACCACACCCGACCTTCAGCCCACCGATGTCATTGAGCAAGGACGACTCTATGTGATTGCCATTGCGGCGCGACTTGGGAAAACCCGGTTGATCGACAACGTACTTTATACATACAAAGATTTGCAGAACCATGATGCTTGAAATGTTCAAAGCCAAACTTCATCCGCTGACCGTAACACAGGCCGACCTGTATTACGAGGGGAGCATCACCATCGATCCGGAGCTCCTGGAAATGGCCGGAATCCGTGTCTATGAAAAAGTACAGGTGGTCAACATCAACAACGGATCCCGCCTGGATACCTACACCATCCCGGGGAAACGGGGCGACAGGGAAGTGTGCATGAACGGTCCGGCCGCGCGCCTGACCAATGTGGGCGACCGCATCATCGTCATTACCTATGCCCGAATGACCGAAGAAGAGGCCGTGGAACACAAGCCGAGGATCGTGCTGCTTGACGGCAGGAACAACCCGGTCAAGGTGATGGATGAATCACTTGCAGGTTTCCGCTACAACCCGGACGATCAGCTTGGATGATTCCGGTATATCACCGTGCGGAAAGTTTTTCGGCCTGCTGAATGATTGCCAAAAAAATACCCGGAAAGCAGGCTCCCCGGGTATGTATTCAAATGAATGCCATGCCGTTGGCTGACACTCTGTCCGTTACTCCACGTAATCGCCGAGCAGCTCGAAGAACCGTGCCGAGGATTTCATTCCCCGTTCAAAATCCTTCAGGTGGAAATGCTCGTTCGGTGAGTGGATGGAGTCGGAATTGAGCCCGAGTCCCATCAGTATGGTCGTGGCGTTCAGGGTTTTGGCAAAATCGGCCACGATCGGAATGGATCCGCCTTCCCTGCTGAACAGCACTTCCTTGCCATATATTTCCTGGAAAGCCGCTGCTGCTGCCTTCAATGCGTAGAAATCAAGATCAACCAGTACGGGATATCCGCCATGGTGCTCTTTCACTTTGACCCGCACCCCCGGAGGCTTGACTTCGTGCAGGTACGACTCAATCAGCTTGTAGATCTCCTTTGGTTCCTGATCCGGTACGAGCCGGGCGCTCAGCTTGGCAAATGCCCTGGCCGGAAGCACGGTTTTGGCCCCTTCACCCTGGTAGCCGCCCCAGATGCCGTTGACATCCAGTGACGGACGGCCGCTTACACGTTCCAGCGTGGAGAATCCCTCCTCACCGAACTCCTCGTCGACATCGAGGGTCTCGTTGTAGACCTCCTGATCGAACGGAAGTTCCGCATAAGCCTCACGTTCCTGTTCCGTGAGCGGACGAACTTTGTCATAAAAACCGGGAATCTGGATGACACCCTTTTCGTCCTTCAATTTGGCGATCATCTCGCACAGGGCATTGACCGGATTCTGGACACCGCCGCCGTAGACGCCGGAGTGCAGGTCGCGGTTCGGGCCGACCACTTCCACTTCCAGATACATCAACCCGCGCAGTCCGTATGTAATGGAAGGGGTGTCCTTGGCAAACATGGCCGTGTCGGATACCAGCACCATGTCACATGCCAGCCGCTCCTTGTTGGCCGCCAGGAACGGCACCAGGCTTGGAGACCCGATCTCTTCCTCGCCTTCAATGATGAACTTGACGTTCACCGGCAGTTCGGTTCCGGTTTTCAGGAAGGATTCGATCGCCTTGATATGGGTATAGGACTGGCCTTTGTCGTCGCTGGCCCCGCGGGCATAGATCTTGCCGTCACGGACGGTTGGTTCGAAGGGCGGGCTTTTCCATTCATCCAGCGGATCCGGCGGCTGGACATCATAGTGACCGTAGATCAGGACAGTGGGTTTGTCCGGGCCGGCTTCCAGGTGTTCCCCGAGAACGATCGGGTGTCCGTCCGTCTCCTCGATACTCACGTTATTCAGCCCGATTTTTTCAAGCTGTCCGGCCACGAACTCAGCCGCGCGCCGCACATCCTGCTTGTGATTGGGATCGGCACTGATGCTGGGGATGCGCAGCAAATCGAACAGTTCTTCTTTGAATGTATCCTGATGTTTTTGGATGTATTCTACAGGAGTGCTCATAAATGGAATGGGTTTAGGATGTTCATGTCAGAGGCATGGCTGGCATGCCGGATAAAAAAATAATATTTGGGATGTCTTTGTCACATTTTTCGCACTGCCGGCTCCGGTATCCAGCCGGATACTCCATTGCGCAGCCGGATGTGCACCCAGCCTTCATGCTGTCTGCTGAGTCGTTTGTCTAAGGTAACAGTATAGGCTTCATATGCCAAATCGGGCGAAAGATCCTCATCCACCATCATATCGGGACTTGGTGTTATCGGGATCCCGTTCCCGACAACGACACCCTGCTGGTAGCCGCTTGCCCAGACGGAGATGGATATGGTGGCCACGACCTGGACAATGCCTATGGCGCTCAGGGCCATTCCCGCGATGGCGATCCGGCGGTCGGGACGGTAAAGCCAGCCGGCCAGGATCACCAGCACCCCTATGTTGATGAGTACCAAGCCCCATACGATCCACGCCACGTGATTCATGTGGAAAAGGAACCAGTCGAAAAACGCATACCAGGAGAGCTGCGGGATGAATGTGCCACGTATGCGCATGAGCCGTTCAACGGTGGCAACGCCTTCTTTGGCACGGTCAGCCGATTCACGGAATGCCTTGCTTTTATGAAAGTAGTAGGATGCTAGTCCGAGTGAGTCAAGATACAGGTAACTGATACCCATATTGTAAAAAAGCGGACCGGATGCGTGGCCATTCTGTTCGATCTGCTGGAAAATGGCAACGGCTTCTGCATAATCCTGCTCCTCCATCATGTAGTTGCCCCGGTTGAACAGGGCTTGTGGACGTGATTCGCCGGCAGCAGACGCTCCGGCCCCGGGTTCATCCGTGCGGTTTACATCGGCAGGTGTCGCATTCGCGGGAGATTGACCAGTGCCGGGATCGTTAGCGGATTGAGCATGGGCCGCCTTCGCTATGAACGGGAACAGGTGCGCAGCATGCGGCGCATGAGCATGAAATGAAAATTGCAAAACGTGCAGCAGGAAAAACACAAGCGCCAGTTGACAGATCCGGGCGATAGCCGCACCGGCAATGCCTCCGAACGGACAGTTTTTGGCAACCGGCGATCTGCCGCGCTCCGCATGTCTGCCGCGCTCCGGATATCTGATGCGCTCTTTCCTCATATCTCCGCTTCCAGTTCGATAATCAGTTTCCGGGCTTCTCCGAGATCCGACATCATGTCCCTGGCTGAGGGATCCGGGGTGTACCGGATGCTGGCGCACTTTTCCAACAGGGTCCGGACCCGTCTTACCAGCGGCCTGCGCACATTCTTGTTTTTCAGCTCTGTCGCTATCTCATCAATGGAAAGTCCGGCATTGGGAAGGTCGAGCCGATCCGCGATATAGCTGCTGACCGCTTTCTGGATGACACCGTAGATTTCTTTTGTTCCGGTGATCTCCGAGGTGTCCTTCAGCATCTTGTTGGCGGTGTCCGCAGCACGTTGCCTGCGTGAAAAAGGGATGTCGTTGCTCAGCCGGCTTTGGTAGATGTGATTTTTGTATCCGTAGGCAAACGCACCGGCCGGAAGTACCAGTGCAAACCAGAACCACCAGGTGAGCCATGGGGACCTTTGCCTGGAAGTGGACCAGTTTACCGAACCCCGGATAGGCGTAAGCCGGATACGATGGTCCTGGGCAATGGTGATGCGTGCATTGGGATCCCGGACCACCTCGATGTTCAGGGCCGGCAGCGTATGGGGCTCATATTGACGACGGATATCGTCATAGACCAGTATCGTGTTTTGAGGAATGGTAAAGGTGCCGGCATTGCGGGCTATCAGCACATCCCGGAACTGCTTGGTTCCCGACATCTGGGGAGACCGCTGGTTTCTGTCAATGACCTCTCTTGGGCGATGCGTGTCAAAACTGGACGGATATTCAAACACCGGCCTTGTTATGAGTCCCAGGTTGCCGGATCCGCGTATTTCCGTGACCACATCCACGGATTCACCGAGTTTGACCACATTCTGGCTGAGGGTACGCTCCACGCGGAACTGTCCAAGCGCACTGATCAGCTGTCCGTCCGTCGGCGGCGACGGCGGCGCCAGAATGCGCAGCGCCTTGGGCGGCGTGGCCAGGTCAATATTGCGCTGCTCGCCGAACCCATCGAAAAACCCGCTGTACTCATCGCGAAAACGTCCGCTCTGCCGCACCGAGGCCCTGATAGTGAATGCCGGGATGGAGAGCTCGCCTGTACGGGTAGGGAAAAGAGCATAGCGGTTCAGGACGGCGCGACGGTACGGCACGCCATCCAGAATGATGGACTCGGGACGGCGGGTTGGACTCCGGTTCAGATCCTCCCGCCAGAACCCTTCGGTCTGCCAGCTCTGGGTCACATGGAAGTTGTTGACCTCAATGGTATTGCGGAAGTAAAGCACAATCTCGGCCACGATCTGCTGTCCGCGTACCGGTCGCTCCTCGCTCAGCTCCAGCTCCAGGAACATGTCGGGCCGTTGGCTGCGCCGGGCCTGCGGTCGGCCCGCCTCCTGTCCGGGCGGTCGTATACGGACGGTGATCGGCCGGGTATGGTAATCGCGCCCATCCACCGACACATACACCGAGGGAATCTGGTAGGTGCCTTCCTGAAGTGCCAGAATGGAGTAACTGTAGCGGTAGCTCATCTGGGCAATGCCGTCGACCAGGGAATAACGGCTGCTGGTCTGGGGAAGGCTGGATACGTACTGCATGCCGTCCAGTTCGGGAAGCTCCGGACGCGATACCGTTCGCGGTTCCCGGCTAAGGATTTCAACATTGAGCGTAAGTTGCTGTCCAACAGCTATATGCGTGGATGATACACTTGCGGAAACGCGCACATCGCTGCCATGTGCACGGGTGGATGGAAACGCCGTCATCAGTCCCGCGACCAGGAGCAGCGCAGGTATCATCAAAGGAGTGAATGCCCGTTTGTGTTTGCGCCGGTTACATGGCCGAGGTGAAAAAAATGTGAGATACGCAAGATCCATTCGGCCTACCAGTCTTTTTCATGGGGTTCAACGGAATCATGCTGCCGCTTCTTGAAATCCTTGATCAGATCTTTTTCGATCTGTTCAAGCGCATTCATGAGATCCTCGGCATGCTCAAGCTGCTGTTCCGTAATCTCGGGCTGTTGGCCGCGCTGCTGGTCCTGATCGGAAGCCGGCGTCTCATCCTCGGCCTCCGACTGGGATGGTTCGGGCTCTTCCTGATCGGGATCCTGGTCCTGCATCGGCGGGATGGGGCTGTCCTGCGGATCCTGCTGCTGGTCCTCCTGCTGCTCGTCATCTCCCTGATCGGGGGGCGAATCCTGCAGACGCCGGCGAATAAGCTCGTAGTTGAACTTGGCGTCTTCATCCAGTGGATCCAGTTCTATCGCATCCTGAAAATACCGGAGCGCTTCCCTGAGATTTCCATCATACCCATAGATGTAGCCGAGGTTGTATTCCGCCGCGGCCCTGCCGGTATCATCGCCAACCAGTTCACGGAACTGCTGAAAGGTCTCCACCGACTCCTCGAACTTGCCCTGATAGGCCAGCGCGTTGCCAAGATTGAACAGGATGCGCGGTGAATCGGGATCGCGTTCCAGGATCTCACGGTAAAGCACTTCCGCTCTCTCAAAATCCCTGTCCATGAACGCACGGTTCGCTTCCCTGGCCCGGTTGTTGTTGACCGATCCGGTGAGGACGAGTGCAAAAAGCGTCGCGATGATCAGCAGATAGTTGCCATTCATTGCAAAAAAGGATTTATGAGGTTTCACTGTGCGAAATCACTCAGCCGGTGAGACGAACAATAATATCTGTTTTGGGATTGCAGAATACACAAACGGGTTTTAATGGGTGGATGGACAAACAGGGCACCGGTTACAGCTGCTCGGCCACGGCCATGGTTTCTTCATCCATCTTCATATTGTTGAATACGTTGCTGACGTCATCAATATCCTCAAGATAACTCATCAGCTTGAAATTTGTCAGTGCGGTCGATTCATCGAGTTTGACATCGGTCGCGGCCACCCACTCAAGTTCCGCGTTAGAGATGTTGTAGCCGAGTTCCTCCAGCCGGTCGTGGACCGCGAAGAGGTCCTCACGGCGGGTGGTTACATCCAGCTGATCGGGATCCTCATCGTTGATATCTTCGGCGCCGGCATCGATGGCCTCAAGCATGAGCTCTTCCTTGTCGATTCCTTCGGCCGGGATGGTGATGATGCCCTTCTGTTCAAAGAGGTAGGATACGGATCCGCTGGTACCCAGGTTGCCGCCAAAGCGGGTGAAGGCGTGGCGCACTTCGCCAACCGTACGCTTGGCATTGTCCGTGGCCGCCTCCACGATGTAGGCAGCGCCTCCCGGACCGTATCCCTCATACACCACCTCTTCAATGCTCTCGCCGGTCCCCAATTCGCCGGTGCCCTTTTTGATGGCACGCTCGATATTGTCCTTGGGGAGATTGCTCGATTTTGCATTGTCGATGGCCAGGCTGAGGCGCGGGTTTCCACCCGGGTCACCGCCACCCAGACGGGCAGCAATGGTGATCTCCCGAAGGATTCGGCTGAAAACCTTGGACCGGGCAGCGTCCACGCCGGCTTTCTTGCGTTTGATTTTTGACCACTTGGAATGACCTGCCATAAAATATCAGTGTATCAGATAGTCTTGAGTAACCATAAAGGCAATTGTAAGGGCGGAGCCGGGGCATCCGCCGGTCATTATTTTAGAATGACCCCATCATGGAAATATACAACGAACCGGTACAACACTTCCATAATGACTTTTCTCTCACAAAAAACGAATAAATCGGGAAAAGTATATATCCAGCGGAATGTTTTTTGCCGATAAACCCCTTTAAGAAGGTGGAACCGTACCAGGACAGAGCCGGCCCGCCAGGTTTCCTTGACCTGCAGTGCGAGGGATCGCTGTTTTGGCATGCATGGAATGCTTCCATATAATTGAACGTTAATTCCGTAACTTGGTGACAGATCACGAGAGAAAGCCATTTCGATCCGGATCTATCCAGAACATGAGTAACAGATCAAAAATCGTATGAACATAGGTATTGTATTGTATCCAACGTATGGCGGCAGCGGCGTGGTGGCGACCGAGCTTGGGAAAGGGCTGGCCGCACGCGGACATAATGTTCATTTCATAAGCTATGCCCGGCCCATGCGCCTCGACGAGTTCCATGAGAACATCACGTTCCACGAGGTCACGTTTTCGGCCTATCCGCTTTTCGAGTATCCTCCCTATGACCTGGCCCTGGCCAGTCACCTGGTGGATATCATCAAGTACCAGAAACTGGATCTGCTGCACGTGCACTACGCCATTCCGCATGCCACATCCGCCTACCTGGCCAAACAGATCCTGGGAGAAAACGGGCAAAACATACCTGTGATCACCACCCTTCACGGAACGGATATCACTATTGTGGGCAGCGATCCCAGCTATGCACCGGTGGTCACCTTTTCCATCAATAAAAGCGACGGGGTGACGGCCGTCTCCGAGTATCTGCGGGCCGAGACCTGCAAACGGTTCAAAATCGAAAAGAAGATCGAGGTAATCCCCAACTTCATTGATCTTGTGCGCTTCAGCAAATCGGAAAAAAGCCATTTCAAAAAGGCGCTGTGTCCAAATGGGGAGAAAGTGCTGGTACACGTAAGCAACTTCCGCGAGGTCAAGCGGGTCAGCGATACCGTTGAAATCTTCCACAAGGTGCTTCAGAGCGGCATTCCTGCGCACCTTTTACTGGTCGGTGACGGACCTGACCGTCCCAAGGTGGAGTCACGCTGCCGGGAACTGAAGATTTGCGGGAAAGTGCGTTTTCTCGGGAAGCAGGAGAAGATCGAGGATATCCTTTCCATTGCCGACCTGTTCCTGATTCCGTCGGGCTCCGAAACGTTCGGACTCGCAGCGCTGGAAGCGATGAGCTGCAGTGTGCCGGTCATCAGTTCCGACATCGGCGGCCTGCCCGAGTTGAACATCCACGGCGAGACCGGCTATCTGTGCGAACTCGGCGACACCGACACCATGGGCGACTATGCCATTTCCATTCTCCGGGATGAGCAACTGCACCGACATCTTTCGGAAAATGCCCGCAAGCGTGCCGAAGTGTTCGAACTCAACCTGGTAGTCGACCGTTACGAGGCCTACTATCATTCCGTGATGGAAGGAATGCAGGCGCCTTCTGCATGATCATCCGCTGATGGCCCGGGTGACTTCCTGGGCGGCTTCCTTGAGCAGTACGGCCGAGATGACATTCAGGCCGCTTTCGTCGATGATTTTCTTGCCTTCCTCGGCATTGGTGCCCTGCAGACGTACAATGAGCGGCATATTTTCAAGTTTCCTGACGATGTCGGGATCCTTGACCGCTTCCAAAATACCGTTGGCAACCCGGTCGCACCGCACGATGCCGCCGAAAATGTTGATCAGGATGGCTTCGACATTGGGATCCTTCAGGATGATGCGGAATCCGTTGCGCACCGTATCCACGTTGGCGCCGCCGCCCACGTCCAGGAAGTTGGCGGGTTCACCCCCGGCCAGCTTGATCATGTCCATGGTAGCCATGGCCAGTCCGGCCCCGTTTACCATACACCCGACATTGCCATCCAGCTTGATGTAATTCAGGTCGGATTCGACGGCCTCCACTTCCAGCGGATTTTCCTCGGACTTGTCGCGCAGCTTGCAGATCTCGGTCTGGCGGAACAGCGCGTTGTCGTCAAAGTTGATTTTCGCATCAAGGGCCACAATGTCATTATCGTCCGTCAGCGCAAGAGGGTTGATTTCGACGATGGAAGCGTCAGTCTTCTCGTAGGCCTTGTAGAGCGCCATGATGAATTTTACGGCTTTCTTGAGCGGATCACCGGAAAGTCCAAGCGCAAAAGCCAGCCGTCGCGCCTGGTGTCCGTGCAGCGGCATGCCGGGCTCCACCCACTCCTTGACGATCTTCTCAGGGGTCTCTGCCGCCACTTTTTCGATTTCCACCCCGCCCTCGGTCGACACCATGATCACGTTCTGGTTGCGGGTGCGGTCGAGCGTAACGCCTACGTAATACTCTTCCTTGATATCCACGCCGTCAGTGATGTAGATGCGCTCGACTTTCTTGCCGGCCTCGCCGGTCTGAACGGTCACCAGGGTTTCGCCAAGCAACGATTCTGCGGCTTTCCGGACCTCGCCAACAGACCTGGCCAGGATCACACCCTTTGCACCGGATTCTTTCGTGCGGCCCTTGCCACGTCCACCCGCATGGATCTGCGCTTTGACCACAAAGAGCGCGGTGCCTTTCTGTTTGAGGCTCTCCGCGGCCTTAACCGCTTCCTCGACGGTGAATACAGCGATGCCATCGGGCACGGCCACATTGAATTCTTTCAGAAGTTCCTTTGCCTGGTATTCGTGGATGTTCATGAATCTCTGGTTTTAAAAGGTTGAAAATCGATGCTCGATGCGTGAAAAGGCCCTGAAAAATAACCGTTACCCGTCTTAAATAAAACACCTGTATGGATATTGGGTCACGCCGGGCAGGTCCGGGCACAGGCGATCCCAGCCTGCTCCGGATATTGATGCAGGATCCAGGGAAAATGAGGGCGCCGCTTTCTATTTCTTCTTCCCGGATAAAAGTGTATAATGAAAAAATTCTATTGNTTTTAGATGAACGGTATGTCAATCAGGACAGATATCACGGACAGGCACATTCTGCTTGTCGAAGACAATCCCGATGATGTTGACCTGACCATCATGGCACTGGAAAAGAGCAGTATCATGAATGAGGTCAAGGTTGCCCGCGATGGGGAAGAGGCATCGCGGATGTTGCTGGGCAGTGAGGGTGAAGAACCTCCAAAACCGCCTGCTGTGGTGCTCCTTGATCTGAACATGCCAAAGATCAGCGGACTGGAGGTAGTTAAGGAGATCAGGAGGAGGAGCGGACATGAGTAAACCGTTGAAGGTGCTGATCATTGAAGATCTGCCGGATGATGCTGAACTGGTCGAACTGGAACTGAAAAGAGCCGGCCTGGAATCACAATGTACCCGGGTGGATACGGCCGCCGCACTGGAAAAGGCGCTTGAGGACCAGGAATGGGATATTATCATCAGCGATTTCAACTTGCCGGGTTTTGACGGACTTGCGGCGCTTCAGATCGTAAAAAAAACCGGCCGGGATATCCCGTTCATCATAGTATCGGGGACGGTCGGGGAGGAGATTGCCGTGGAAGCGGTCCTGGCCGGTGCGCACGATTATGTGATGAAAGACAATCTTACGCGGGTTCCGCTGGCGGTGAGAAGGGAGATCCAGGACCAAAAGCTCCGTGAGGAAAAGAGCAAGGCGGATCAGCAGATCCGTGACTCACTGGAGGAAAAGGAGGTGATGCTCAAGGAGATCCACCACAGGGTAAAAAACAACCTGGCGGTCATCTCGGCCTTGCTGACCCTGCAATCTGATTATGTAAAGGATGAAGAAGCAAAGAAACTGTTCCTTGAGAGCGTGGGACGTATCAAGACCATGGCCCTCATCCACGAGAAACTCTACCAGTCAGAAATGTTTGCCCGGGTGGAAATGGAAGATTATATCCGGCAGCTTGTAAAAACCATCCAGGAAACCTATGAAGAGGAATCCGGAAAGATTGCCGTGCACCTGGATTGTGACAATGCCGTTCTGGATATCACCAAGGCCATCCCCTGCGGCCTGATTGTCAACGAATTGCTGACCAATGCCTACAAGCACGCGTTCCGGGGAAGGGAGTCCGGGAACATCCACCTGAAGCTCAAGAAAGATAATGAAACGGAGGAGTGCCAGCTGCAGGTACTGGATGATGGCGCCGGACTGCCGGAAGAAGTGCTTGCCGGGAAAAGCACCAGCCTGGGTTTCAATATCATCCGGGGCCTTGCACGCCAGCTTTCAGCCGAATTGCATATGACCGGACACGACGGGGCGCATGTGCTCCTGAAATTCAAGTCCTGACGGTCGTCAGGATCGTGATCCACATGCAAGGCGCGTTATTTGTCGGGAGATCGGGAGCGGAAGTTCCGTTTCGTCGCTTCCGGGTTATTTCAGGGAAGGCGGTTTTTAATTCCCTCGCTAAACAAGCTCAGATATCAGGATATCGGCTACGTTTTCCCAGCTTGCGCACACGAAATCGGGCGAAGGCAGGTCCTCGGACGGGCTGCTTGCATTGCCTTTGCTATTTGTCAGCAGGCGCTTGTTCGAATCGGGGTCCGATGGAGAGTCCGTGTCCACTCCACCAGAGAATCCGGTGAAGAGTATGGCGTGCATCCCGAGCGCCTTTGCACCCTTTATGTCCGTTTTCATTATGTCGCCGACGTGCCAGGAGCGTTCCGGACGGGCATCCGTGGCCTTGAGAACGGTTTCGAAGGCCTTGCGGTGCGGTTTGCTGACACCCAGCTCGTCACTGAAAGCAAACGCATCGAAATGCTGCAATATCCCCACCTGATCCAGGTACCGGCGAATCACCGATCCGGGTGAAAACATGGTGTCTGAAATGATTGCCAGCCGGTAATATATGCTGATGTTGGCAAGCGCTTCTTTTACACCTTCGGCCAGCTCGGGTGGACCCAGAAACAGCGATTCCCGGAATGCTTCGGTCAGATCATCCACCTCGGCGGGCTTTGCCGGGATGGCAAGCGCATCGAGCATGCCCTGAACCAGTTCCCGGGTCGATTGCGTGCGCTGTTTCCCGAACCATTCGTCATCGAAAGCGCGTGAGACATGCGAACGAGCCTGCCGGATCGCCTCATCGGTCGGTTCCTTGTCGTATCGCCGCGAAACCTCACGCAGCGCATTTATGCGGGCTTCGGTACGCTTCTCGCCGTTGGAGTCGGCACGGACAAGCGTATCCCAAAAATCCACGCTTACCATGGTATTTTTCATCGCTGAAGTCATCTTACTGTTCAAATTGTGTTGACCCGAACCGAAACACGGAATCAACACGTATCATTCGTTCTTTATCATCTGTTTTAATCAATTTAGATTCATATGGTCAGAATGAACTCACATGACAGGATGAATCATACTCATGTGTGTCAGCCGGTGGCTGTCATGTTCGTTTCACTTGTTATTTAAACAAACCTCAGGTTGTCAAAGTGCGTGCCGAATGGTAATTTATTCCCGGTCATCATCCGGATCCGGATCCGGGTATCTGGATCTGAGTTACGGGTATCTGGATCTGAGTCCTGGTTCTGGCGCAGTATGGCAAGCACCGGGCCGGAATCCCGCGGAAACGGACCTGATCATGACCCGCAAAGCACAACCAACGGGCTGCACTTCATGGCACAAACCCTGCTTACCGCCGAGGATCTGGACCGCACCTACATGCGGCTGGCTCATCAGTTTGTGGAACCGTTCGACCGGCTCGACACCCTCGCCATCATCGGCATGCAGACCCGCGGGGTGGATATCGCCCGGCGCATCCACGGAATTATCAAAGAGCATTTTTCGGTGGATCTGCCCCTGGGTGTGCTCGACACCACCTTCTACCGCGACGATTTCCGCACAAAAATGCGCATGCCGTCCGTCCAGATCACCGACATCCCGTTCGACCTGTTCGGCAAGGATCTGATTCTGGTGGATGATGTGCTCTACACGGGACGCAC